>Ga0105049_10001894_pt1 | contig 24789 bp, 32 predicted proteins | sample MAT06_FD_78087 | JGI IMG/M metagenome (GOLD analysis project Ga0105049, IMG submission 78087) | Freshwater microbial communities from Lake Fryxell liftoff mats and glacier meltwater in Antarctica - MAT-06 | ecosystem: Environmental > Aquatic > Freshwater > Ice > Liftoff microbial mat | place...
CGGGGGCGATAAAAGCAGGCGGTTTTCGCAGGGGAATATCCTCGCCCAGAAGATGTGGTCGTGTAACAGGGGGTATTTGGGGGGGCTTGATCGTTATTGGGCGTGCGATCGCGCAGGAGCCGCGCGGCACCCGTGGAGGTGGTCTTCAGCTGAGCGTGGGGGGTGGGATTAGGCGCCGAGGATGTTGATGCCGCAGTCGACGAAGAGGATTTCGCCGGTCATGCCTGAGGAGAGGTTGGAGGCGAGGAAGACGGCGGTCTTGCCGACGTCGCGGCCTTCGACGTTGCGGCGGAGGGGTGCGCGTTGTTCGACGGCTTCGGAGATTTTGTCGGCCCCGCCGACGGCGGAGGAGGCGAGGGTGCGGAGGTAGCCGCCGGAGATGACATTGACGCGGATGTTCTGGGGGCCGAGCTCGTGGGCGAGGTACTTTGCGGAGCATTCGAGGGCGGCTTTGGCGACGCCCATGATGTTGTAGCCGGGGACGACCTTTTCGCCGCCGTAGTAGGACATGGCCATGACGGAGGCGGCGCCGGACTTGGCGAGGAGGTCGCGGGAGCGGCGGGCGAGGCCCACGAGGGTATAGGCGGAGATGTCGATGGCCTGGAGGTAGGCCTTGCGGGGGGTTTCGACGAACTTGCCGTCGGCGAGCCATTCGCGATCGGCGAAGGCGATGGAGTGGACGAGGACGTCCATCTTGTCGAACGACTCGGCGTATTTGGTGATGACGGCGTCGATCTGCTCGTCGCTGGAGGCTTCGAGGGGTTGGAGCCAGGGGTTGGTGAGGCCGAGGGCTTCGACGGCGCGGCGGGTGCGGTGTTCGTTTTTGTCGCCGGGGAGGTGTGTGAAGGCGAGCTTGCAGCCGTGCTCGTGGAGGGACTTGGCGATGTGCCAGGCGTAGGAGCGTTCGTTAGCGACGCCGACGATGAGGGCGGTTTTGTTTTCGAGGAGCATGGGGGAGGATAGAGCAAGAAGTGGCGAAGTGGCGGAGAGGCGGAGAGGCCGGGTGCGGAGTCGGGGGCGGATTGGTGGTGGGGGCCTAGGCTGGGGGATGGTGGACTTGAATGAGTTGCCGTTGGCGGAGTTGTACACGGAACTGGCGCGTAATGGGCTGGTGATGCGGCTGTTTGAGTTGGCGCGGGACGAGGACTTTGGGCCGGCGTTCGAGCGCGGTGGTGGCGGTGACGTGACGGGGCGGGCGACGTTTGGGGCGACGGAGATGGGCGAGGCGGCGGTGGTGTTCCGGCAGGCGGGGGTGCTCGCGGGTTCGGCGGCGATGGAGACGCTGCTGCACGCGTTGCGGGCGGACGCGGATTATCAGGTGTTGGTGGAGGACGGGACGGCGGTGGCCGCGGGGGCGACGGTGGGGCGGCTGCGCGGGAATCTGCGCGCGATCGTGGCGGCGGAGCGGACGGTGCTGAACACGCTGGGCCGACTGTCGGGCGTGGCCACGCGGACGGCGGAGTTTGTGGCGGCGGTGAAGGGGACGAAGGCGCAGATTTTGGATACGCGGAAGACGACGCCGGGGATGCGGGTGCTGGAGAAGTATGCGGTGCGGTGCGGGGGCGGGCATTGCCACCGGATCGGCTTGTACGACGCGGCGCTCATCAAGGACAATCACCTGGCGGGCTTGCCGGTGGGTGAACTGGCGGCGGCGGTGGCGAAGATGGCGCGGCGGGCGCATGACCAGGCCGACCGCGAGGGGCTGCGGTTTGTGGGGGTGGAGGTGGATCGGCTGGATCAGCTGGAGGCGATTTTGGCCGCGGGAGGGGCGGGGGCGGGGATGGTGCTTTTGGACAACGTGGGGGTGGCTGAGTTGCGCGAGGCGGTGGCGATGCGGGATCGGTTGGTGGGGGCGGTGCTGCTGGAGGCGTCGGGCGGGATCGGGATTGAGAATGTGCGGGCGGTGGCGGAGACGGGGGTGGACCGGATCTCGCTGGGGACGCTGACGCATGGGGCGCGGTGGGTGGATGTGGGGTTGGACCGGGGGTGAGCGAAATGCCAAAGGGTCAAAGGGTCAAATAGGGAGTTGGAGTGAGGAGGCGGTGGGAGTGGGTGGGGGGGGCCAAGTTGCCAAAGGGGCAAATTGCCAAAGGGCCTAGTCAAGACCTCGGGGTGAGGGCCCATATGGTTGGGGTATGCGAGCGCAGGCGGTTTATCTTGAGACGTTTGGCTGTCAGATGAACGAGCTCGACAGCGAGCTGGTGACGGGGGCGTTGCGGGCGCTGGGGTATCGGTTTGTGAGCGAGCCGGACGAGGCGGGGGTGGTGCTGTACAACACGTGCTCGGTGCGGGAGCGGGCGGAGCAGAAGGTGTGGTCTCGGCTGGGGGAGATGGCGCTGCGGAAGGCGCGGGAGCCGGGGCTGATCGTGGGGGTGCTGGGGTGCATGGCGGAGCGGGAGGGCGAGGCGTTATTAAAGCGGATGCCGGTGGTGGATGTGTTGGTGGGGCCGGGCGAGCTGGACAAGCTGCCGGGGCTGCTGGACAACGCGGTGAAGACGCGCGCGTCGCTGGCGCAGGAGGACGAGGCGTTGCGGCTGTTGGCGACGCCGGAGCTAGAGAAGCCGGACGTGTCGCTGTTGCGGTCGGCGGGTGAGTCGGCTTTGCAGGGGAACACGCATCGGCGTTCAGGGACGCTGGCGGCGGCGCAGGACACGCTGGAGTTGCTGGACCTCTCGCGGGCGGTGTCGGCGATCGACGGCGGTCACGGCGCGTCGGCGTATGTGCGGATCACGCGCGGGTGCAACAAGTTTTGTACGTACTGCGTGGTGCCGTTCACGCGTGGTGCGGAAATGCACAGGCCCCCGGACCACATTGTGGATGAGTGCAAGCGTTTGGCGGATGCGGGTGTGATCGAGATCACGCTGCTGGGGCAGACGGTGAACCACTATCGCTTCGAGCACGGGAGCGCGGTGGTGGTTGGCGGGGTGACGCAGCCGCAGAAGGGGCGGGCGTATGTGCACAAGGCGGGAGAGTTTGCGGATCCGTATCGGGGGGAGCGTGTGACGACGTTCGCGGATCTGCTGGCGCGGATTCATGAAGAGGTGCCGGGGATCCGGCGGCTGCGGTTTGTGACGAGCTATCCGCGGTCGTTTGGGGACGATGTGTTGGGCGTGATCCGGGATCATCCGCGGATTTGCCGGTATCTGCATGTGCCGGCGCAGAGCGGGTCGGACCGGATGCTGGGCTTGATGAACCGCGGCTATACGGTCGCGGAGTACGAGGAGTTTTTGCTGCGGGCGCGGGCGGCGTTGCACCAGCCGCAGATCGGGCGGCCGCTGACGGTGGCGGGGGACATCATCGTGGGCTTCCCGACGGAGACGGAGGAGGACCACCAGGCGACGGCGCGGCTGTTGGAGCGCGCGCGGTACAAGAACTGTTTTATCTTCAAGTACTCGCCGCGGCCGGGGACGATCGCGATCGAGAAGCTGCCGGATGATGTGCCCGAGGCGGTGAAGCGGCGGCGGAACAACGAACTCTTGGCGCTGCAGAACCGCATCAGCGACGAGGTGGGGCGCGAGTTTGTGGGGCAGACCATGGAGGTGATGGTGGAGGGGGTGAGCCGGCGCGATGTGAAGCGGGCCAAGGCGGCGAGCGCGGCGGTGGCGGGTGGGGTGACGCTGACGATCGGCGGGCGGGCGGCGAATGGGGCGATGGGACATGTGCATGAAGGTGATGAAGCCGACGCCGCGTGCGCGAGCGGCGGGGGCGGGGTGGACGGGGCGGGCGGGGTGGTGCAGCTCTCGGGTCGGACGGAAGGGGATCTGATCGTGTTCTTCGATCAGCCCAAAGGGGCGGCCGCCGACGATCTGGTGGGAAGGATTGTGCGGGTGAGGGTTGAGGAAGCGCGGATGTTGGCGTTGATGGGGCGGATGGTGGAGGAAGGGCACTAGGCACTAGGCAAGAGGCGAGAGGCCAAGGGCAATCGACCAAGGCCTAATGCCGACTGCCTCCTCCCTATTGCCCCCTGTATATTGCCCCCGGCGTCCGGCTCCCCAGTTGGTCGGGGGCCGCTACATTGGCGGCATGGTTCGTCGGCTGCTTATAGGTCCGGTGCTGATTTTGATGCTGCTCGCGGTGATGTGGGCCGACGAGGCGTTGACGGCGGTGGTGTTGCCGAGTTGGCTGCGGTGGCTGGCGCTGGCGGATGGTCGGGCGGCGCCTGGGTTGGTGTTGATGGTGGCGGGCGTGCTGATCTGTGCGCGGGCGGGGATCGAGCTGGCGCGGATCTATCACGCGGCCGGGCTGATGGCGTCGAAGCGGGTGGTGGTGTTTGCGGCCGTGACGGGCGTGGTGGCGGGCGGGCTGTCTGTGGGCGCTCCGGCGCGGTCGGCGGGGGGCGGGATGCAGTGGGGGAGGGGAGGGGGAGCGGCGCTGGCGACGGGGGCCGTGCTGGTGATGGTGGTGGCGCTGCTGATTCACACGAGGTACAAGACGATCAAGGGGGCCGCGGGGGCGGTGGGGGCGGCGTTGATGGCGTTTGCGTATACGGGGATCACCCTTGGGTTCATCATGGCCATGCGGACGGAGTTCTCGGCGTGGGTGGTGCTGGGGGTGCTGATGACGGCCAAGTCTTGCGATATCGGGGCGTATTTCACGGGCCGGGCGATCGGGCGGCACAAGCTGATCCCATGGGTGAGCCCGGGGAAGACGTGGGAGGGTCTCGCGGGCGGGATGGTGACGGCGGGGCTGGTGGGGATGGGGTTGACGATGCTGGGGCGGAGTTGGGGTGGGCTGGAGAGTGTCCCCAACATGACGCCATTGGGTGGGGCAATGGGCGGGGCGCTGCTGGGATTGGCGGCGCAGCTGGGGGATTTGTCGGCGTCGGTGCTCAAGCGGGACGCTGGAATGAAGGATTCAGGGCGGCTGATCCCGGGGATGGGTGGGATCATCGATGTGATTGATTCGCTGGTGCTGGCGGGGCCGGTGGCGTATTGGACGTTGGTATGGTTTCGGTGGTGATTTGAAGGGACGTTGGGCCGGAGGTCGGGTAGAATGACCCCCAGCCCGGCGAGTGATAAGGCCGGGGCGTTCGCGCCCGGGAAGAGCCGGGTTTGTCGGAGATCCGCATGACCGTGACGGCCAACCTGCTGCGTCTTTTCCGAGTTGACCAGCAACTTCGCGGGCTTCGCACAAGGCTCGACGCGGCGGATCGGTTTCTGCAAGAGCAGCAGCGACAGTTTGACGAGCTCGCCACCAAGGCCACTGGGCTCGAGACGCAGGCCAAAGGTGCCAAGGTGGGTATCGGCGGGGATGAGAGCGAGGTCGCGGGGATCGACGCGCGGATCGCCAAGATCCGCGATCAGATGAACTCGGCCAAGACCAACAAGGAATATTCGGCCTTCCTCACCGAGCTCAATGGGCTCAAGTCGCAGAAAGACTCGTGCGAGTCGCGCGAGCTGGAGCAGATGGAAAAGCTCCAGACGATCGAGAAGCAGCTCTCAGACATGGCGTCGCAGCGTGGCGAGCGGCAGCAGATCGTGGGCCAGGCCAAGGTCGACCGCGACACCAAGCAGGCCGAAATCCAGGGTCGGCTCGATGAGCTGACGGCCGACCGGGTCAGGCTGGCCGGGGATGTTCCGAAGGAAGCGTTGAAGGTGTTCGAGGAGCTGGTGCGGGCTCGCGGCGACGAGGCGATGGCCAATGTCGAGGTGCTCAACCCGCGCGATCACGAGTACACCTGCTCGGCGTGCATGATGACGCTGCCGGTGGAGACGCTCAATCACATCTCGAAGGGGACACTGACGCGGTGCGTCAACTGCCAGTGCATCTTGTTCTTCGAGGGCGAGTTGGACCTGCACAAGTCCGGGCCCAAAGGGAAGAAGAAGAAGGAAGCCGAGGTTTGAGGCGGTAGTCGGGTGAGGGCCGCGGGGGGTGAGCGGTTTTTTTATCGCGAAGGACTCGAAGGACGCGAAGGACGCGAAGGGTGGGGAAGAGCGGGAGTGCCGGTGGGATCACGGCGTTTGCGCTGATCTTGCTCGCGGTCTTGGCGTGGTTCGTGGCGGATTCGGATGCACGGGGTTGTGGGGTGTGCAAGAACGTGAGCGTGAATGTGAAGCCGCAGGAGGCTGCGGCTTTGTCGCGGTTCATCGCTGGGCGCGGCGTTACTCAAGCAACGCGTTCGACTCGTTCAACGGTGTTGGAGCGGGCAGGCCCAGGTGGTCGGCCGCGGCTTTGGTGAGCATGCGTCCGCGGCGGGTGCGGGCGAGGAAGCCGATCTGCAGCAAGTAGGGTTCGACGACGTCTTCGAGGGTGCCGGCGTCCTGGTTCATGGTGGCGGCGACGGCTTCGAGTCCGACGGGGCCGCCCGAATATGTGGACGAGATGATGCGGAGGTAGGTGCGATCGAGTTCGTCGAGGCCGAGGGCGTCGACGCCTTCGAGGGCGAGGGCTTGCTCGACGAGTTTGGCGCGGATGACGCCGTCGGCTTTGACCTGGACGAAATCGCGGACGCGGCGGAGGAGGCGGTTGGCGATCCGCGGGGTGCCACGGGAGCGGGCGGCGATGAGTTCAAGGGCGGGGCCCCCGCGGGCGCCGGGGCCGTCGGTGGGGACGTTGAGGAGGCCGGCGCTGCGGGTGAGGATGGTGAGGAGCTCGGCGGGGTCGTAGTAGCGGAGGTTGTGGGTGAGACCGAAGCGTGAGCGGAGGGGTGAGGAGATGAGGCCCGCGCGGGTGGTGGCGCCGATGAGGGTAAAGGGTTTGAGCTGGATCTGGACGGTGCGGGCGTGGAGGCCGGAGTCGACGGGGACGTCTATGCGGTAGTCCTCCATGGCTGGGTAGATGAACTCTTCGACGGCGACGGGGAGGCGGTGGATCTCGTCGATGAAGAGGATGTCGCCGGTTTCGAGGCGGGTGAGTGCGGAGACGAGGTCGGTGCCGCGGGTGAGGGCGGGGCCACTGGTGGCGTAGACCTTGGAGGCCATTTCGGCGCCGATGACGTGGGCGAGGGTGGTTTTGCCCAATCCCGGGGGGCCGTGGAGGAGGATGTGCTCGAGGGGCTCACCCTTGCGTGCGCGGACGGCGGCGATGGTGATGTTGAGGCGCTGGATGAGATCGTGCTGGCCGATGTATTCGTGAAGGCGCGTGGGGCGAAGCGACCAGTTGGGCTGGTCCTCGCGGGCGGCGGGGTCGGCGGCGGGTGAGACGAGGCGTTCGATCGCCATGTGAGCAGAGTCTAAACCCTGCGAGGCTCCGGGGCCACGATTCACCTCTTGACGGACGCGGAATCGCCCATCGGTAGCTTCTTCCGCTTCCACAGGGCGGCGAGTTCCTTGACGGTGACGGGTTCCATGGCGACGCCGTCGCTGAGGCTGGCGAGGATGAGTTCGCCGTCGGCGAGGTGGAGGTAGCTTTGGGCTTCGGAAGATTCGCGGAGGGTGGTGCTGAGGCGGTAGGCGTTTTGGGTGCCGGGCTCGCGGGCCATGCTGTCGCGGCGGATGGAGATGGAGGCGTTGGCGGACTGGTAGACGTAGAAGCCGAGTTCGCCTTCGAAGCGCGTGGCGAGCATGAGGCGGGGGAGGAGGAAGGCGGTGGCCTGGTTGAGGTAGCCGTCGGTGGGGACGGTGGGGCGGATGGTTTGGTTCGGGCGGCCGGGCATGTTGACGACGATGGTCATGGTTTTGCCGCTGCGGGTGCCGGTTTCGCTGAAGAGGCTGGGCGGCTTGCCTTGGGGGTTGGCGACGGCGGTGCGGACGGACCAGGCTTCTTCGTTGGTGTCATCGGAGGCGAAGTAGCGGCCTTGGATGTCGATGACCTGGTAGGAATCGGGCTTGCCGGTGGAGCCGCCGGTGAGGAGTCGTGCGGAGATTTCGGCGAGGATGCCGGCGGGGTTGGTGGCGGAGGGCTCGGAGCCAGTGACTTTGGCGTCGATCTGGGCGCGGGTGCCGCGGAAGAAGCGGACGGCGCGGTAGCCGCGTTCCTCGGCTTCTTCGGGGACGCCGGTGCTGGCCGGCTTGTAGAGGCGATACCACTGGGTTTGCGACTTGGCTGAAGGCTGGGCTTTGGAAGACGCGCTGGGCTTGTCGTCGGTGGTGAGGGCCAGGGCGGCGGCGTAGTCGTTGGGCGTGAGGCGGGTGAGGAAGGCGATGCCGGCCTGAACGGTGTCGCGGCGACGGGAGGCGAGGGCGTTGGGGTCTTCGAACTTGGCGGTGGCGACGGTCAGTTCGTAGGCGGGGCGAGCGGCGGCGAACTCGGCCTCGCCGCTGACGAGCTCGAAGACGGCGAACTGGTCGGGGGCAATTTTGAAGAAGGTGTAGCCTTGTATGACGCGAGTTTTCTCGTTGGCGCCGCCGCGGGGGAGGGAGACGTAGAAGCGGGCGCCCGGGGTCGGCTGGCCGGGGATGCGTAGGTCGTTGACGCGGTCGAGGATGAGGCCGCGGCTGCCGACGAGCGCGCCGGTTTTGAGGTCGTTGACGACGTCGGTCATCAGGAGTTGCTTGATGAAGGCCTCGGCGGCGCTCACGGGGGTGGCGGACGGGTCTTCGGTGCGGCGGGTTTCGAAGCGGAGGACGTAGGCGTTGTCGGCGGGGGCGATGGTGGAGCGGGTGATGCCGCCGGCTTCGCTGGTGGAGACGGTGGCGCCGAAGGGGACTTTCATGGAGAAGCCGATGGCTTCGATGACGAGCGGCTCGTCTGCGAAGCTGAGAAGCTTGCCGGCGGGTGGTGCCGAGGGCGCGGTCGCCGCTGGAGTGCTGGATTGGTGGGCGGGTTTGGTTTGGGCCTGAAGGGCGGCGGCGGAGAAGGACAGGAGGAAGAGGCCGGTGAGGAGAGAGCGGTGAAGCATGCACAATGCTATCGGACGATCGGGCGCGGGAGTGTGGCGGGACGGGCCGGCGCGGCGATAGTGGGGGAGGAGCTAGTGCGGAGCTGAAGAGAGGGTGGGGGGGCGAGAACGCGAGTTTGGTGTGGGGAGTTACTTGACCGGGATCGGGTGGGCCCTAGACTCTCCACCCACCGGGGCGCGGAGGCGCAGTGGGCTGGTCTTGTGATCCGTAGAGGCTCGACTCGGGTGCCGATGGCGGCGCGAGGCGGGCTTTGAGGATGCGGGCCAGACTCTTTGGCAATGAGTGGAACGCTCACGTACGACTGACTGACCGACGCACGACTGAATACGGAAGACAGACCTATGACCGGCGGCAAGATCCGAATTCGAATGGAAGCGTACGACCACGTTGCCCTGGATGCTTCGGCGAAGGAGATCGTCGAGCAGTGCAAGCGGACGAACTCGAAGGTGGCCGGGCCGATCCCGCTGCCGACGCGGATCGAGCGTTATACGGTGCTGCGTTCGCCGTTCATCGACAAGAAGTCTCGCGAGCAGTTCGAGATCCGCACGTACAAGCGGATCATCGACATTGTGGAGCCCAACGCCCGCACGGTCGAGGCGCTCAACCGTCTGGTTGTCCCCGCTGGCGTGTTCATCAAGATCAAGGCCTGATTCGAGTCTCTTTGAGGCCTTTCCCGCGTGACGCGTGGCGTTGATCACGGGCGGGCCGGTTCGATTCCTTAAACTCCTGATCCCTCGATCCTCAGGTGGAGAAACGACCATGTTGTTCATCGGCACCAAGCTTGGCATGAGCCGCGTGTACAACGCCGCGGGCGTCAACGTCCCCGTTACCGTGATCAAGGTTGACCTGCATGTGGTCACCGAGCTGCGGAGCGTGGAGAAGCACGGGTACACGGGCGTGCAGGTGGCGTCGGGCAAGATGAAGGCCCGCAACAGCACCTTTCAGATGATCGGCCACGACGCCAAGGCCGGGTCGGACCCGCTGCGTCATCACCGCGAGTTCCGCTGCACGCCAGCGGAGGCTGGGAACTTCACTCTGGGCCAGACCTACACGGTCAAGGAGCTCGAGGGGTTCAAGTTTGTCGACGTCGTCGGGCAGTCCAAGGGCAAGGGCTTCCAGGGCACGATGAAGCGGCACAACTTCAAAGGCATGTTCGCCACGCACGGCACCGAACGCAAGCACCGCTCTCCCGGTTCGATCGGCTCGTTGTGTTCCAACCGTGGTTACGGCGGTGGTCTGAAAAAGGGCAAGCGGATGGCCGGTCACATGGGTGACGAGCGCGTGACGGTTCGCTCGCTGGATGTGGTGCGTGTGGACGCGGAGAATGGCTTGATCCTGGTCAAGGGGCCGGTTCCCGGGGCCAACAGCGGGACGGTGCTGATCCGCAAGGCGGTGCGTTTGCACCGTGCGAAGGCAAAATTGGCAACGGCTTGAAGACTTGACGTGATTTGAAAGAACGAGGGGGCTATAGTCCGGGCCCTATTCGTCTCGAACGGGTTGGGTTAGTGTTGAGTGTTTGCCGAGGGACGCTGGAAAATCAGCGTTCATCGGGTCCGGAAGGGTCTGCGGGCGGCTTGCAAGAGCCAACCAGGGACAACCGCCGGACGAGTACAAATGGTTCACCGCCCGGGTCGTGTCGATCCGGGCGGGCAAAGACAGCCGAGTCGATTCCATCAGCGTCGCCACCCTCCTCGTGAGAACGGCCCTGTGGATAGGCAAAGCGAACCCGGGCCATTTGGCACGGGCTTCAGGCGTCTGACGAAGGAAGACACATGGATGTCCCCGTCTTGAACAAGCAAGGTGCCCAAGTCGGCACTTTCAGCATCGACGAACAAGCCCTCGGTGGCGAGATCAAACCCGCGCTGATCAAGCAGGCGTACGTGATGTATCACGCGAACCTGCGGCAGGGTTCGAGCCGCACCAAGAACCGTAAAGAAGTTCAGGGTTCGACCAAGAAGATCTATAAGCAAAAGGGTACCGGCAACGCCCGTCACGGCGACCGCAAGGTCAACTTGATGAAGGGTGGCGGTCACGCCCACTCCAAGAAGCGGGTCCGCGAGGATTACCGCCTGGACATGCCCAAGAAGATGCGCCGCAAGGCCAACCGCAACGCCCTTCTGGCCAAGCTGGTTGACAACGAGGTCCGGATCATCGACGACCTCGCGTTTGCGACCCCCAAGACCAGAGACGTCGTGATGTTCCTGGAAGCGATCAAGGTCGACAAGACCGCGCTCCTGGCCATCTCGGCCTCCGCGGGTCACACGCGTCGGGCGGCCCAGAACGTCGAGCAGTTGACGCTTACGCGCCCCGACCAGCTCACGGCGTTTGACATGCTCAATCACCGCTTCCTGGTCATCAGCAAGGCCGACCTGGAGGCGTGGCTCACCGGTCCGTCGAGCCAGACTGGCAAGTCGGCCAAGGTCAGCCCCATGGGCGCGGCCAAGTCGGAGAATAACTGATGCACGCGATCCACATCATCAAGCGTCCGCTGCTCTCTGAGAAGTCGACGTACGCGATGAACGAACATAACCGTTACAGCTTCGAGGTCGATGTGCGTGCGTCCAAGGACGACGTCGTCAAGGCCATTGAGGACCTGTACAAGGTCAAGGTGGTGAAGATCAACACTTCGCTGCGTCAGGCCAAGGACCGGCGGCTGAAGTTTGGTGCCGTGGTAGGGTTGATCACGAAGAAGGCGACCGTGTCGATCAAGGAAGGCCAGAAGATCGAGTTGTTCTGAGTGAGGTGTTGGGGTTGGTTGTGTGGTTGAGTCGTTTGGCGAGTGAACGTTGATTGGTGAATCGGGCCTCCGCGAGCAGGAACAGACCTATGCCGATCCGCATATACGACAAGACGAGTGCCGGCCGCCGGTTCTCCTCTGTGAACATGAACACCGAGGTGACGCGCTCCAAGCCGGAGAAGTCGCTGACGGGTCCGCTGACCAAGAGCGGCGGTCGCAACTATTCGGGCAAGATCACCTCGCGTGGCCGCGGCGGCGGTGCCAAGCGTCAGTATCGCAAGATCGACTTCCGCCGGTCTGACCGCGACGGCATGGCCGGGAAGGTCGTGGCGATCGAGTACGACCCCAACCGCACTTCGCACATCGCGTTGCTTGAGTATCCCGACGGCGTGCTGCGTTACATCGTCTCGCCGGTGGGCATGAAGGTGGGCGATGTGCTGGTGTCGTCGACGGAGCAGGCGAGCGATCCGAAGGTGGGCAACAGCATGCCGCTGAAGTTCATTCCGACGGGTTTGTCGGTGCACTGTGTGGAGTTGATCCCCGGCCGCGGGGCGCAGATGTGCCGGTCGGCTGGGATGTACGCCCGGCTGACGAACAAGGAAGGCAAGTACGCGACGCTGGTGCTGCCCTCGGGCGAGACGCGGCTGGTGCACTTTGAGTGCCGGGCCACGATCGGCGAAGTGGGCAACTCGGATCAGATCAACGTGCGTTGGGGCAAGGCCGGGCGGATGCGTCACCTGGGTCGTCGTCCGATCAACCGTGGCGTTTCGAAGAGCCACAACGCGCACCCGCTGGGTGGTGGTTCGGGCCGGTCGAAGGGCAACCGCCCGCCGTGCGGTCCGACGGGCGTGTTGGCCAAGGGTGGCCGGACGCGTGACAAGAAGAAGCACTCGACGAAGATGATTATCCGCCGCCGCGTGAGCAAGCGTTACGGCCAGGTGAGCAAGTAAGAGCAGAGGTCGGTCTAGAGGACATTGAACAGGGTTGGTTGGGAACACACCATGAGCCGTAGTCTGAAAAAGGGACCGTATGTGGACGAGCGACTCTACCGCAGGGTGGAGAAGCTCAACCAGACGAACAAGCGTGAGCCGCTGAAGACGTGGCGTCGCGCGTGCACGGTGGTGCCCGAGTTCATCGGTCACACGTTCAAGGTGCACAACGGCCGTCTGTTCATGGACGTATTCGTGACGGAGGACATGGTGGGGCACAAGCTCGGCGAGTTCTCGCCGACGCGGACGTTCAAGGGCCACACCAACAAGAAGGAAGGCATCGTCGAAGGCGGCAAGAGCGGACCGACTTCGGCCGCGTCTCCCAAGAAGTGACCGTCGGCCTCCGGGTTTGACCGGGGGCGGATTTGCAAGGACCACCCATGCGTATCGCCGGAATCAAACTGACCAAGCTTGCCGCCGCCAAGGGCGTGACGGTTGCGCAGCTCGCCCAGGCGGTGGAGCGCGACGGGCTCAAGGGCGAGCGGGCCGCCTCGGCGGTCCGCAACTGGATGATCGGTCGCGACCACCCGCGCTGCCGCCATGAGGACATCAAGAAGCTCGCCGACACGTTGCAGGCGGACGTGGCCAAGATCGCCAAGTTCACGGCGGTCCTGATGCACCACCGCGGGAGCCCGCGCAAGGCCAAGCTCTTGACCGACTTGATCAAGGGCAAGGACATCCTGGTTGCCGAGAACCTGCTGGCGTTCAACACCAAGCGTGCGGCGGTCAATGTTCGCAAGGCGCTCAAGGCCGCGATCAATGACGCGGAGCAGGTGAACGCGGACACGATGTCCTTGGTGGTGACGGAGAGCCGAGTGGACGACGGCCCGCGTCTGAAGCGATTCAAGGAGAAGGACCGCGGGCGCGCCCACCGGATCCTCAAGCGTCTGGCTCACATCACGATCGCGCTGGAGGACAAGAACTAATGGGACAGAAGACCCACCCATACGGCATGCGCGTCGGCATCACCGAGCCCCACAAGAGCCGGTGGTATGCCCCCAAGGCCCTCTTCGGCGAGCTGCTCGTTGAAGACTACAAGATCCGCAAGTTCATCGATCAGCGGCTCAACCGCAAGCCGCCCTACGCCGCCGTGTCCGATGTGCACATCGAGCGGACGCGTGAAGAACTGAAGGTCATCGTCAAGTCGGCCCGCCCGGGCCTGGTCATCGGCCCCAAGGGCGCCGAGGTGGACCGGATCACCGAAGAGTTGCAGTACATGACAGGGCGGAAGGTTTCCATCTCGATCATCGAGATCAAGAACCCGGATATGGACGCGCAGCTGGTGGCCGAGGGCGTGGCGGAGCAGCTTCGCAAGCGTGTGGCGTTCCGTCGTGCGATCAAGATGAAGGCCGAGGCCGTGATGCAGGCCGGCGGCAAGGGTGTTTGGATCGTACTGGCGGGTCGTCTGGGTGGAGCCGAGATGAGCCGCGACGCGCAGGTGCGCATTGGTTCGCTGCCGCTCTCGACGCTGCAGGCCAATATCGATCACGGATTCGCCGAGGCGTTCATGTCATATGGCGCGATCGGCTGCAAGGTGTGGATCTTCAAGGGTCTCTACGAGGCGGAGCAGGCGCCCGAGACGCCCGAGGCCGCTGGTACGCGGACGAAGGCCCGCGGCCGCCGGTAAGGCCCGAGGCTGCCGGTCAGGGTTGTTGGACTGAAGATCGTTTGTCGAAGTGTTTGGCGCGTGGTTTGGAAGTGTGTTTCGGTTCTGGAGTTTGTCGATGCCCTTGATGCCCAAACGAGTGAAGTTCCGCAAGGAGTTCCGCCGCGTCCGTCCGCGGAAGGCGACCAAGGGGAACTACGTGGCCTTCGGGGACTACGGCCTGCAGGCTCTGGAAGGCTGCTGGCTGCCGGGCAAGGTGATCGAGGCTGGTCGCGTCGCCGCCCAGCACTTCCTCAAGCGCGAAGGCAAGCTGTTCATCCGCGTCTTCCCGGACAAGCCGATCTCCAAGAAACCGCTGGAAACCCGGATGGGTACCGGCAAGGCCGACGTGGATTACTGGGCGGCCCGCATCAAGCCCGGGACGATGCTGTTCGAGCTGGCGGGCGTGAACGAGTCCACGGCCCGTTCGGTGTTCGTCCGCATCGCCAACAAGATGCCGGTGCAGACCCGGCTGGTGATGCGCCGCATTGCGGTGTGATAATAGTTGAATGTCTCGATTGTTTGGAAGACTGTTTGGATGGACGTGAATCTGGACCCTTTGGAATCGACCTATGACCGGTACTGAAGTTCGAAAACTCGGCGACGACCAGCTCAAGGCCGAGATCAAGAATCTCCGTGAGAGGGTGTTCACTTTGGGCGTGCAGGCGACGACCGAGAAAGTGGAGGACACGTCTCAGTTCCGCAAGATCCGCAAGGACATCGCGCGGCTGCTGACAGAGCAGGCCGCCCGTCGTCACGCCAAGTCCCCCAAGCCCGTTCGCGCGCCCAAGCCCCCCAAGGCCATGCCCGTCAAGCGGGTATCGAAGGCGAGCAAGGCGGCCTCCGCCAAGCCCGCGACCAAGGTCTCCGCCCGCAGCAAGAAGAGCGCCGCCGCTAAGAAGTGAGTCTGAGTCCGCCGCACGATTACGAGAAGCCTGTTTATGAGCACGACCGCCCAGCCCGAGACCAAGAAGACCGTGATCACCCGCGTGGGCGTGGTGGAATCCGACAAGCGCTCCAAGTCGCGCAAGGTTGTGATCAACTGGCAGTCTCAGCATCCCAAGTACGGCAAGTACGTGTCGAAGCGGACGGTCATCCACGCCCACGACGAGAAGAACGAATCGCGCCTGGGTGACATGGTGGAGATCGCTCCGTGCCGCCCGATCAGCAAGACGAAGCGTTGGACGCTCGTCCGCGTGGTTCGGAAGGGTCCCGAGCAGCGTTTCCAGACGGTGACGACGCCGCTGGACGAGGTGGCCGCCGCGGCCGCCGCCGCTGCTGCTGCGGCCGCTCCGGGTGGGGCCAAGCCCGCCGTCGCCAAGCCCACTGTGACCAAGTCTCCCGTGACCAAGCCCGCCGCCAAGAAGAACTGACCCGATTCGCCGGGGCCCGTGAGGGGCCCCGAGCGTCGCAAGGACCGACCCATGCTGCAACAGGAAACACGGTGCGAAGTAGCGGACAACAGCGGGGCGAAGATCGCCTACGTGATCCGCGTCTACGGCGGCTCGACCGCGACGGGCAAGTTCACCCGCAAGATCGCCGGGATCGGCGACCGGGTGTTCGTGTCCATCAAGAAGGCGTTGCCGGGCGCGGACGTGAAGGCCGGCGACATGTCCAAGGCGGTGGTGGTGCGGACGACCAAGTCGCAGCGTCGTGCGGACGGCTCGTACGTGAAGTTTGATTCGAACGCCGTGGTCCTGATCCAGGACGACGGGAACCCCAAAGGCACCCGCATCTTCGGGCCCGTGGCGCGCGAGCTCCGCGACAAGAACTACATGAAGATCGTGTCGCTCGCTCCGGAGGTGATCTGATATGGCGCGTCATATTCGCAAGGGCGATCAAGTCATCGTGACGTCCGGGTCCCACAAGGGCAAGCTCGGGCGGATCAAAGAGATCATCACCAAGGAGGACCGCGTGGTGGTGGAGGGGATCAACCTCCGCACCAAGCACGTCAAGCCTTCGCGGACCAACCCTCAGGGCGCGGTTATCCAGCGTGAAGAACCGATCCACATGTCCAACGTTTCGCCGGTGGTGGATGGCAAGCCCACCCGCGTGCGTTTCGTGATCAAGGCGGATGGTTCCAAGGTCCGTGTCGCCGCCCGCGGCGGGGCGGAACTGGGCGTGGTCCGCGGCCCGTCCAACAAGTAGGTCCAGCGTCAGTGTTGTCCGAGAGTTTCCCGCGGCCGCCCGCTAGCTTTGTATCGAGGTAGCTCACCATGTCGAACGAGAAAGATCCCAAGAAGCAGCCAGGGCAACCCGCCGGTAAGGACGCCGCGCCCAAGGCGGGCGCCAAGCCGCCCTCCGCCAAGGCCGATGCCGCCCGCGCCAAGAACGCCGGCAAGCCCAAGGGCCCCAAGGCTGCCCAGACCGACGACGGCGAAGACACTCGCGGCCCGCGCGTCGAGCCCCGCTTATTGACTCGCTACAAGGCCGAGGTCAAGCCCAAGCTGGCCGCCCAGTTTGGCCTGGCCAACCCGATGCAGCACCCCAAGCTTTTGAGCATTGTGGTGAACGTGAACATGGGCCGTCACCTCGAGGGTGCCAAGCTGCCCGCGAACGTCAGGACGACGGTGCTGGACACGATCGTGAAGGTCACGGGCCAGAAGCCGATCGTGCTCAAGGCCAAGAAGAGCGTGTCGAACTTCAAGGTGCGCGAGGGCCTGGAGACGGCCGCGATGGTCACGCTGCGTCGCGACCGGATGTGGCACTTCCTCGACAGGTTCATCAACCTGGCCTGCCCGCGTATCAAGGACTTCCGCGGCCTCAAGGAAAACGCCTTCGACAAGCAGGGCAACTACTCCTGCGGCTTGACGGAGCAGGGCGTGTTCCCCGAGATCAACATGGCCGATGCGACGTTCACGCACGGCATGAACATCAACTTCTCCTTCTCGGGTTCGACGCCCGAGGTCTCCAAGTTCATCCTGGCGGAGCTGGGCTTCCCCTTCCGCCGTCCCGAGGACGAAAAGGTTGGCCGTCAGAAGACGGTCGCTTCGGTGTCCTGAGTCGAGTCCCGCCGTTTCCCTGAATCGATTTTCCGCCTTTAGCCCGCAGACCGAGCAACGACCATGGCCACCAAAGCCCAGACCGCCAAGTCGAACCGCCCCCCGAAGTTTTCTTCGCGCATCGTCCGTCGCTGCCAGTTGACGGGCCGGGCGCGCGGGGTGTACCGCAAGTTCCGTATCTCGCGGATCATGCTCCGCAAGCTGGCGCTCGAGGGGAAGATCCCCGGCATGCGCAAGTCGTCCTGGTAATCAACGTCCCGAGTCGTTCTCCTCACCGAATCATTTTCAGTCTCAGCAGTCACGCACGGAACCCGCCATGTCCTTCAACGACCCCATCTCAGACATGCTGACCCGCATCCGCAACTCCTTGCGGAACAAGGCCAAGACCGTCCAGTGCCTGAACTCGCGCGTATGCCGCGGCATCGCCGATGTGCTGCGCGACGAGGGCTATATCGAGGGCTACGAGGTCAAGGACGACGGCCGCTCGGGCACGATCAATATCAAGCTCAAGTACGGCCCGCGCGGCGAGCGCGTGCTCAACAACATCCTTCGGCATTCCAAGCCCGGCCGCCGAGTCTACTCCCGCGTCGAAGAACTCCCACGCCCCTTGCAGGGCCTGGGCATCGCCATCGTCTCCACGTCCAAGGGCGTGCTCTCGGATCGCAAGTGCCGCACGGAGAAGGTCGGCGGCGAGCTCATCTGCGTCATCGATTAAGCCCATTCACGCCTCAAGGCCTGCCTCATCGCCAGTTTTCGGCCCCGGAGCCTTACTTATGTCCCGCATCGGTCGCAAGCCCATCACGGTTCCAGACAAAGTGACGATCGCCGTCAAGGACGGCGTCTGCTCGGTCGGTGGCCCTCTGGGCAACCTCACCGTCAAGTTCAAGCCCGCGGTCAAGGTCACCTGGACCGAGAGTGAGAAGTCGGTCGTGGTCACGGTGAGCGAGGCCGACCTGGCCAAGCCCGGCGTGGCCGCGTTGTGGGGCAGCACCCGGGCGCTGATCGCGTGTGCCGTCGAGGGCGTGACGAAGGGTTACCAGAAGGACATGGAGATCGTCGGCGTCGGCTGGTCCGCGACGATCACCGGGCCCAAGCTCAAGCTGGTCGTGGGCTACGCACACCCGGTGATGATGGACATTCCCAAGGAACTCAAGGTCGCGCTCGACGAGAAGAACAAGCAGATCGTCCGCGTCTCCGGTGCTGACAAGCAGATGGTGGGCCAGTTTGCCGCGACGATGCGGGCGGCCCGCAAGCCCGAGCCGTATAACGGCAAGGGCGTCAAGTATCTCACGGAAGTCATCAAGCGCAAGAGCGGCAAGGCCTTCGGCGCCGCCTGATCGGTTGTTCATCACTCCCGGGCTCCGGCTCGGGCACGACTCGCACGCACCCCGCGTCGGCACAGTACGACGCGGCTCAATGGATCGGACCCATGGACAAGGCCAAGAACAAATCCGTTCGTCGAGCCCGCCGGCACATCGGCATCCGCAAGCGCGTGGAGGGCCTGCCGGGCCGCCCGCGGCTGAGCGTCTACCGCTCGCTCAACCACATCTATGCTCAGGTGATCGACGACCTCGCGGGCAAGACGCTGGCGCAGGCGTCGTCGCTCGATACCGAGCTCAAGCTCGAGAACACGGGCAACTCCGCCGCGGCCGCCGCGGTGGGCCTGCTGGTGGCCAAGCGGGCCAAGGCCGCGGGTGTCCAGGCCGTCGCGTTTGATCGCGGCGGGTTCCGGTTCCACGGCCGGGTGAAGGCTTTGGCCGACGCCGCCCGCAAGGAAGGCCTGCTGTTCTGATCGTGAGTCTTTGATCGCGTCTCCAGAGTTTCCGCCGGTCTTCAACGTCCTCCGCTCCGCTCGCTCATTGAGATCTCCCCATGGCTGAGTTGCTTGACGAATCACGTAAAATCGAGTCGACGACCATCGGCGTGTACCGCACGTCGGCGACGGTGAAGGGTGGCCGTCGGTTCTCCTTCGGCGCGCTCGTCGTCGTCGGCGACCGCAACGGGAAGGTCGGCTTCGGCTACGCCAAGGGTAAGGAAGTCCCCCAGGCCATCGAGAAGGCCCAGAAGGACGGCCAGAAGAAGCTCATCGGCATGCCCCGCAACGGCACGACGATCCACCACGAGGTGCAGGGCCGCTTCTCCTCCGCCTCCGTCCGCCTGATCCCCGCCGCGCCCGGTACCGGCGTCGTCGCCGGCACTGTCGTCCGCGCGGTGCTGGAACTGGCCGGGATCAGCGACTGCATCACCAAGTGTTTTGGGAACACCAACCCCGTCAACGTCCTCAAGGCTGTGTTCGACGCCATCAGCCAGTTCCGCACGCCCGCTCAGATCTCAGCGCTCCGCGGTCAAACGCTCGAGCGCACGCTGATCGATGAGAAGATCGAGGCCGGTAAGGCCTTCCTCCCCGCTGCCAAGCGCGGCGACCGGCCCAAGGGCCCCGTCAACACCGTCGGCGATCGCGCCGGTGGTCGTGGTCGCGGCGGCCCCCGCGGCGGTCGCGGTGGTCCTCGTGGTGGTGGTGGGGGCGGTGGTGGTGGTGGCGGCGGCGGTGGCGGTGGTGGTGGTGGCGGTGGTGGTGGTGGCGGAGGTGGTGGCGATCGCAGCGGCCCGGCCGAGGTCGCAGCACCCGCGGCACCGGCGGGCGATGCGCCCGCAGCATCCTGACCGTCATCGTCGATTCGTTCATTGATAGCTGTTTCGACCGTTGCCGTCTCGCGTCCGGCCTGCAAGCCGCCTCAGTCTCTCTAGTCCAGCCTTCTTCTCACGAGTATTCACCATGATGATCCACGACATCACCGCCAAGGCCGGCACCTACAAAAACCGCAAGCGTGTTGGTCGCGGCCGCGGCTCAGGCTCGGGTAAGACCTCGGGTCGCGGTCAGAAGGGTGCGGGCTCGCGCTCGGGTACGGCGCGTCGCGCCGGCTTTGAAGGCGGCCAGATGCCGCTCTTCCGCCGCATCCGCAAGTACGGCTTCTCCAACGTCAAGTTCGAGACGACCTTCTGGGCCGTCAACATCGCCGACATCGTCGCTCACCCGCTGTTCCTCACGGGCGGCAAGGTCAACACCGACACGCTCATTGAAGCGGGCCTGATCCGTGACAAGAGCCGCAACCTCAAGATCCTCGGCGAGCTGCCCGAGGGTGGCTTGAAGGTCAAGCTCGACGTCTCGGCCAACCGTCTCTCGACCCCCGCCCGCAAGGCGATCATCGACGCCGGCGGCAAGGTTGATGAGACCGGCACGCGCCGCGACATGGTGCGCGGTGTCGATCGCAACAGCGAGGACCGCAGGCCCAAGAACTTGACCAAGAAGCTCAAGCGCGGCCGCAAGGCCGGTATGCAGCCCAAGCTCGACACCGAGGCTTGATCGGCACACGGCGTCACGGGTTGACGGAGTTCATCGAGTCCATCCAATCGCCGACCAAACGCACCGAAGGGACCAGCCCGGCCGGTGCGTTTTTCTTTGGATGTTCGCGCTTTTGAACGAGCGAGGTCCGTGTCCGCGCCGCCCCGGTGGCGAGCGGTTGAACTCGATCAGGTGAGCTTGAGGGTGTAGAAGACGGTCGTGAACATCAAGTCGGCGATGATGATGGCGACGATCGACTGCACAACCGTGTCGGTGGTGGCTTTGCCGACGCCGGCGGCGCCACCGGTGACTTTGAGACCGTTGTTGCAGGCGATGAGGCCGATGAGCAGGCCGAAGATGGTGGCCTTGCCGATGCCGGTAAGGAAGTCGACGAGCTTGATCTGGTCGAGCAGGTTGTCGACGTAGGTTTGGTAGCTGATCTCGAGGAAGACAATGGCCATGCCCAGCCCGGCGGAGACGGCGACGACGTTGGCAATGACGGCCAGGCAGGTCATGGAGATGACGGTGGCGACGACGCGGGGGACGACCAGAAACCGGATGGGGTTGAGGGCGTGCGCTTCGAGCGCTTCAATCTCTTCGCCAACGACCATGGTGCCGATCTCCGCCGCGATGGCGGCGCCGGCGAAGCCGGTGAGGACGATGGCAGCGATGAGCGGGCCGAGTTCGCGGAGGACGGCGACGCCGACGATGTTGGCGACCAGGTCCTTGCGGCCGAACTCATCGAGAGGCGGGGCCATCTGGAGGACGAGGATGAGCCCGACGCAGCCGGAAACGAGGGAGATGATCCCGACGGAGCGGACGCCGATGCGGACCATCTGGCTGATCAAGGCGGGTCGGCCGAGGCGGACCTTGCGGCGTGTGAAGCGTCGGATGATCCAGCGGCAGACCTCGACGAGGAGGAGAAACGCGGCGCCGATCTGGGCGAGCGTTTCGTTGGTCTTGGCCCCGATGGCGGCCAGGGGGCGGGCAAGGCCGCGCGGTTCGTTGGGGGAGGAGTCGGCGGGCATCGCGCTGAGCATAGCCGATGGTGGCTTGCGGGGCTTTCACCGCGGCGGGGCTCAGGCCTTGAGGGCGGCGGGGAGGTCGGCGACGATGGTGAAGACCATGTCGAGCTTGGCGATCTCGAAGATCCCGCGGACGCGGTCCTGAAGGTTGCACAGGAGGAGCTTGGACTTGGCGCGGCGTGAGAGCTGCATGGCTTCGACAAGCGTGGCGACGCCGCTGGAGTCCATATAAGGGACCTGGATCAGGTCGACGATGATGCGGGCGGGCTTGGTGTCGAAGACGCGTTTGAGCTCGGAGCGCAGGGCCGGGGAGCCGGTGAGATCGATGTCGCCGACGGGGTTCACGACGGTGGTGTCGCCGGTGGCTTGGCTGGAGACCTGGAGAAAGCCGGCATCGGGATCAAGCACAGTCGAAACTCCTGGGGTCACGCCGTGGTGGCTGAGGGATCAGTCTGTTGGCCGTCGGCCTTGGCGGAGGGGGCCGCGGAGGGGGATGGAGAACGGCGCATCTTCACCATGATGAGACGCATGCCCTTGTCTTCGCGTTTTTCGTAGCGGACCTCGTCCATGACCTCGTGGATGATGTGTACGCCCAAGCCCCCGGGGCGGATATCTTCGAGCCTTCGGCCCTTGATCTGGGCGGGCTCGACCTGGCGGGCTTCGTCTTCGATGACGATTCGGAGGCCTTGGGTGGGGTTGCCGGTTTTGCTGATGGTTTCTGGGGTGCCGACGCCGCCGATGGGTTCCAGCGCGATCCAAATGGGTTGGTCGTGGAGTTTTTGGTAGCCGTGCTTGATCACATTGCAGAGGGCTTCGTCGACGGCGAGGGCGAGCTGGCCGCAGGCCTCGTCGGTGAAGCCGAGCCGTCGGGCGACGGAGGAGACCATCTCGCGCATGCCGCTCAGGTAGAGCGGGTTGGATCGAACCTCGACGCGGATCTCGGCTGGCTCGCTCATCAAAGGGTCGCTCACTGAGAGGGCGGTTGCGGCTGCGTCATCTGGTCGGCAAAAGGTGAAGCGTCATCGGCGGGGGCGGTGGGCAAAGAGTTGTCAGTCGACGTGGGTGTCGGGCTGGCGGCTTGCTCTTGCATCCAAGTCTGCCAGCGGGCTATGGCTTCCTGACGTGCGGGCAGGGGGGCGGAAAACTCGTAGCCCAGGGTCTGCCCGGTCAGCCGTTCCAAGGCCCGATGGGAGAGCATACGCACCGCTGGATCGTCGCTTTCGAGCAGGCGGATCAGGTCGGGGAGGGCGGCCGGGTCGTTTTTGGCGACGGCGGGGGCGATCGCGTGCAACTCGCTGGCGGGATCGGGCGAACCGAAGCCGGCCTGAAGGCCGGGCCCAGAGCACCCGCCGGTGGCCGCCAACAAGATGATCGCAGACACGCGAACCAGCATGCTCGCAGTCTAGCGGATTGTCCAGCTACGTGTTGCAAGAGGACAGCGAACGGCGGGGCGCTTACGCTCCGCCATGGCGACCGCGACCGACCGTGAAGAGGTGCTGATCCTGGATTTCGGCGGCCAAACGGCCCAGTTGATCGCGCGACGGGTGCGCGAAGCGGGGGTGTTTTCGAGGCTGATTGCCCCGCGAACGTCCTTGGCGGAGATTCGCGCGCTCAAGCCCAAGGGGATCATCCTTTCTGGGGGGCCGGCGAGCGTGTATGAAGCCGGCGCGCCGGTGTGCGACCCGGCGATCATGGATCTGGGCGTGCCGGTGCTGGGCATCTGTTACGGGATGCAACTGGCCTGCCAGCAGATGGGCTTTGACGTGAAGCGAGCCGACCATCGCGAGTTTGGGCGGTCGGCGATCGATGTGCGATCCGCGCGTGGCCTGCTCAAAGCGATGCCGGAGTCAACGATCGTGTGGATGAGCCACGGCGACCAGGTGGGGGTGTCGGCGGCGGGGTCGAAGACGGCCGAGGGGCTGGAGGTGCTGGCTTCCACGCCGACTTGCCCGCTCGCGGCCATCGCGATCGAGCGCGATGGTCGGCGGTTCTACGGCGTGCAGTTCCATCCTGAGGTGACGCATACGCCGCAGGGCGGGACGATCATCCAGAACTTTCTGTATGAAATCTGTCACTGCCGCGGCGACTGGCAGATGGCGGATTTCCTGGGCTCGTCGGTGGAGCGGATCAAGGCGCTGGTGGGCCGGGAGCGGGTGATCTGTGGTTTGTCTGGCGGGGTGGATTCGGCCGTCGTGGCGGCGCTCCTGCACCGGGCCATCGGCGATCAGCTCACGTGCATCTTTGTAGACACGGGCTTGCTGCGTCTGCACGAGCGGCGGCTGGTGGAGTCGACCTTCCGCGATCATTTCCATGTGGACCTGCGGGTGGTGGATGCGGAGGCGGAGTTCTTGTCGGATCTGGCGGGCGTGACCGATCCGCAGGAGAAGAGGCGTCGGATCGGGCACCGGTTCATTGATGTGTTCAAGGCCGCCAGTGGCGCGACGAGGGAGAGCAAGGGGGCCAAGTTCCTAGCTCAGGGCACGCTCTATCCCGACGTGATCGAATCGGGCCACGGGCAGGCCGGCACGGCCGCGGGGATCAAGCTGCACCACAACGTCGGCGGGTTGCCGGCGGACATTGGCTTTGAGCTGATCGAGCCGCTGCGGGACTTGTTTAAGGATGAGGTGCGGAAGCTGGGCGAGGTGCTGGGCCTGCCGGAGGCGATGATCTGGCGGCACCCGTTCCCCGGTCCGGGGCTGGCCGTGCGTGTGCTGGGCGAGGTGACCAAGCCGGGCTGCGACCTCTTGCGTGCGTGCGACGCGATTTTACTCGAAGAGATCATCTCGGCGGGGCTGTATCGGCAAACGAGCCAGGTGTTCGCGGTGCTGCTCCCGATCCGGTCGGTGGGGGTAATGGGCGATGGCCGAACGTACGACAGCGTGGTGGCGTTGCGGGCCGTGACGACGGAGGACTTCATGACGGCGGACTGGGCACGGTTGCCGCACGAGCTGCTGGCGCGGATTTCAAGCCGGATCATTAATGAGGTGCGTGGTGTGAACCGGGTGGTGTACGACATATCGAGCAAGCCGCCGGCGACGATTGAGTGGGAGTGAGGGCGGGATGGCTCGACGAATATCGTTGATTTGCCCGCAATCTCGCGGCATTATGATCTTGTGGACAAGCCCCGCACAGTCGAACTCCAGGCGCAGCAATACCAGGTGCTGCAGCAGCAGGCGAGTAAGCTCGGGCTAAGGGTTCGTGTGTACATCGCGATGCTGATCCGCGATCGCGAGTGCGGCCCGGCCAAGGACTTTATGGACGCGTTGGC
>Ga0105049_10001895_pt1 | contig 24785 bp, 21 predicted proteins | sample MAT06_FD_78087 | JGI IMG/M metagenome (GOLD analysis project Ga0105049, IMG submission 78087) | Freshwater microbial communities from Lake Fryxell liftoff mats and glacier meltwater in Antarctica - MAT-06 | ecosystem: Environmental > Aquatic > Freshwater > Ice > Liftoff microbial mat | place...
CCCTCCGCCCGCCCGCCCCCCCGCCCCCTCCGCGATCCGCCGCACCACTTCCCCCGCGGCCACGAAACCAAAAGTTCCCGTCACCGAGACCGCCGATCCAAAACCGCTCGCGCAGTCGAGCTTTAGGTTCGAGCCGGGTTCCTTTGCCACCGAACAAGTGCCGTCAGCCCACGGATAAAGCGGTTTCTCATTCGAGTACACGCACGGCACGCCATAAATATTTCCCTCGCCCTGCGCGAAACCGTGATCGCGGCGCAGCTTCTTACGCACCTGCCGCATCAACTCATCGCCCTGCGACTCGCCCAGATCACCCACGCGAATCCGCGTGGCGTCACGCCGCCCACCCGCGCCGCCCACCGTCAGGACCGGTTGTCCGCGTCGCACGCACTCCGCAATCAACAGCGCTTTGTTCGACATGCCGTCGATCGCATCGACGACCCACTCGAAGCGCTCCGTCAAAAGTTTCTCCGCACTCTTCGCCGTGAAATACTCGCTCAACGTCGTGATGCGACACGCGGGATTGATGGCGCGCACACGCTCCAGCAACACCGCCACCTTGGGCCGGCCGATATTGCCGTCGAGTGCCGGCAGTTGCCGGTTCACGTTGGTGATGCACACATCGTCGAGATCGATCAACGTCAGCGCGCCCACTCCCGAACGCGCGAGCGCCTCCACGACCCACGAGCCCACGCCGCCCACGCCGACAATGCAGACCTGCGCGGCATGCAAACGCGGCAACGCCCCCGCTCCGTAAAGTCGGCCCAGTCCACCAAAGCGCTGGAGATAATCTTCGTTCATATCTGCTAACGCGGTCTATGCCTGTCCTCCACCCCGGACGTCAATCTCCCAACCTTTCCAATGACAACCAGCGCCGCGTCTTCCCCCGCCCACCACCCACACCAAGCGCAATCTGCGCTTTGCTACGCATTTTTTGTTTTGGTCACCATATTAGCCTAATTTGATACCTCCCCTGGATTCATGATAATTCCGGCCCGCCTGCTCATGATCATTGGCTATCCGCAAAACCGGCTCTAGCTTGCAGCGAACAGTTCAGCTCCACGCGTTCCACCCCACCCCTGATCGGATGCTAACATGAAAAATTACCTCCATGGCAAACGCGGCGTTGATATCCTGCACGATCCACTGATCAACAAAGGCACTGCATTCACGGATGCGGAGCGCGATCAGCTCGGCCTTCGTGGCTTGGTCCCGCCCCGGATTCACAAGCAATCCGAACAGGTCGAGCGAGTCCTCCAAAGCTTCCGCCGAAAACCCAACGATCTCGAAAAATACATCTACCTCATCGCCCTGCAGGAGCGGAATGAAACGCTCTTTTACCGCGTGCTGAACGACCATCTCAGCGAGATGATGCCGATCATCTACACGCCGACGGTCGGGCTGGCCTGTCAGCGTTGGGGCCACATTTTCCGTCGCTCCCGCGGGCTCTACATCACCGCCGGCGATCGGGGCCGGATCGCGAAAATCCTGCGCAACTGGCCGCACGCCGACGTCCGCATGATCGTCGTGACCGATGGCGAACGTATTCTCGGACTCGGCGATCTCGGAGCCAACGGCATGGGCATTCCCGTGGGCAAGCTTTCGCTCTACACGGCCTGCGCCGGCATCCATCCGGCCCAAGGTCTGCCCATCATGCTCGATGTCGGCACCAACACGGAAAGCCTCCTCGCCGATCCGCTCTACATCGGCACCCCGGTCAAACGCCTGCGGGGGCCACTCTACGATGAATTCATCGACGAGTTCGTCTCCGCCGTGCAACAGCAATTCCCCCAAGCCTGCCTGCAGTTTGAGGATTTCGGCAATGCCAACGCCTTCCGCCTGCTCCATCGTTACCAGGATCGGATCTGCACCTTCAACGATGACATCCAAGGCACCGCGGGAGTCACGCTGTCTGGTCTTTGTACCGCGTCACGCCTCACCGGCGTAAAACTCAAGGACATGCGGATTCTTTTTTACGGCGCTGGAGAGGCCGGTATCGGCATAGGCGATCTGATCGTCGAAGCCCTTAAGGTCGAAGGCGTACCCGAGGACGTCGCCCGCCGCCAATGCTGGTTCGTCGACTCCCAGGGATTGGTCGTCCGCAGCCGCACCGACTTGGTGGAGCATAAGCTTCGTTTTGCGCACGACCATGCCCCGATTGCCGAACTGCAAGCGGTGATCGATGATCTGAAGCCCCACGCCCTCGTGGGCGTTTCCGGCATAACCGCCGCCTTCACCGAGCCGGTCGTGAAAGCCATGGCCAAACACAACCCACGACCCATTATCTTCGCCCTGTCGAACCCGACCTCGCAATCCGAGTGCACCGCCGAGCAAGCCTACACGTGGTCGGATTGTCGGGCAATTTTCGCCAGCGGCAGTCCCTTCGCCCCGGTCACTAGCGCAGGCAAAACCTATGTGTCCGGCCAGGGCAACAACTCCTATATTTTCCCGGGAGTGGGCCTCGGCGTCATCGCCAGTCAATCGTCGCGAGTGACCAATGAAATGTTCTTCGTCGCGGCGAAGGCCCTCACCTCGCTGGTCACAGAAGAGGATTTGGCCATGGGCCGGGTTTATCCCGATCTCACCCGCATCCGCGAAGTTTCGTTCGCCATCGCCCTCGCCGTGGCCGAAGTCGCCTTTGATCGCGGCTATGCGCACCACATGCGGCCCGTCAATATGGCCGACCTCATCCGCGCCCATATTTATCACCCCGTCTACGAGGACTACGTGTAGCGCGTGCTGAGTTTTTTGCAGGGCCGGCCCTTGCGGCCGTGCCGAGACGCGCGAAGACGGCACGGCGACAAGCGCCGGCCCTACACTCCAATTTAAAATCAGGTAATAGCGTTCACCAGCCGCTCCACCGCGGCGATCGCCGTGCGTTCCCGCTCGGCCCAGTCACCACGAATCCACGTATACGGCAATTGCCTCCGCTCAAGCGCGCCGTGCCAAATTTTCATACACCTCTTCCGATCATCCTCCTCGGGAAAACACCGCTGCGGATCGGGCGTCCATGGCACATCGATATCAAGCAACAGATATAATCCATAACGCTTCGCCCGCATTTCGGCCCCGCGCCGAATGTCTTCCGGGCAAGTTCCGTAAAGCAAATCACTCCAGAGCACGGTCGTCAGCGCCTCCGTGTCGCAGATGATCAAGCGAGGGCGCGGATGGTGGAACCCGGCCTCTGGACGGGTTTCTTCCTGCGAAAGTTTTTTCAAAGCGTCCAGAGGCCGGGTTCCACCCAAGGCTGCCTCCTCCCGCCGCCACTGTTCATGAGCGATCGCGGGAATATCCTCCAAGGTAATCACGCCCTGCTGATCCCAGAATTCCCGGGAATATTCCTTGACCAGCGGTGCGGAAAAATGCGTCGCCAGTTTCGCCGCCAGTGTGCTCTTCCCCGTTGATTCCGGTCCGAAGATCGCGATGCGGAGTGGTTCAGATTTCATCATCATGGGAGCGGCCGTTGCCCTCAACGGCCTTCGGGGGAACGAACCGAAACCGGGGCCTCGCTCTTCATCGCCTGCTGCCATTCCCACCAGCCAGCAAATGAGAGAATCAGATAAACCGCATACAAAAACGCCGTGAAGTACAGCCCGCCAATCCAGTAGGAGCAGATCGCCACCCCATTCGCCACCACCCAGAACGGCCAGTTTTCAATCTGTTTCCGCGCCTGCAACACCTGCGCCGCCACACTGACCGACGCGATAAACGCATCGCGAAACGGCATGAGCGCATCCGTGTATTTTCTCAGCAGCAGCGCCCACACAATCGTTCCGACCACCGTGAGTCCCATCGTCATCAACAAATTATTTCGGGGTAAACGCGTGACCGGCAATTCCGCGGCAGTCCCTTTAGCGCGCACCCAATGCCACCAGCCATACGCGAGCGCGCCAAAAAAAAACACCTGCAAGGTCGCATCCGCATAATAGCGGGTCCGGTAAAACAAGATGCCTTGCACCGACACCGCGACGAGTCCGAGAGGAAACGCCGCCAGACTGCGCCGGATCATCAACCACACGCCGATGATGCCCACCACCAGATTAACCTGGTCCAGCGGCGAGGCCGTCGTGAGGCCAGTCCAAATATTCTGCCACACCGCCGTCATTTTTCCGTCTGCCCGGCCTGGGCCAAAAAGGCCTCCATCGTCTCCCGCGTCAGGCTGTATTTGGCCGCACAGCGCGGACATTGCACCTGGATCATCTCACTCTCGCCAAACAAATCCTTGAGGTCCGTGCGGGCCATCGGTGCCAGCGCGCCCAAGATTTTCTGCTGAGTACAGCCGCAAAGCCAATAATAACTCCGGCTCTCGATCCGCGCGATCGTCTCCTGTTTGGCCAGATCGTTCAACCCGGCGCTGGTAATTTGTTTCAGCCACGCCTCATCGCAATCGGGATGGGAAAGTAACAGCGTGTATTTGTCCCCACCCTGATCAAACAACCGGATCGGCCGTTGCTCGCTCTGCGCATAATAGGTTTCGGTGGCATGAAAGATATCCGCACCCTCAAAGTTGATCACACTGCGCCGTTTCTCCGCGCCGCGCTTCGGAATGACTTCGCTATAGAAAACGTTTTTGTCCGCCTCGCGCACATTCTCCGTGAAGAGCCGGCCAACCACCTGACAATCCTCGTTGTCGCCCGCAAAAAACAAATTCACCCGGGGCTTTTGCAGGCTGATGCTCCAGGCGATGTGTTCATTCCGTGGACGCGAGGCGCAATGCAGCGTGAAGGCGATCAGCCCCCGCCGCAGCAACGCTTCCTCTTCCGCCGGATACTTCAGTCCGTTATCCGCGAGATGCAGATAATAATCGACGAACAGCGGACTCAGATCCGCCTGCACGAGCATCACATTGCGATGGCGGATAAAATCTACCGTAATAACGGTGCTACTGAGATGCGGGGCAAACGAAGAGGTCGATTCGGCCATGGCATGTCAGTGTCGTCCGATTCGCCCAAAGTCGAGCCCCGGGTTACCTCCCAAGAAACGAAGGCCCCGATCATGGACGGGCCTGACCCTCCATTGAGTAACGCGGATTTTTCGCGCGCAGTCGGGACAATCCTTGCACTCGGTGGCGCGGCGCAAGGCGGCTTGCCGATCCGCGATTTTGACGACGAGCAACCGCGAACAGCGCACCCTGCTTGTCCGTCGTAGCCTGGGCGAAGTCGGAAGGTCGCGCTCCACCTCGATACCATTCATCCGGTTTGCGCCGTGACAGGTTCAGCTCGTTTCCTCGTCCCGAGTCTCTCCCGGGCTGGGATCAGGATGTCTGCGGCTGGACAAACTGCTGTTGCTTTTAACCAGCCTGGAACTGGGCGAGCCGGTGCTCTTGATCGCCGACGCCTACTACCCCAGTGGAAAAATCATCCGGGGTCTCCTCGCGCAAGGCGGGCATCTGCGGTCACGTGGCCGCTTTGTGAGCCGAGGTGGACTCGGCAACTGCCGCGCTGGGATTATTCAGGTCCCTTGTTTTTCCAGAGCTTAAAATCGTCCCAGTAAATCTGCAGGGTTTTACCCTGTGCTTTCACGTATTTGACCAACTCGTGCGAGGTATACAATTTCATGGGGTTGTAGCCAGTCACGCCGTTGGGCGCCGGATCTTTCGTCATGTGCGTAAAGTGGTGGATATCAAAAACCACCTGTCTGGCTCCGCCGTCCTGAGTGATCGCCATCCAAAAACGGCCGGATTTCTGGTCTCCCTCCTTGAAATAGCAATCCATGGTGAACCACCGCCCGAGGGGAACCTTCACCGCCAGATTTTCCCCCTTCCACACTTCCTTCTGGCCGGCATCCTCTCCGTTGAGAATGAAATTGAGTTCGCTCGCCGCGCCGGTGGGTTTGCCCAAGCCTAAGGTTATCCGGAAGCCATGAGGTTCACCTTCGATCCACCACTCGTTGTTCCAAAATTCGGCGAGGGTGCACCAGTTGATTTTTTTCGGGTAGCTTTTCAAAACATTGAAGTCCTCGCTCAGATATACCCGGGTCGATTGATAGAACTCCTTGAGCCCACCCTTGATGTCGTAAAACTCCATCTGCACGCGGGCCTTCAACTGGTTTCCGTCAGCCAGCCAAGCATCATCCAACCAAAATTGCAGCACCCGGTTGTCCGGGTTGCCCGGCTCGGGAATGATTCGGGCATGCCGCTGGCTCGGCGCCCCCCCCGTGTAGTTTACACAGACCGCGCCAATGGTTCCCTTCCGCTGAAGCTCCGTCCAGTCGCTCAGGGGTAAGGCTGGATCGCCGCCGGTGATGACATCAGTCTTCTCCCCGGGCGTGATGGCGGTCGAACCCTCAAAGCCCGATTGAAAGACCAACTCCGGCGGGGCTGGCTTGGCGGGATCGGCGGCCACTATCACCGCGCCTTGGCCGATAAACAGGAACGCGAGGAATAAAATCGGTCTACCCGGAGAGTCGTTTCTCATCATTATTCCACCGTAGCAAATCAACGGAGCAAAAGCCAGTGGCGAAGTGCACTCCGTGCCTTGAACATCAGGATGGATTCATTCTCGGCGCTACCAAACGGCAAAGCAACCTATTGGGTTAATTGTGAATTGTGTCTCCATTGGAAAAAATCGGGTAAGCCACAAGTACCCTATTGGGGTACTTGTGGCTGGGGAAATGAATTCATTCTCGGAGTTCCCCGAAGAAAGACTCGATTTTGCAAGATTCGCCCGATCATGATTTCTTCGGGAAGTATTGAAAACTGCCGATAGAATGAATCAGCCCCGCCTTGAACACCACCAATCGATCCTCCCGACCCCTCACCGCGCGCGTGGCTTCGGGGGAAACGGACGGGGGGACAAGGCGGTGCCGGCTACACCCTGACCGAGATTGACGAGCTCTTCGATAATCACAGTCGGATTTTCCTCATAACGCAGCGCGAGAAATTTCTTACGGAATTGCCGGTAGTCCCCGGGAGTTTTCATCCAACGGTCGATCAACCCACCGAATTCCTGGGCGTTGGCCACCTGTTGCGTACCGCAACCATGGCGAAAATATTTCACGGTCAACTCTTCTTGCGGCATGATTCCACCCAAGGCATTGAAAATAATCGGGCAGCGAAAATGCAGGGCTTTGGCACACGTGGTCGTGCCGCCTCGGGTAAGGATCGTATCGCTGGCCTGCATCAGGAGATGGACGTCCTCCGAAAATCCATCGACGTAGCATTCCAACGCGGGATGCTCAGCCCGCCAATGCACCACGTCGTTGAACGCGTCGCGATTGCGTCCGCAGATGACGATGACCTGAAGTTTTTCGGCGTGCGGCAAGAGGAGGGGAAGCAACTCCAGATGGTTGTTCGCCCCATTCCCACCGGTTGCAAGGAAGACCGTGAACCGATCGGGATGGAGCTCCAGATGGAGTTCACGATAAGTGCGGCGCGTCTGTTCATTCAACACCTCGAGGTAAGCGCGCGGTTGCATCAGGTATCCGCGGACCTGGGTCCGCTCAGGCGGCATGCCGAGTTTCACCGCGTAGTCCCGCGCAGTGGCGGTACGGGAGACGTAGAGATCGGCGGAGGGCTCGACCCAGTTGACGCTGTAACCGAAACCACCGGAAAATTCCCCACAGTAGGTGGCACAACGGACGTGATCCTCCCCGAGTACTTTCCGCGCGAGCTGGAAGTAGCCGCGATTGAGGCAATCATGCACGCTCAGGATCAGGTGCGGCCGGTACTCGTGCAGCACCTGCTCATAATAACCGCGACCAAAGGTGACTGTCCGACGGTTCAACAGACTCAGCAGCTCAACGAAAACATAGAAGAGTTTGTGAAGCCAGGGTGACTTTTTCTGGATCCAATTATAACAACTCACTCCCAGTTTATAAAAGCCGGATGATTTTTCGAGCATCTGCTCGATCCGCACATCGACATCGTGGCGATAGAGCTCAAAGCACCATTCGGCAAAGGCCTGCGCCCGGGCGTCGTGCCCGGCACCGGTGCTGGAAGTGAGAACGAGGATGCGAACACGTGACATGCTTGATAATTAGGCGGCACCGGGTCGGCGGGTGATCAGCCGCCAAGCCGATGGAAAATTTTCCCGGGACGGACAATTAAAGTACGAGTTGAAAATAAAATGTTCGGGATCCATGCGTCAGAGATCGAAATACCTTTCCTGCATCCGGCGCTTGAGGGCAAGCGAACCAAACCGGGCGAGGAATGGGGCGAGCACGGCCTGAAAAAACCGGCCCGAACGAACGGTGCCGCTGCGGCCACGCCACAAGGCCCGCCGCAAGGATCGCGCCGCATGAGTCGGCGCGGGACCGCCACTCATCATTTTCTCAAAGGCGGCCCACGCGCGGGCTTGCCGGGCCACCCCGACGGGATCGGCGGCTGCCGCCCCATGGGGCACGGGCCGACGCACGGAGCCTTCAAAATCCGTACGGTAATCCCCCGGACGGAAATCAATGACGACCAACCCTGTGCCGCGCACCTCATACATCAGACTTTCGTTGAGCGCAGAGAGGCCGGACTTGGCCATGTTATAAGCGGGTTGATACGGCAGGGCAAACTCGCCCGCGATCGAAGAGATGTTGACGAGCGCTCCACGACGACGCCCCGTAAATTCGCGCAGAGCGACATGACTGAGACGCGCGGTGTTGATGAGCATGAGCTGGAGCTGTTCCTCCCAGACAGAAAAATCCGCTGCGGCAAATCCGCCGAACACGCCGAAGCCGGCATTATTAATCACCAGGTCAAAACCACCGGCCGCCCGGCTGGCCTCGGAAAAAGCCTGCTCGGCCGCGGCGCCATTGCCCAACTCGAGTGCGACCGGATGAAAATTTTCCCGCACCGGCAAGCGGCGGGGATCCCGCGATGTACCCCAGACCAGCACCCCCTCGGCCAGCAGCATTTCGGTGAAAGCCAACCCCAACCCCGTACTCGCACCGGTGACGAAGGCGGTGCGATACCGGGAGGAAAGGAGAGAAGCGCTCATGCCGGTAACAACACGACCGGCTCAGTCCGTGCTCTTAAACGCGAGACACACATTGGCTCCACCAAAGCCGCTGCTGTTGCTCAGCACAACATTGGGCCGCTGCGGCAGGGTGGCGCGAATAATGTTCAATCCGACGCAGGCTGGATCGAGCGTGGTGATATTGGCCGAACCGGGAATGAAACCTTCCTTGATGGCTAGAGCACAGAAGCCAGCTTCCATCGCCCCCGCCAAGGAGAGACCGTGACCGGTCAAGGCTTTGGTGCTGCTGATGACCGGCCGAGTGGGCGCATGACCGAAGATGGCTTTGAGCGCTTTGATTTCCGATAGATCGCCGATGGGGGTGGAGGTGGCGTGCGCGTTGACGTAGTCGATCGAGTCAGCCGCCAGCCCGGTGTATTTCAGCGCGTTGGTGATCGCATTGCGCAGGCCCGTACCCTCGGGATGCGAGATCGCGACGTTGTGGCCATCGGAGGCCTGGCCCCAGCCGGCAACTTCGCAATAGACCTTCGCCTTGCGCCGCTGCACTTCTTCTGCACCTTCCAAAATCACCACCGTCGCTCCGCCGGTGCCGACAAAACCATCCCGCGCCGCATCGAAGGGCCGCGAAGCACTCGAAGGATCGGTTTGGATGGAGAGCGCGCGCATGCCGGCAAAGGGCAAAATACTTTCCACATTACCGTCCTCCGCGCCGACCACGAACATGCGTTTCTGGCGCCCAAGCACGATCTCATCGTAGGCGAAACCCAGCGCGTGAGCGGAAGAGGCGCAGGCGGAAGAAAATCCGGTGGAGGCCCCCTTGATCTTAAAGTGCGAGACCAAGTTGAAATTCACCGTGCCGGAAATGCACGCGACCACGCCGAGCGGTTGGCAGCGCATGACGCCCTGCTTGCGCATCTTTTCCAGGTAGTAGCCCAGCAGAAAAGGCGAACCACCGGAGGCCGCGTAGAGACCGGTTTCGGGATTGGACCAATCGGCTTCGGTCAACTTCGCGTCTTCGACCGCCTGCTGCATCGCGCAATACGCATACACCCCATGCGGGGCCATGCCGCGCAATAAATCCCGCTTGATGGAATATCGGGCGGGGATGATCCAATCTTCGGCTTCAACCGTATCGGTGACAAAATCCCGGATCGGCGCGGCGACTTTGACCGGAATATCCGGTTTCTGAAAAGGCGGGTACGTCACAATGCCGTGGCGTAACTCCCGCAAGCTTTCGGAAACCCCCGGGGCATCATTGCCGATGCTCGTGATGAAGCCTAATCCAGTGATATAAACTTTGCGCATGGTTCTTAGTCAAATCGTCAGTCCACTACTTGGACGACCGATCAGCGAGAAGCCAAGCGTTTTGCGCTCCCGGAGAAATCCCCAACCGGTGAAATTTGATCGGACAACCTCAAGCACTCGCAGCCTTGGCGGCGGGCTCGTTGAGGAAGACTTCATCCACCGCCGATGTCGGTGCCTGCGAGACTGGTGGCGCGACCTCTTCCGCATAGGCATAGGTCAGCGTGATTTCTTCAACAATCGCCGCTTTTTCCTGCCCGACCCGGATCTGCCCTTCGAACGTTGCGAGCGGAAGTTTCAGGCGCTTGGGCTTGATGGAGAGACTCAACACATCGCCGGGACGGCAAATACGATGGCAACGTACACCCTCGCAAGAGGTGAAGAAAATGGTCTTAGGATCGACGATCTTGCCGGCTTCGCCGACTTGGCCCTCGAGCAAAAACAGGACTCCAAGCTGGCCCAGCGCCTCGAGCATGATCGAAGCCGGCAACACCGGATTATCCTTAAAGTGACCTTGCAGGAAAAACTCTTGGCCACTGATCCGGTATTTGGCGTTCGCGCCATGCGCATTGATCGAAGCCTCGCTCAGGAAAAGAAACGGTGCCTGAATCGGCATGATCGAGGCGATTTGCTCGATCGGAAGAAACTTCGTGGGTTTGGGCAGCGGCAGACCGCGGACCTTGCAACCGATGAAAGTCTTCACGTCACCAACCGAGCGCAAGTGACGCAGCTCATCGTTGTTAATCGACATCTGGAGGACATCTTCCACCAAAATCACGATTTCCATCATCGTCAGGGAATCGATCCCCAAATCCTCAATCACGCGAAGATCGTCGTCGGCATCTTTCAGTTTGGCGCGAAGATCGGGTTCCACGTACCGCTCGATAATGCCAAGAACAATGGCCGGAAGATGCTCCACATTTCCCGTCTTACGAAACTGGGCAGCCGCCTCGTAGGTCGCCGCTGAACAACGTTTTAATGCTTCCCTTAGATTGGCATCATCTTCGGGGGTAAACGGTTTGAGTGGAAGCGCCGAAGCGTTGTTAACTGACTGTACCATTGGTGTAACGTAAATTGAGCCTTCTAGGTGTGTAAACCAAAAAAACTTTTGGGTGGTCCATCACCATGCGTACAGTAAAGTCAGCCTTTGTTCCCGAAGGCAGGAAATGAGTTCGCTGAGATTACTATTGGCAGCGGGTATTTAATATTCCCTAAACGTAAGTCCCACCAATGGCATCTTCTCCCCCCACACGTCTGGTCATGGTGACGCATGAGTTTCATCCTCACCGCGGCGGGATCGCAGTGTATGCGGCGGAAATGGCCTTGGCCTCCGCCGCCTTGGGCTACGCGGTAGAAGTGTGGGCGCCCGCATTGCCGGTCGGCCTGCCTGAGCCAGTCTGGCCTTTCGTGGTCCGTCGACTACCGATCGATAGCTCGCACAGTTTGCGCAACCAATGGCGGATGGCCCGCGCACTTCAGCGGGAACGCGATCGCTTGCATGCCGCGATTCTCTACGTACCAGAACCCGGGCCGCTGCTCTCCATGCTGCTGCTCCAGTTTTTCCACAATCTGCCACCGGGCCGACTCGTCATCACTTTCCATGGATCGGAAATCTTGAAACTGGCCCTGCGCCCGCTCACGCGCTGGAGCACCCGCCGACTCCTCGCGAGCGCCGACCGGGTGAGCGTCGTCAGCCAGCATGCGCGGCAGTTACTGGAACGCTATTTCCCCAACGCCACGAAAAAAGTCGTCCTCACTTCCGGCGCGCTTCGGGCGGACTTCCAAGCCACCCCACCGGCCCCGGTCCTGGAAATCGACTGCCCGTTGGAACGCAAAATCGTCATCCTCACCGTGGCGCGGCTGCATCCCCGCAAAGGCCAACTGCGGGTGCTGGAAGCGCTCGCGGCCCTGCCGACCGCACAAAAGTCGCGCCTCGAATACTGGCTCGTCGGCAGTCATTCCAAAGAAGGTTACGAAACCGCCCTGCGCGACGCCGCCACGCGAGCGGGCTTCCCGGTCAAATTTCTCGGCGATGTTCCCGATGAGCGACTCAGCACAATCTACGCGAAAGCCGACATCTTTGCCATGACGAGTATGCCGCACCGCTTCAGTGTCGAAGGCTTCGGACTCGTGTATTTGGAAGCCGGCGCGCACGGACTGCCGGTCGTGGCCCATGCGATCGGGGGCGTGCCCGAGGCCGTGCTGCACGACAAAACCGGCCTGCTCGTTGCCCCGGATGATCCCACTGCACTGACCGCCGCCTTCGCCCGCCTCCTCGACGATCCGGCCTTGCGCCGCCGGCTCGGTGCAGCCGGCAATGCCTTGGCGCGCAGCCGCACTTGGCGCGACAACGCCCTAACGTTGTTTGGACATCCCTCCGCCAACGCTCCAGCCTGAGGTCTTTCCATGCTTGTTTCCCAAACTCAGATCAACGTTCGCTACGCCGAAACCGATATGATGGGCATCGTCTATCACGGTAATTACCTCCCGTGGTTTGAAGTCGGGCGCACCAACCTGCTCAAGGAATGCGGCGTGCCTTATCGCGAGTTGGAAGCCCAGGGCTACTATCTCCCCGTAATCGAAATGGGCGCAAAATTCCTGCGATCCGCCCTCTACGACGACAACCTCACGATCATCACGCAACTCAAGGAGCGCCCCCTGTTGCGTATTCACCTCGAGTACGAAGTGCGCCGCGGCGAAGAGCTGCTGGTGACGGGATTCACGGTGCACACCTTCATCAACAAAGCCGGTGAACCCGTCCGCCCGCCGGCTGCATTCGCCGCGAAGATGAAGGAAGTATTCGCGCCCGCCGGTTAACCTGCGCCGGAAGTTGGGTGGGAAAATGCCGGGAGTGAGCTTGTCTCATTCTGCTGGCCAGCAGAATGACGCGACCAGCGCGCCACCTATCACGGAGCGAATAGCCAAACCAGCCGAAGGTGATTAACGCTGTCGGAGCTAGAGCGCACCTTCGTACTCCGCCAGCACCGCCGCATCGGTTTCCGCCGCGCGCGCCTCGGACAACACCGCCGCATCATTCGTGATTCGCCGCACCGCCCACACCGCGTGAGTCCGGACGATGGCCGATTCATGCCCCGCCAGTTTCAATAACTGAGGCAGGAATTCACAACGCCCACCCTGGCCGACCGCCACATTTCCCGCCACCACACAGGCGTTGCGCAACAGGCCGGCTAGCTTCACTCGCTTGATGGGCGTCCCGCGAAATACTTCCGCGAAACGCCCCGGGGTCAACTCCAGCAATTCATTGAGGGTTAACTGCGCGATTCCCGTTTTGGCCACGAGCAACCCGCTGCGCGCCGCTTGCGCAAACCGGTTCCACGGACACACCTCGAGACAAATGTCGCAGCCATAAACATGATCGCCGATCCCCACGCGCAGCTCTCGCGGGATACTCCCTTTGTTTTCAATCGTGTGATAGGAAATGCACCGCCGGGCATCCACCACGCCCGGTTGGGGAATCGCCTGCGTCGGGCACGCATCACTGCATCGCGTGCATTTGCCACAAAGCAGCCCCGCCGGCTCCACGGCCTTCGGTGACAAAGGTTTTTTTCGCACAGGCGCATCGGGTTCGATGGCGAGCCGCGTCAGGACACTCGCGAGAAACAGCCAATTGCCGTAGCGGCGCGAGATCAGCATGCCGTTTTTCCCGCGAAAACCAAAACCCGCCCGCGCCGCCCAGCCTCGCTCCAACACCGGCCCGGTATCGACATAGTAACGGTAATCCTCCGGCGACACTCCACCGAATTCCTCCAGAACTTTTCCGGCAGCGATGAGTCCCGGCCGCATCGTCTCGTGATAATCTTCATGCAACGCATACCGCGCCCAACGGGGATGTCGGGCAACTTCCCCCGTCGAAGAATTCCCGCCGGTTTCTCCCGCCCAATAATTCACGCCGAGCATAATGACGGAGCGCGCTCCGGCCAGAACGAGCGTGGGATCAATCCGTTTATCCACCGTGCGATTCATCCACGCCATCTCGGCGTTCATGCCCTCAGCCAACCATTCCCGCAGACCTTGGCCGCTGACCTCCGTAACCGCCGCAAATCTTACTTCATCAAATCCCAACGCGAGCAAACGCTGACGCAAAAACTCCCGACGTTCGCCTGCCCACACCGTAACGCCTAAACCTCCATCGCCAGTCTCAGCGCTCATGAGTGCTGGGCCGCCCAGTCGCGCGCTTCGCGCTGAAACACCCGCAACACATGCGTGGTGATTTCCCGGATCGGCCGTTGGTCGGTTAAAATCGTGGTGCCCGCCCGGCGATAAATCGCGGCGCGGCGCGCGTAGAGCTCACGCACCTTTGTCTCGCGGTCTTCGCCCGACACCAGCGGTCGGTGCACTGAGCGCGCCGTGCGCTCAATCACTGTTTCAAAATTAGCATGCAGACAAAGCACCACGCCGCGCGCATGGAGCAGCTCCAGCATCCCCTCCGGAATCACCAACCCCCCGCCGCACGCCACCACGCAGCCTTGCGCCGGGTGTTGCTCAAGAATAAAATTCCGCTCGAGCGAACGGAATTCCGGTTCGCCGGCCTCCGCGAAAATCTGCGTGATCGTCCGGCCTTGCAGCCGCTCGATCTCATGATCGCTGTCGACAAAGGTGTAGTCGAGTTGCTGCGCCACGCTCCGGCCTACGGTGCTTTTGCCCGTGCCAGTGAAGCCAACAAGATAGAGATTGGGTCCAGTTTTTGCCATACGCGTCGAGTCGCAGCGAACACCCCGACTACGCCCAGCGCAAGCGCGACGTAAGACTAACGCCGCTCGCTTTTAAACTTTTCCAGAGCTGAAAGGTAGCGGCCCTTCCCCTCAACCGCCCATGTCTGGGGATTTATATTCCGCGTTAGCCCGGAGGCCTCGCAATATTGTGGTCACCTGCATCCGCTTTACCCCGCTAAAATGGCCCAAAGGTGCCGTTGTCGCGGTTAACCCCGCCCACGTCGGCCCTCAGCCCGACTTGGGCGTGATCACTTCGACTTGGAGCGGCTTGAGTGTTTCGAGATGCACGTCGCGCTGCGGGAACGCCATCACGATGCCGGCCTTCGCCAGCGCTTCGGCGATGCGGTGACGCAATTCCGTTTCCACCTCGTAGCGCTCGGCCACGCTGGTCCAAAATTGCGCTTCGAAGACCAGCGCGCTCTCGCCAAAATCGTTGAACAGCACCTCGGGCGCGGGTGATCGCTTCACACTTTCGAGGCCCATCATCACCTCCCGGAGCACGCGGTCGACTTCCCGCGTCGCCGTCCCATACGCCACGCCGACGGTGATCTTCTTGCGGATCACATCGTCGGAGAGCGTCCAATTTGTCACCGGCTGATCGAGCAGCCGGCTGTTCGGCACGATCATGTGCGTGTTTTCGGCGGAGCGTACGATCGTACTACGCGGCCCGAGTTCCTGCACGGTCACGGCCTGGCCATCAAGTTCGATCACGTCGCCCTGATTGATCGGCCGCTCCACCAGCAGAATAATCCCGCTGATGAAATTCCCAATGAGGTTCTGGCTGCCAAAACCGATGCCAACCGCCAACGCACCGCTGACCACCGAGAATTGCGTCAGCGAGAAATGGAAAAGATGAAACGCGGTCAGGATCACCAGCAGAAACAGCGCGTAGAATGACAAGGTCTGCCACGCCGCCCGCCGGCCGGTGTTGAAACCCAGACGATGAAGAATCGTCTGTCCGATCAGGGCACTCGCCCAGCGCGAAAGCCAATAGCCCAAAATGCTCAGTGCGAGCACCGCGAGAATCGTCTTCACCCGCACGGGCTGATCCGTCACCGAAAACACCTCGTAATTCCAGGCCGCGCCCGCCTGTTGCGCTGCGGCCGTCTTGGCGTCGCGCCACGAAAACGACGACACGCGTGCGCCGAGTTCCTCTTTCAACCGCAGGCGCTCTGTGCGGAGGTTGTCGATTTCGGCAAATTCCACGTCACCCAAGGTCAGCCAGGCTTGCAGGTGTCGCGCGCGGTCGAGATTCCAAGCCGGTTGGGCCTCACCGCCCGCCGTTGCGCGGGAAAGTTTCGCCTGCAAATCCTGCAATTCCGCCCGGCTCTTGGCCAAATCGGTGAGCTGCAACTTGAGGCGTTTGTCGAGGTGATCGAGCTCGGTCCGGTTGGCCGCCACCCACGTGCGCATATCGGCGGAGGCGGCCTCGCCCGCCAGCACCCGGCGTCGCAGGTCGAAAACTTTTTCGGCTTCATCCATCCGCTCCTGTTGCGCGGCGAGCACGCCAAGGGTGAGGTTCGCGGTTTGGCGGTCGGCGCGACGCGATTCCAATTCGTCGGTGGGATTGGCGGTGGTGGCCCGACGCTCGGCCGCAACAACGAGACGCGAGGCAGCCTCGGCTTCACCTTTTGCCACGACGAGGGCGGCGTTCAACGCGGCGTCGCGTTTTTCCCGGCGGGCACGGGTGGCGGCAAGCTCATCGTCGGCCACCACCAGATGTGCGCGCAGCCAGTCGAAGCTCGGACGCAGCAGCGCTTGTTTCGGTTCCAGCAAGGATTGTTGCAGCTTGAGCGTGCGCAGCGCCTGCTCCCGAACTTTCACCGTTTCCTGCGCCAACCGGCTTTCGAGTTCGGCAAAACGCAACTCGTTTTGGGCCTTCGCGCGGTTCGTGGCTTTGTCGAGAACTTCGCGAGCGGAGCGACGGGCACGATCTTTTTGCTCCAGCGAATCGCGGGCTTCGGCCAGGGCGGCGGTGACGTTGGCCACATCGGTTTTCAACCAACCCCGCGCCTGCTCAAGATAATCGCGCTCCGCATAAAGCTGATCCAGCAACTGCACGCCGTACGGCGGCTTGAGCGACACTTCAGGCGGCCGACGCGCCTTGGTGCGCTCCGCCACTTCCGCGGCTTCCTTCGCGAGATCGGCGGCATGTTGCAACGTGTGCTGCTGGTCGAGGTAGACGTTGTCGATGCGCTCGAGCAACGCGGTCTCCTGCGTCAACCAGAGGGCGGTTTCATCGAGTTTGCCCTCGGGCAGTTTGCCCAATTCAGCGCGGGTCGTGGCTATTTCTTTCTGCAACGCCGCCCGCTGCGCCGCCACCGTTTCGGGTGTCAGCTCGGCGACAGCGGTCGACGCGGGCGCAGGCGGGTTTTCCTTGCCGCCCAAAACCGGCAAGCCGGTGGCCGCGATTGTGCCGGTCAGCAAAACAGTAAACGCCACAGCACAGAAAAAACGGCAGCGGGAGAGCAGAGTAAAAACAGGCATAAGTTAAGTGAAGAAGTGGGCGAGCAGCTCAGGGCGAAGCGTGAAGCCCGATTCCCAGCATGCAACCTTCCGGTATTGACCACTCCGCAGCGAAAGAGTGGCGGAGAAAGTAAAGCTGCGACGGGCAGGCCACCGTGATGGCCTCACATCATCCGCGTCATCTTGAAAACGAAGGCGAATCCGGTGGCGGCGAGGCTGGCACACGCATGCAGTCCGAAGATGACGTAGGAGCCGATCATCGCGCCGCGACTGCCACGGTTGGCCCAGAACGCAACGGCCAGCACCAACAATTCAAAAACGACCAGCACCAGATAAGGCCAGTCAGGACCCGCCAAAATATAGCGGGCGCGACTGCCCGCATAGAGCAGAACAGCACAGGCCATCGCGGCGTTGAGCAAAAGCAGTGCGCCGGGTCCACGAGTCGATTGCCCGAGCACGATGAGCACGGCCCCATGCGCAGCGAGGATGGTCAGGACGACGGCTTGTAATAGAGTGTTGTTGCTCATCGGGCTCGGCCATCCGTGAGGAAACCGGTCACGCAGCTGTCGTCGGTTTTCCAATCAGTGACGAGCCATTTCGAAAACTGGATCGGTGGTAAACACGATTATCGACCAGCGCAGCCAAACTCGCGCTCCGCTCCTCAATCCCGCACCGTATTTATACCGAGGCGCGCGATGCGGTCGATCAACTGCGGGTAGGCTAATCCGGTCTTCATGGCGGACTGCGCGAAATCCTCGTCGGGCGCGAGGATCGGATTCGGGTTCGCTTCGATGAAGTAGACTTCGTTCTTCGCCGTCAGCCGCAGGTCCACCCGGGCGTAACCGTCGATCGTCAGCAGGTGATAGATGCGTTTGCAGACGGACTCGATGTTCCGCACGACCGCCGGCTCCAAGCCTTCGGCGAAACGATTCTCCAAACCCCAGCGCTGGCGGTAAGCCTCATCCCACTTTGCTTTGTACGTGGCGATCTTCGGCTCGTCGGGCGGCACTTCGCGAAAAATCAATTCGCGGATCGGAAAGACCTGCAGGCGATGATTGCCGATGATGCTGACGTAAAGCTCGCGGCCCTCGATGTATTCCTCGGCGATGACATCGTTGTCCGTTTTCTCGTGGATAAACTGGACGCGTTCGTGGAATTGCTCATCGGTCTCCACGAACGACGCCTGCGAAATTCCATACGAAGCCTCTTCCTTGAGCGGCTTGATGAGGATCGGAAACTTCAAATGCTTTGGCCGCACGATGCGTTTGCCGCGCGGGATCACGACAAAGTTCGCCGTGTGGATGCGATGATAACTGAGGATTTTTTTTGAAATGCCCTTGTGCTTGCAGAGCGTGAGCCCGGTGGAACCGCAGCCGGTGAACGGAATCCCGGTCATCGCAAGAAACGAGACGATGTGCTGGTCGAAGGTGCGGTTGTTCCGAAACTGATCGGCGAGATTGAAGATCACATCCGGGCTGAAGGTCTGGAGCTTCTGTCGCAGCAAATCGAGATCGTCGAAGATCGCGAGATGCTCGTTGGCATAACCGAGCTCGTTCAAGGCGGCGAGCAGGCCAGCCTCAGTTTTCCAGTCGGCGGTCTTCAGTTCAGGACCGAAATCCTGATTGAGCGTCGTGGGGCTGATCGCGTCGAACAGCGCAAGTACTTTGAGTTTTTTTGCCATCGTTATTTCCTCCGTTTAAATTTTCCCGTGAAGAGATAGTTCATCACCAACGTCGTGATATACGCCGCCACCGGCAAATCCGGCGGTGCCTCGCCGGGCTTGAGATGCAGGTCGAGTTGGTCGCAGCGCTCAATCAGGCGAGAAAGCAGTTTGTTGACGCGGTATTTTTTCTCGTTGGTTGGTTCGCACACCGCATCCATCAACGCCCGTCGCCGCTGGCGCAGATAGAGCGAAGCCTTCAGCGTTGGCCCCGCATCGGGCGCACCGGCGAAAAGCTGGCGGAGATCGCGGTCATAAAAACCGGGATAGGTGTCCTCGTACTGCTTCCGCTTCCGCGCGTAATAGGTCTTGAGTTTGATGTTGAGAAAATTGCAGTCGCGCTCGCGATACTCCGGCTGGAACGGCGGTGGCTGGCCCGCCAGCGAGAGCATCAACTCGTCCACGTACTCGAGTTTCTGCAGGGCCTTCCAACCCTTGAAGCGCGCGCGCCAGTCGAGCCCGGGCGTCAACCACACCGCGAAGGTCTCGGCAAAATCCTCGTCGGGATGACTCTGCGCATACCAGTCGTCGAGGTGGACAACGAAGGAATGACTGTAGGGCCGTGGCCGATAGAATTCCGGCGTGGTGTCGGCGGATGACCGCCCAAACACGCGTTGCCATTTTCGTTTTTTGAAAAGTTGGTACGCGTACGCGTAGGCGTGGGCCGCTTCATGGCGAATCAGGCGCATGAACCACTCCGCGCTATCGCCCTCGACCTCGAGCATCATCTTCGCCTCCAAGCTGCGCAGGCGTTCGTGTACGAGAAAGAACGGCACGAAAATGGCGGGCACGCCGACCGGCACGAACCACTCATCGCCGACGTGACAGGGCGGAAGAAAAACCAAACCTTTCGCGGCCAACTCATCGTGAAGTTGCTGCACGTGGGCTTGGAGCGGAGTGCCCGTGATGGTGAGGCCGAGTTGGGCGATCTTCTTTTCGAGCAACTGTTCGTCGCCCAGATCCACCCATTCGGAAATTTCCATGAGCGAAACAAAGAGTAACAGGCGCTCGGCTACAAGCCAGCAACCGCCGCGATATCCGGGAAGAGCGACGCGCAAGGCCGGACGATCAATTCAGTCGATCAACCACGAGCTTATCATTCGCATCGAAGACCCAGCAGGTTTCATAATCCACTTCGAACAAGTAGCCATCGGGATCCTTGAAATATCCGGCGACACCCCAAGCGGTCCGGATCGCAGGTTTTATCAAACTACCACTCGCTTTAACCGCCTACTCAAGGATCAGCGTCACGTCGTTGACCGACTTGGCGAGATGGACGAAAGCGATGCCTTTAAAGGCGGAGTCACGGGACGGCTCCGCGAGTGCGTCCTTGGCGAGATCGGCCAAGCGAAGCAGGCAAAGCGCATAGCCGCCGAGGTCAAATTTCGCAAACCCGGCAGGCCCAGTAGGCGATTTTTTCCACCCGAGAGACTCATAAAACGCCATTGACCGAGCGACGTCCGTGACCCCCAAAAGCATTAAGTGAAGGTGTTGGTTTGGGTGTCCGACTCACCATTCAATGAGGTAAGTTGGGTGCCGAGAGGAATTGATTCGAGATTCATTTTTAATATTTGAAATAGTCTGACGCGCGAACTCTACCCGATTCCACTGACAACGGTAGGTCAGTAGCTTTTGCCCAAAGCGCTCAAAGCAACCCAGCCAGCACGCGATCTTTCGTTCACTCTATTTCCCGAGAGCCGTCTCCCTCACTCGACCGTGAACGTGATGACGGCATTGAAGGGGGCCACGATGACGTTGAGCAACGCGATGTTGCTGGTGACGGAACCCGCGGAATTCGTCGCCACTACCGTGTAACTCCCCGCATCAGCGGCAACGCTCGTCGCAATGCTGTAGGTGCTGCCGGTGGCTCCGGCAATCGCCACGCTGTTTTTCTGCCATTGGTAGGTCGGTGCCGGTGTGCCGTTGGCTGCGGCGGAAAAACTCGCAGAGCCGCCTGCCGCCACCACCAAGCTCGATGGCTGCGTCGTGATTACCGGTGCGACCGTCGCCGGCGTCTCCAAAACGAAATGCGCCGCCGTGAGTGCCGGCAGCGTGTAGCTGAAACGATTGCCCGTTATCCCCGTCACCCCCGTGCGCTCCGTGAGCGTCGCGGTGGTGGCATCGAAGGCGAAGACCCGCGCGGTGGCGTAGTTGGTGTCGCCGGCAATCGTGAAGTCGAGCGGCGTGGCCGTATCATAACTTTTGTTGAGCACGATGAGGTGCAGGCGCGCGGTCGAGGCGTCTTCAAGCGAAGCATAGGTCGAACAGGTGACGCTATCACTCGCGGTGGCCGCGACAGAGGTATTGCCGAACTGCCGCCCGGCCCCGTCGTAGTTGCGATACAACTTAAAGGCGGCGGCGACGTAGCTGACATCGGCGTGCAGCGGCCAAATCGAAGCCAGATAGACTCCATTCTTGCCAAAAATGCCGAGAATATCGGCCTGGGCAATGCCGCCGGAGATGTGACCCTCCCCGCCGAAATTATATTCAGTGAAGCCGAGCTTGGTGCCGGGATAAAACGTATCGACGGACTGCTTGATGGCCGGCAAGAACGGCAGAAAGCTCGCGAAGTACTGCCCGATCCAACTGCTCTCGACGTAGGACGCGTCCCAAAATGCGCGTGGTGCCTGCAAGCGGGCTTTGTTGCACGCGATGTTCGTGAAATCGGTGCTGTCCGTGACCCGCGCGCCGCCACCCTGCGCCTCACTGTAATTATGCAGATCGAGCACGTCCAGCAATCGGCGCCCGGCGGTGTTGGAGGCGAGTTTCATCTGATCCAAATAGTAATCGATAAACCAGCGATAGGGGCCCTTTTGTTTTTCGATATTCCAGTCGGTGGCTGCCTGAAACCTATTATAACCGCTGAAACCATAACTCACAAAACCGATGGTCTCGGCGGCGGCATCGATCCGTTTGACCGCCTTGGCCAGATCGACACTGCGCGTGATCAGCTCCGTACATAGCGGCTGAGTCGGATGCAACCGGGCATGAGTGTTGGACCAAAGATCCGGCTCGTTATCCAGATTGTACCCTTTGATGCCGCTCGCTCCGGCCGCACTGCCGTAGCGAGCGACCAGAAAGTTAATCAGTTCGTCCGAATAAACTTTGCCGTCGTTCAAGTCCGGAGTGGTCGAGAGGGTGGTCGGCTTGGTGTTCACCACCGGGAGCCAACGTGAAGAGGGGGCCACTTGGCCGGTGGTTACCGGGCCGGATTTATCGGCGGCAACGTAGCCGGCCATTGGCAGCGTGATAATCGAATAGCCAACATTGGCCGCGAGCGATTGATCGTGGAACTTTGTCATCACGATTCCCGGCACGCTCGCCTGGCTGCCGGTGATGCCGGAAACCCACGTCAAATAGTCGTCGCTCTGATGCAGATAATCCGAACCGGCGTTTGAGGCGTTGGTCTCCCAGTTGTAACCGGTCAGGCGATTCCCGCCTTGGCGGCGCAGCGACAAATTCACCCCCGCGATATCCTGATTACTGCCGTAAATAAGCGGACTGATCGCCGCACGGTTCAATCCAGGATCAACGCTGATGCCCACCGCCGCATGCGCAGTCAGCGCAGTCAACACCCCGAACCCAACGCCGAGCCCCAAGCGAAAAAGAGAAGCGGTAAGCGATGACTTAAGGGAAGGTGGCATGGTGGCGGGTGGTATGGCAGGTTCTTGCGCGAGCCCGAAATAGCACAACTCAAACTGTCCGTAAACGCGTCGAAAAGGCAAGGTGTAGCCGTTACCACTTACTCCACCGTAATCGTGATCACCGCCTCGGTCGGAGTTGCGATATAAGTCTCCAATGTGGCCGGATTGCTCGTGGCGGTACCGGCAAAGTTCGTCACGACGACCGTGCAGTTGGCCGCATCGCCAGAACCAACGCTGGCGATTGTGTACGAGCTACCGGTCGCGCCGACTATGTTCACCCCATTCTTCTGCCATTGATAAGCAGGGGCAGGAGCACCGATGGCAAACGCGGTCAAGGTGTGGCTACTCCCAACGGCGACGGCCTGGCTGGTCGGCTGGGTGACGAATAGCGGTGCACCCGAGGGTTGATTAACGACCAAGGATTGCTGAGCCGAAGCCCCACTATAATTGACCGAGTCAGTCGGAGTAAAACTGACGCTAAGGGCATGTAGTCCTGCAGCCCTTATTTCCCCCACCGTTGGGTTATAGACAAAAGTACCAGCCGTATTCGCCGCAGCATTGAGCTGAGCCCCGCTGAGTGCAGTACCAAAGAATATCGGGATTGGTGTTGCCCAAGTGATTGTCGGTATCGCTTTCGCGATGGTGAGCGTGCCTGAGGTCGAGCCTTGGTAGTTCGGATCACTAATCGTTCCGACGACCGCGTAAGTTCCTGCGTCAATCGGGGCAGTGGCCGAACCATTGTAGGTATAGCCAGCTGAAAGCGACGATGGTGTCGTGGTGGCACTGGCCGAATGAGGCGAACCGTTGTAGGTCGCACTCAGACTGCCGAGTACAAGCGTAGCTGTTGCACGATTTACTGTGAGTGTTGCGACCGTGCTCGTAGCTGTGCCGTGAACACTGCTTACAACCGCAGTGTACGCTCCAGCATCATTTACCACGCCACTGTTAATGGTGTATGTAGCGCTTGTCGCACCAAGAATGCTCACCCCGTTTTTCTTCCACTGAAAAACCGGCGCAGGATTACCTATCGCAGAAGCACTGAAAGTGACCGGTCCGAATGCTGTCACCGTCTGGCTTGCGGGGTTGCTTGAGATCGCCGGGTATATCGGCGCACTAGTCAGATAGCTCCCGAAACTAACCAAACCGGAAGTGATGTCATCGACTTGGTCGAATATTTTTAGCCCGACTTGTCCAGCGTCGGCAGTCCCCCAGAAGTTATAGGTGGCTGCAACCGCGATGGCGGTACGATTGTCGAGGTTGTAACTGGAGTTGCGGGCGAACTGGTTGCCCGGTCCCACCACCAATGCACCGCTGTTGCGTACCCCGCTGAAGCGCAGGCCCGTCGCAAAATCGGTGATCGTCGTCCCGCTCACCGTCACGTCCCCGTAACCGGAGGCAAACTCGAGTCCCACCCCGCTGCCATTGCCGGTGACCGTCGTGTTCGTCACCGTGCCACTCTTAAACTGCAGCTTCGGACTGGTCGCTCCGCTGGTGTACGTGAAGGTTGCTCCGGTGATCGCCGCCGTCGCGCTCGGCAGGGTAACAGGAGTGTTCGTCAGCGTCGTGCCATTGATTGTGAGTGGTCCGTTCACCGGTGAGCCAAACCCTTCGGTCATGCTTGAGCTGCCCACCGTGCCGCCGACCAATGTCAGGTTTGCTCCGCAACAGCCCATTTGCAGCTGGCTGCCGCTCACTGCCGTGCCCGTCAGCTTGATGCCAAGATTGTAGGAATCCGAGTTGATCACTGAGCCGCTCACCGTCGAGTTGTTCACCTCGATCGGCTCGCTCCGCGGATACTGCCCGATGATCGTCGCATTCGTCACTGTATCAGTCTTTGCATAAGTACGTGCACAGATTGGCTTAGGCCGCGTATGACGTATCGGGCAATTGGAAGAAGGACTGAACTAGTCCGCTGCGGCGTTGGATTGATCGCAAAATATTCAGCACCGCTTGCTTCATCTCCGCCTTGGTGCTCACGAACAGGCGGGCCAACGACGATTTTGCGTGATTCCACACC
>Ga0105049_10001897_pt1 | contig 24779 bp, 22 predicted proteins | sample MAT06_FD_78087 | JGI IMG/M metagenome (GOLD analysis project Ga0105049, IMG submission 78087) | Freshwater microbial communities from Lake Fryxell liftoff mats and glacier meltwater in Antarctica - MAT-06 | ecosystem: Environmental > Aquatic > Freshwater > Ice > Liftoff microbial mat | place...
GACCCGGCGAACGCCCGGCCAAGGATGGCCGGGCTGGGTGAGCCGGGGTTTGTCGCGCCACTGGCGCGACCCGGCGAACGCCCGGCCAAGGATGGCCGGGCCGGAGAGACAACCCAAGGATGGCTAATTGCAGTTGCTTCAGATCGGAACTCAGGAATCGAGCTAACGTGCTTTCGCAGAACGTCCTACTCATCATCGCCCTCGCACCGCTGCTGGGCGCGATCGCTGCCGGTCTGTTCGGCCGCCAGATCGGGCGTGCCGGCGCGCACTGGGCCACCATCGGCGGCGTGGCGGTGTCCTGCGCGCTGTCGATCTGGGTCTTAAAGCTGCTTGCCGTCGATGGTCTGCCGGCGTTCAACCAGAACCTGTACACGTTCTTCGAAGTCGGCAAGTACTCCGCCCACATCGGGTTCCTGGTCGATCGCCTGACGGCGGTGATGATGGTGGTGGTTACCTTCGTGTCGCTGCTGGTGCACATCTACACCATCGGATACATGGCCGACGACCCCGGTTACCAGCGTTTCTTCAGCTATATCTCGCTGTTCACCTTCGCGATGCTGTTGCTGGTGATGAGCAACAACTTCCTGCAGCTGTTCTTCGGCTGGGAAGCGGTGGGGCTGGTGTCGTACCTGCTGATCGGGTTCTGGTTCAAGCGACCGACCGCGATTTTCGCCAACCTGAAAGCGTTCCTGGTCAATCGGGTCGGCGACTTCGGATTCCTGATCGGCATTGCCGGCGTGGCGTACTGGCTCGGCACGCTCGACTATGCCACCGCGTTCGCCGGGGCAGGGCAGTTGGCCGGCCAGACCGTCACGCTGTTCCCCGGCATGCCGTGGGACGTCGCGACCTTCATCTGCATCTGCCTGTTCATCGGTGCGATGGGCAAATCCGCGCAGGTCCCGCTGCACGTCTGGCTGCCCGATTCGATGGAAGGCCCGACGCCGATCTCGGCGCTGATCCATGCCGCAACCATGGTCACGGCGGGCATCTTCATGGTGGCGCGGATGTCGCCAATGTTCGAACTGTCAGCCACCGCGCTGGCGTTCGTGCTGTTCATCGGCGCGACCACCGCGCTGTTCACCGGCCTCATCGGCATCGTGCAGAACGACATCAAGCGGGTGGTGGCGTACTCGACGCTGTCGCAGTTGGGTTACATGACCGTCGCGCTGGGTGTGTCGGCATATTCGGCGGCGATGTTCCACCTGATGACCCATGCGTTCTTCAAGGCCCTGCTGTTCCTCGGTGCCGGCTCGGTGATCATTGCCATGCACCACGAGCAGGACATGCGCCGCATGGGCGGCCTGCGCAAGTACATGCCGATCACCTTCGTCACCGCGTGGATCGGCACCCTGGCGCTGGTCGGCACGCCATTCTTCTCCGGCTTCTACTCCAAGGACGCGATCATCGAAGTGGTCAAGGAAGCGGCCCACGCCGGCTCGTGGGTGAACACCTATGCGCTGTGGGCGGTGCTGGCGGGCGTGTTCGTGACCGCGTTCTACAGCTTCCGCCTGCTGTACCTGACGTTCCATGGCAAGGAGCGCTTCGTCGTCGCGTCTGCGCACGGTGCAGACCTCGCGCACGCGTCGCATGATGGCGATCGCCATGACGCGCCCGATCATGACGACCATTCCCGGCACCAGCCGGGGCATCTGGCGCACGCTCCGCACGAGTCGCCGTGGGTAGTCACGCTGCCGCTGATCCTGCTCGCGATTCCATCGCTGGTGATCGGCTTTTTCACCATCCAGCCACTGCTGTTCGGCGGCTATTTCGGCGATGCGATCGTGGTTACGCCAGCCAACGACGTAGTGGGCAAGCTGGGCGCGCAGTTCCATGGACCGGTGGCGTTCGCGCTGCACGCGCTGCAAAGTCCCGCGTTCTGGCTTGCCTTTGCCGGTTTTGCGGCGGCGACCTGGCTGTATCTGCTGCAGCCTGCGATGGCCCCGCGTATTGCGCAGGCGCTGCGTCCGCTGGTCACCGTGCTGGAACGCAAGTACTGGTTCGATGAGGTCTATCAGGCGGTGTTCGCGCGCGGCAGCCTGCTGCTGGGTCGGGGTCTGTGGAAGGGCGGCGACGTTGCACTGATCGACAATGGGCTGGTCAACGGCTCGGCGGCGCTGATCTCGCGCCTGTCGGGGCTGCTGCGCCAGCTGCAATCGGGCTACCTGTACCACTACGCGTTTGCGATGATCCTCGGACTGATTGCGCTGATGGGCGCATTCGTATGGTCGCGCTGACGAATAGCCACTGACGAGCAGCGCGATGCAATCCTGGCCCCTGTTGTCCCTGTTGATCTGGCTGCCGATCGTCGGCGGTTTGGCATTGCTTGCCGGCGGCGAATCGCGCCCGCAGCAGGCGCGCTGGCTCGGACTCGCGGTTGCACTGGCGACCTTCGTGGCGAGCGTGTATCTGTACGCCGGCTTCGACAGCAGCACCGCGGCACTGCAGTTCGTCGAGCGCCGCGAGTGGATTGGCGCGATCTCCAGCTGGTACCACCTCGGCGCGGACGGCATCTCGGTCGCACTGATCGTGCTCACCAGCTTCTGCACCGTGCTGGTGCTGGTCGGCGCGTGGGAATCGATCGCCGACCGCGTGCACCAGTATGTAGCGTGCTTTCTGGTACTCGAAGGGCTGATGATCGGCGTGTTCTGCGCGCTGGATGCGCTGCTGTTCTACGTGTTCTTCGAGGCCATGCTGATCCCGATGTTCATCATCATCGGTGTCTGGGGCGGTCCGCGGCGCGTGTATGCGACGCTGAAGTTTTTCATCTACACCTTCTTCGGCTCGATCTTCATGTTGGTCGGGCTGATCTACCTGTACCTGAAGGGCGCCAGCTGGGCGCTGAGCGACCTTGCCGCATTGCCGCTGTCGGCCACCGAGCAGATGTGGCTGTTCTTCGCCTTCCTGCTCGCCTTCGCGGTCAAGGTGCCGATGTGGCCGGTGCACACCTGGCTGCCGGACGCGCATGTCGAGGCGCCCACCGGCGGCTCGGTGATCCTGGCCGCGATCATGCTCAAGATCGGCGGCTACGGTTTCCTGCGCTTCAACCTGCCCGTGACTCCGGATGCCTCGCAGGAGTTCGCGTGGCTGGTGATCGCCTTGTCGCTGGTGGCGGTCATCTACGTCGGCTTCGTCGCCCTGGTGCAGGAGGACATGAAGAAGCTGATCGCGTATTCGTCGATCTCGCACATGGGCTTCGTCACCCTGGGCATCTTCATCTCGCTCGCGCTGGTGCGTGAGGCGGGCAACCTGGATGCCGCGCAGTTGGGCCTGCAGGGCGCGATGGTGCAGATGGTGTCGCACGGTTTCGTGTCGGCGGCGATGTTCTCGTGTGTCGGCGTGCTCTACGACCGCATGCACAGCCGGATGGTCGCCGACTACGGCGGCGTGGCCAATACGATGCCGTGGTTCGCCGCCCTGTTCGTACTGTTCGCGATGGCCAACTCGGGGCTGCCCGGTACCAGCGGCTTCGTCGGCGAGTTCATGGTGATCCTGGCGGCCTTCCAAGCCAATCCATGGCTGGCGCTGGGTGCGGGTGTGACCTTGGTGGTCGGCGCGGCGTACACCTTGTGGCTGGTCAAGCGGGTGATCTTCGGCGCGGTGGCCAACGAGCAGGTGGCGCAGTTGAAGGACATCGATGCGCGCGAGGCGCTGGTGCTGGGTGGATTCGCGCTCGCCGTGCTGGCGCTGGGCGTGTGGCCGGCGCCGCTGGTGGAGTTGATGGACGCCTCGATCGCCCAGCTGGTGCAACAGCTGCTGGCGAGCAAGGTCTGAGGCGGAGCGCGACTGACGATGATGACCTGGAAAGAACTGATCCCGCTGACCCCCGAGGTGTTCCTGCTCGCCTCGCTGCTCGGCCTGCTGTTGGCCGATCTGTTCATCAAGCAGGCGCGCCGCGGGCTGACCCATTTCCTCGCGATCACGATCCTGCTGCTGACCGCGATCATGACCGCGCGACCGCATCCCGAGACGCAGGCGGCGTTCGGCGGCATGTTCGTGCGCGACGGCATGTCGGACCTGCTCAAGCTCGGGATCCTGATCACCACCGCGGTGGTGTTGGTGTATGCCAAGCCATACCTGAAGCCGCGCGGCCTGTTCCAGGGCGAGTTCTACGTGCTGTGCCTGTCCGGCGTGCTGGGCATGATGCTGATGGTCTCGGCGGGCAATCTCATCATCGTCTATCTCGGACTGGAACTGCTGGCGCTGTCGTCCTACGCGCTGGTCGCGCTCAACCGCGACTCGATGCTGTCGTCGGAGTCGGCGATGAAGTACTTCGTGCTCGGTGCGCTGGCCTCGGGCATGCTGCTTTACGGCATGTCGATGCTGTATGGCGCCACCGGCACCCTCGATCTGGCGGGCATCCACGGGGTGGCGGCGGTGGCCTACCACGACCAGCGCATGTTGCTGCTGTTCGGCCTGGTGTTCGTGATCGTGGGACTCGGCTTCAAGTTCGGCGCGGCCCCGTTTCACATGTGGCTACCGGACGTGTACCAGGGCTCGCCGACCGCGGTGACCCTGTTCATCGCCAGTGCGCCCAAGATCGCGGCCTTCGGCATGGCCTATCGGGTGCTGGAGGGCGCGTTGTCGAGCCTGCTGGTCGACTGGCAGGGGATGCTGGCGATCCTGGCCCTGCTGTCGTTGGCGGTCGGCAACATCGTGGCCATCGTGCAGACCAATCTCAAGCGCATGCTGGCCTACTCGACGATCTCGCACGTGGGCTTTCTGTTTCTCGGCCTGCTGGCCGGCACCCGCGAGGGCTATGCGGCTGCGATGTTCTACGCGCTGACCTACGCGATCACCACGGCGGCCGCGTTCGGCATGATCGTGCTGCTCTCGCGCGCGGATTTCGAGGCCGAGGAGATCGAAGACTTCCGCGGTCTTAACCAGCGCAACAGCTGGTACGCCGGCATGATGCTGATGGTGATGGCATCGCTGGCCGGCATTCCGATCTGGGTCGGCTTCGTGGCGAAGCTTGCGGTATTGCAGGCCGCAGTGACGGACTTCCTGTGGCTGGCGATCGCCGCCGGCGTATTCGCGGTGATCGGCTCGTTCTACTACCTGCGCGTGATCAAGGTGATGTACTTCGACGCGCCCGCCAACATCGAGCCGCTGGTGCTGCCCAACGACGTGCCGTTCCGATTCGTGCTGTCGGTCAACAGCCTGCTGCTGCTGGGACTCGGTCTGGCCAGCGGCCCACTGTGGGCCTGGTGTCTGGCGGCGATTCCCGCCTGAACGAGGCAGCTGGCGCGCGCCAGTGACACGACCACGGGGCGCGCGTCAAGGCGGCGGGGACGGTAGTCGCGGGGGCGCCCGCGCGGCATCGACACAGCGCACGCAAGTTGCGAAAAAAGCCTACTGTGGTTACACTGCGCGCCGCCTGATGCGGGGTGGAGCAGTCTGGCAGCTCGTCGGGCTCATAACCCGAAGGTCGTAGGTTCAAATCCTACCCCCGCTACCAAGTTTCGCTGGAGAAGGCTCCCTCGGGAGCCTTTTTCATTGGTGCTCCGGGTCGCCCGCAAGGCGATCCGGTGCCCCGGCGGCGCAGCACGCCGCCCACATTGTCGGAGCCCACGGAGAGGTCGTGGCGCCGGCGACCGGGACGCGTGCTCGCGGCCTGGGCGTGGGCGTATCGACCTTTTTTCGTTCGCGCGACTCCGACACATGGTGCTGGCTTGAAGGCAGAGGATCTATCCACATTGTTCGCTCCGGCGGTTGCCTGTCTCGGGCTGGAATGCCTTGGCGTGGAGTTCAGCCCGTCGCGCGGCAACAGCCTGCTGCGCGTGTTCATCGACGCGCCCGAGCGCCTGGTGACGATCGAGGATTGCGAGGCGGTCAGCCGTGAATTGGCAGCGCTGCTGGATGTCAATGATCCGATCCCCGGCCACTACGATCTGGAAGTTTCATCGCCCGGCTTCGATCGGCCGCTGTTCACGCTGGCGCACTACGCGCGCTTTGTCGGTGAGTCTGCGAAACTGCAGACCAGCCTGCCGGTAGGCGGTCGGCGGCGTTTCCAGGGACCGATCGTACGGGTCGAGGGCGACACGGTAGTCATCGCGCAGGATGGCAAGGACACCGCCATTGCGCTGGCCAATATCCAGAAGGGCAACCTGGTTCCGGACTATTCGGCGTACACGCCGGCCAAGCCCGGTAGCAGTCCGAAAAAAGCCGCGGGTGCGGCGAAATCCAAGAAGCTTTGAACACGCGATGCGGACGATCCGCGTCGGGAGCAGGAAATCATGAGCAAAGAGATACTGTTGGTCGTTGACGCTGTCGCCAATGAAAAGGGCGTGCCGAAGGAAGTCATTTTCGACGCGATGGAGGCTGCATTGGCCTCGGCCGCCAAGAAGCGCTATCCGGACGACGTGCTGATGCGCGTGTCGATCGATCGCCATAGTGGCGACTACGAGACTTTCCGACGCTGGGAAGTGGTGGCCGACGATGTCGTCATGGAGTCGCCCGAGCACCAGTTGCGGTTGATGGACGCGGTCGACGTCAAGCCTGAATCGGCGGTCGGCGACTTCATCGAAGAGCAGGTCGAGAACGCCGAATTCGGCCGCATCGCAGCACAGGCCGCCAAGCAGGTGATCGTGCAGCGGGTGCGCGAGGCCGAGCGTTCGCAGGTGGTCGACGCGTTCAAGGATCGCATCGGCGAACTGGTCACCGGCATCGTCAAGCGCGTCGAGCGCGGCTCGGTGTTCATCGATCTGGGCAGTAACGCGGAGGCGTACATTCCGCGCGAACGTGCGATCCCGCGCGAGAACGTGCGCCCGGGCGACCGCGTACGCGGCTACCTGCACGAGGTGCGTCACGAGCCGCGCGGTCCGCAGCTGTTCGTCTCGCGCACCGCGCCGGAATTCATGATGGAGCTGTTCAAGCTCGAAGTGCCCGAGGTCGGGCAGGGCCTGGTCAGCATCATGGGTGCGGCACGCGACGCCGGCGATCGGGCCAAGATCGCCGTGCGCGCCAACGATACCCGCACCGATCCGATCGGCGCGTGCATCGGCATGCGCGGCTCGCGGGTGCAGGCGGTATCCAACGAGCTCAACGGCGAGCGCGTCGATATCATCCTGTGGAACGAGAATCCCGCCCAGTTCGTGATCAACGCGATGGCGCCCGCGCAGGTCGAGTCGATCATCGTCGACGAGGAAAAGCACTCGATGGACATTGCGGTCGCCGAGACCGAGCTGTCGAAGGCGATCGGTCGAGGCGGCCAGAACGTGCGCCTGGCCAGCAAGCTCACCGGCTGGCAGCTCAACGTAATGACCCAGGCCGATGTCGCGGCCAAGAGCGAGGCCGAGCAGGAGATCGCGCGTCAGCTGTTCCAGGACAAGCTCGAAGTCGACGCCGAGATCGCCTCGATCCTGGTCCAGGAAGGTTTCTCCTCGATCGAGGAAATCGCCTACGTGCCCGCATCCGAACTGCTCGCGGTCGAAGAGTTCGACGCGGACATGGTCGAAGAGCTGCGCGCGCGTGCCCGCGATGCGCTGCTCACCGCCATGCTGGTACAGGAAGAAGAAATCGACGAGAACAAGCCCGCGCAGGAACTGCTCGATCTCGAGGGCATGGACGAGCCGATCGCCTACGCGCTGGCCGAGCGCGGGATTCGCACCCTTGACGATCTGGGCGACCTTGCGGTCGACGAGATCAGCGACATCGAGGGTCTCGACGACGACCTCGCCGCGAAGCTGATCATGGCCGCGCGCGCACCGATGATCGCGCGTCTGGAACAGGGCGCCTGAGCGGCAGCTCGCGGCAACAAGTGCTAGCGTAACTATCAGGGTGTAAAGGAAATTCGATGTCTGATGTCACCGTAAGACAGCTGGCCGGAGTACTCGGCTTGTCGGCCGAGAAGCTCATCGAGCAGCTCGGCGAGGCAGGGCTGGGCGCCAAAGGGGCGGATCAGGCCATCACCAGCACCGAAAAGGTGAAGCTGCTGGGCTTCCTGCGCCGCGCGCACGGCAAGGGCGCGGCTGCCGCCGAGGACGCGTCGGCGCCGAAACAGATCACGCTGCGGCGCAAGACCGTCAGCGAGCTGACCGTCTCCAGCGGTGCTGCGCGCGGCAAGACCGTCAACGTGGAAGTGCGCCAGAAGCGCACCTACATCAAGCGCAGCGAGGTGGGTGAGTCCGAATCGCCGGCCGACAGCGAGCGCGAACAAGCGCAGCGTCTGTTGAAGGAATCGGAAGATCGCCGCGCGGCTGAAGAAGTCGCGCTGCGCGCAGTCGATGAAAAGCGTCGCCTCGAAGACGAGTCGCGCCGCAAGGAAGAAGATCGCCGCAAGGACGAGGATCGTCAGCGCGTCGAGGCAGCCCGCAGCGCCGAAGAAGAGGTGCGTCGCGCCGCCGATCCGTCCAGCCGTCGCAAGGACGACGACAAGCCGCGTGCGGTCGACAAGGAAAAGCCGGCCAAGGTCACCGAGCCTGCGAAGACCCGCGATCGCGAAGAACCGCGCCGCCACAAGGGCGTGCACGGCAACCACCGCATGCAGGAAGTGGTGGTGGCCGACGAGGCTGCTGCCGGTCGCTTCGTGCGTGGCGAGCTGCATCTGGCCGACCCGGGTGGCGCTGCCGCACGGCGTGCGCGCAAGCGCCCGCGCCCGCGTCCGGCCGAACATCGCCCGGCACCGGGTGCGGGCCCGCACGGATTCTCCCGTCCGGTGTCGCCGCAAGTGCGCGAAGTGGAGATCGGCGAGGGCATCCATGTAAGCGAACTTGCGCAGAAGCTTGCGGTAAAGGGCGCCGAAGTGGTCAAGACGCTGTTCAAGATGGGTGTGATGGTGACGCTCAACCAGGTCATCGACCACGACACCGCCGTGCTGGTGGTCGAAGAGCTCGGCCACAAGGCCGTGCGTGCGCAAGAGCAGGACGCCGAGAGCGTGCTGGCGATCCAGACCTCTTCCGACGCGGACAAGGCGCCGCGCCCGCCGGTGGTAACCATCATGGGCCATGTCGATCACGGCAAGACCTCGCTGCTGGACTACATCCGGCGCACCAAGGTCGCCGCAGGCGAAGCCGGTGGCATCACCCAGCACATCGGCGCATACCACGTTCAGACCGACAAGGGCGTCATCACCTTCCTCGATACGCCGGGCCATGCGGCATTCACCGCGATGCGCGCGCGCGGTGCAAAGCTCACCGACATCGTGATTCTGGTGGTGGCCGCCGACGACGGCGTGATGCCGCAGACCATCGAGGCGATCCAGCACGCGCGTGCCGCGCAGGTCGCCCTGATCGTGGCGATCAACAAGATGGACAAGGAAGACGCCGATCCGGAGAAGGTCAAGCAGGCCATGATCCAGCATGAAGTCGTGGCCGAGGACTTCGGTGGCGAGATCGTGTTCGTGCCGGTATCGGCCAAGACCGGCGCCGGCGTCGATGCACTGCTCGATGCGATCCTGCTGCAGGCCGAGGTGATGGAGCTCACCGCCGCCAGCGACGGCCGCGCTACCGGCACCGTGGTCGAGGCCAGCCTCGACAAGGGTCGTGGTCCGGTCGCTACCGTGCTGGTGCAGACCGGCACCTTGCGCAAGGGCGATTTCGTGGTTTGCGGGCTGGAATATGGCCGCGTGCGCGCGATGTTCAATGAATCCGGCCAAGCCGTGGAATCGGCGGGACCGTCGATTCCGGTGCAGTTGCTGGGTCTGTCCGGGGCACCCGGTGCCGGCGACGACCTGATCGTGGTCGACGACGATCGTCTGGCCAAGGACGTCGCACAGCAGCGCCAGGCCAAGTTGCGCGAATCGCGACTGCTCAAGCAGCAGGGCATCAAGGTCGAGGACATGATGGCCGCGATGGGCCAGCAGGGCGAGGGTCTGCGGATCCTGAACATGGTGATCAAGGCCGACGTGCAGGGTTCCGCAGAAGCATTGCGCGACTCGCTGACCAAGATGTCGACCGATCTGATCAAGCTCAACGTGATCGGTTCCGGCGTGGGCGGCATCAACGAGTCCGACGCAACGCTCGCGATGACTTCCAGGGCGTTGCTGATCGGCTTCAATGTGCGTGCCGATGCATCGGCGCGCAAGGTCATCGAGGCCGGCGGGGTGGACCTGCGCTACTTCTCGATCATCTACGACGTCATCGACCAGGTGCGCCAGGTCGCCACCGGTCTGCTCGGCAACGAGATCCGCGAGGAGATCATCGGCACCGCCCAGGTGCGCGATGTGTTCCGCAGCTCGAAGTTCGGCCAGATCGCCGGCTGCATGGTCATCGAGGGCAACGTCAAGCGCAACAAGCCGATCCGCGTGCTGCGCGACAACGTGGTGATCTTCCAGGGCGAACTGGAATCCCTGCGCCGGTTCAAGGAATCGGTCGACGAAGTGCGCAACGGCATGGAGTGCGGCATCGGCGTCAAGCAGTACAACGACGTAAAGCCGGGCGACCAGATCGAGTGCTTCGAGCGGATCGAGGTAGCGAGGGTGCTGTGACCTACCCGCGACTCCCGACGGCTGCCGCTGCGATGGGCGAATGGCGCATGACGAATGGCGAATGGGTGCAAGCCCGGATAGCCGTCTGCTCTTCCCATTCGCCTTTTGCCATTGGCCATTCGCTGCAATGACCCACCGCGAATACAATCGCTCCGACCGGATCGCTGCCGAACTGCGGCGCGAGGTGGCGGTGCTGGTGCACGATGCGGTGCGCGACCATGCGCTGCCGTCGGTTTCGGTATCCGATGTCGAAGTCACCCGCGATCTCGAGCACGCCACCGTGTGGGTTACCGCGCTGATGGGAGAGCAGGGTCTGCCGGCGGCCAAGCTGCTCAACGAACTGGCCAAGGAGTTTCGGCGCGCATTGTCGCGCAGCATGCGCCTGCGTTCGGTGCCGGCGCTGCATTTCCGCTACGACGACTCGGTCGATCGCGGCGAGCGCATCGAGCAGCTGCTGCGCGATCCGCGCTGAGCGTGACCGGCGTCGCCCGACGCCCGCGCTCCTGATCAGGCCCCGCGTCTCATGTCCGTTGTGCATGGCATTGTGCTGCTCGACAAACCCCTCGGACTGTCCTCCAGCCAGGCGCTGACGCGGGCCAAGAAATTGCTGCGCGCCGACAAGGCGGGCCACACCGGCAGCCTCGATCCGCTGGCGACCGGCATGCTGCCGTGCTGTTTCGGCGAGGCGACCAAGATCGCCGGACTGTTGCTGGGCTCGCACAAGGCATATCACGCCGAGGTAGCACTCGGCGCCACCACCGCCACCGGCGATCGCGAGGGCGAGGTGCTGCGCGCACGCTGCGTGCCTGCACTGGATGCAGCCCGGATCGACGCGGTGCTGGCGCAGTTCCGCGGTCGCATCCGCCAGGTTCCGCCCGCCTACTCGGCGATCAAGATCGACGGTGTGCGGCTGTACAAGCTCGCCCGTCGCGGCGAGGCGGTGGAAGCGCCGGAGCGCGAAGTGCATATCCAGCGCCTGGACTGGCTGCCGCAGGCCTCGCGCATCGGCTCTGCGGCCTGGACTCCAGCGGTCGCTCTGTCGGATATCGAGGGCAAACCACCGGCGGCCGCAGGCGCAGATTTCCCGATCCTCGCGATTGACGTGGTGTGCGGCTCGGGTACCTACATCCGCAGCCTCGCGGCCGATATCGGCCAGGCCTTGCAGTGCGGGGCCCATCTGGCGAGCCTGCGGCGCAGCTGGGTGGATCCCTTCGAGGGCCAGGTGATGTACACGCTCGAGCAGCTGCAGTCGCTCGAGCAGGCCGGTGGACTTCAAGCCGCCCTGCTGCCGGTAGCCGCGGGCCTGCGCGACTGGCGGCGCGTCGATCTGGACGCTGATGGCGAGCGCCGCCTGCGCTGCGGCCAGATCGTGCCGCTTCCGATGAATGCCGCACTGGGCGAATGCCGCGTGCATGGTCCGGACGGCCATTTGCTGGCCCTGGCCCGGGTCGAAGCCGGCGGCACCCTGCGCTCCACGCGGGTTTTCGGCCCCGGCGTGTGAAGCCCCATCAAACCCCGCATCCAGCTTGTCCGCGCGGCCAATACGGGGCTACAATGCGCGGCTTCCGACCCGCAATATCTCGTCTTCCAACGGGGCTTTGTCGTGTCCCTTGCCAACGGTGGCGCGGGACGCGGGCCTCGCCAACAGTTTTGGGATCCCCACATGTCACTGACACCTGAACAAACCAGCAAGATCATCACCGACCACAAGCGTGGCGCCAACGACACCGGCTCGCCGGAAGTCCAGGTTGCCCTGCTGTCGGCTCGCATCGAGCATCTCACCCAGCATTTCGGCACCCACGCGAAGGACCACCACTCCCGCCGCGGACTGCTGAAGCTCGTGAATCAGCGTCGCCGCCTGCTGAACTATCTCAAGGACAAGGACACCGAGCGCTACAAGGCGCTGATCGGCCGCCTCGGCATCCGCCGTTAAACCTTGACATCAAAAACAGAGGATCATGCAGTGGCGAAAGTAACCAGATCGTTCCGTTACGGAAATCATGAAGTAACGCTGGAAACGGGTGAGATCGCCCGTCAGGCCAGTGGTGCGGTGCTCGTGCACATGGCCGGCACCGTGGTGTTGGTCACCGTGGTCGGCGCCAGCAAGCCGCTCGAGGGCAAGGATTTCTTCCCGCTCTCGGTGCACTACGTCGAGAAGTTCTACGCCGGCGGGCGTATTCCGGGTGGCTTCTTCAAGCGCGAAGGTCGCCCCACCGAGCGCGAGACGCTCACCTCGCGCCTGATCGACCGTCCGCTGCGTCCGCTGTTCCCCGAGGGCTTCCGCAACGAAGTCCAGGTGATGGCGACGGTGATGTCGGTCAATCCGGAAATCGACGGCGATATTCCGGCACTGCTCGGCGCATCCGCGGCATTGGCGATCTCCGGCATTCCGTTCAAGGGTCCGGTGGGTGCAGCCCGGGTCGGTTACACCGATGGCAAGTACCTGCTCAATCCGCTGAAGTCCGAGTTGGCCACCTCCGATCTCGATCTGGTGGTTGCCGGTACGGCGAACGCGGTGTTGATGGTGGAGTCGGAAGCCAAGCTGCTGCCGGAAGACGTGATGCTCGGCGCGGTCGTTTACGGTCACCAGCAGATGCAGGTCGCGATCAAGGCGATCGCCGAGTTCGCCGCCGAAGCCGGCGTCAAGAGCTTCCCGTGGACGGAAGCTTCGAAGAACGACGAACTGCAGGGTGCGATCGGTGGCATGCTCGGCCAGCGTCTCGCCGATGCGTTCAAGATCCGCGAGAAAGCCGCGCGCCGCGACGCGATTTCGCTATTGCGCAAGGAAGCGGTCGACAAGCTGCGCACCGATCCCGGCAGCACGGTCGGCGGCTGGCACGAAAGCTCGATCATCAAGGAATTCGGCGAGATCGAATACTCCACGATGCGCAACGAGGTCCTCAAGACCAAGACCCGCATCGACGGCCGCGACCTGGTCACCGTACGTCCGATCAACGTGCGCGTCGGCGTGCTGCCGCGCACCCATGGTTCGTCGCTGTTCACCCGCGGCGAGACCCAGGCCATCGTTACCACCACGCTGGGTACCGGTCGCGACGCGCAGATCATCGACGCGGTGGAAGGCGAGTCGAAAGACACCTTCCTGTTCCACTACAACTTCCCGCCGTTCTCGGTGGGCGAGATCAGCAACCAGCTGGCGCCCAAGCGTCGTGAGATCGGCCACGGCCGGCTCGCGCGTCGCGGCGTGCAGGCCGTGCTGCCTTCGATCGCCTCGTTCCCGTACGTGATCCGCGTGGTCAGCGAGATCACCGAATCGAACGGCTCGTCGTCGATGGCCTCGGTGTGCGGCTCGTCGCTGGCGCTGATGGACGCAGGCGTGCCGATCAAGGCTCCGGTGGCGGGTATCGCGATGGGACTGATCAAGGAAGGCGCCGATTTCGCGGTGCTCAGCGACATCCTCGGCGACGAAGACCATCTCGGCGACATGGATTTCAAGGTCGCCGGTTCCGCAGACGGCATCACCGCGCTGCAGATGGACATCAAGATCGACGGCATCACCGAAGAGATCATGAAGGTGGCGCTCGACCAGGCCAAGCAGGGTCGGCTGTTCATCCTCGGCGAGATGGCCAAGGTGATCACCGGCGCGCGCGCGGAGATGAGCGAGTACGCCCCGCGCCTGCTCACCATCCGCATCCACCCGGACAAGATCCGCGAAGTCATCGGCAAGGGCGGCGCCACCATCCGCTCGATCACCGAAGAAACCGGTACCACCATCGACATCAACGACGATGGCACCGTCATCATCGCCTCGGTCAACCGCGAAGCGGCGGAAGCGGCCAAGAATCGCATCGAGATGATCACCGCCGATGTGGAGCCTGGCCGCATCTACGAGGGCAAGGTCGCAAAGCTCATGGACTTCGGCGCATTCGTGACCATCCTGCCGGGCCGCGACGGCCTGGTGCACGTCTCGCAGATCTCCAGCGAGCGCGTGGAGAAGGTTTCCGACAAGCTCAAGGAAGGCGACAGCGTGCGGGTGAAGGTGCTCGAAGTCGACAAGCAGGGCCGTATCCGCCTGTCGATCAAGGCCGTGCTGGAAGACGAAGCGGCTGGGTGAGGCAGGAATTATCGGCGCACAGCGCCGATCTGCCGAACGCACGGCCATGGGTGAGGCAGGAATTATCGGCGCACAGCGCCGATCTGCCGAACGCACGGCCATGGATGGCCGGGCCGGAGCAACACACCACGGACGGTTGCTTGCCCCACCACATTCCAACCCCACCAGACCACGGGCCCTCGGGCCCGTCGTCGTTTCAGCCCCCACGATCATCCCCAGCCCGTAGTGCAGGTTGCCCCCGACCTGCCATCACGACCGCGACGACGATGGTCGATGCGACGCGCAGAGCGGCGGGTCGGGACGACCCGCCCTACGCGCCTGTTGCAGCCGCTGCGGCACTCCCCCGCTCAGCGCCAGAACGCAATCCGGTGCGGTTGCCGCGCGTCGCGATCGTCCTGGTCGCTTTCAATCGACGGCACGCCGACTTCAAGCACATGCCGTCCCGGCGCAAGTTCGCGAACATCGATCATCGCCATGAATCCGCGGCTGCCGTCGATGTCGGTGTGCAGCGACAGCTCCAGATCCTGCTTCGCGACGCCATCGACCAGCACCGGGTGCAATCCCGAAACGCAGTCCAGCAGCTGCCTGCGTCGCACGAGCTCATCGGCAAACGCATCCAGCGCATCGACGGCCAGCGCACCGCATTCGCGCGCAATCGCCTCGTTGTGCCGGACCGCCTGGTAGGGAATCACCAGCTGCAGCCACGGGCCGCGCACCACCAGCGATTGCACATACGGCGTGGTCGAGGTGCGGTTCGCGCGGCGCCGCTGGTCGGCATAGTGCACAGTACGCACGTCGTACGCGTCGCCGGTGCGTTCGGCCGGCATCCAGCGCCATTCGGACAGGCTGATCCCGCGTGAATCCAGTACCGAGCCCAGCGAGGCGAGGACCAGTATCACGGTCAGCGCCACGCTGATCAGCACGGTGGCTTTGCGCTCACCGATGTTGCTGCTGAGCACGGTGACCAGCGGATTCGCGCCACGGCCCATGCCGATGACGGAATAAACTGCGGTCAGACGCGCAAGCCAGCGACCAAGCCCTTTTTTCGCATCCAATCGGGCGCCGAAATACTTGTCCACCGTGGCCAGAAAAAAGTACGGCAGCACGATCAGCGCCATCATGATGGCGAAGGTGAGCTGGATGATCGGAATACCAGTGGCTTTGTCCCCCAGCATGTAGCCGATCAGACTGGCGATCGCGTACATGAACGAGACCATCACTGCGGGCGGCACGATGCTCATGGCCAGACCGACGCCGATCGAGAACACGATGGTCGACAGGTTGTCGGCGCGTTCGACCGCGACATCGACCGGCAGCGTGCGCTGTCGTGCCACCTGCATCTGGATCGGTCCTGCCTTGAATCGCTCCCAGCGGATGCCACCGGGATACACCGAGTGCATGCCGACCAGCGCGATCCAGCGCGCGCGCAGGATCAGGTGCAGCGCGAAGGTCACCGCCAGCGTCACCACCGCACCCTTCGCATAGACATACATGATGCTGACGAACACGGCCCAGTCTTCGCCCAGACGCGGCCTGATCCAGCGCGCCCAGTCGTCGATCTGGCCTGCCAGCTGGAACATCGCGAACACGCTGGCCGCCGAGACCAGCAGCTCCATGTCCCAGGTCGGCGTGGTGCGCCGGGGCAGGGCATGGACATCGATTTCCGCTGCGCGCGAAGTGGGGCTGGAATCCTGATCGGTCGGCTGCATCGCGGTCTCCTGATGGCTGCAGGCTAACCCAGCGCGCCCGGAGTGTCATCGCAGGTAGGATATGGCGGTATCCAACGCGCCCACCGCGCAGCGTAGCTGCTCACGAGACTTCGATCATCGACATCGACGCACTATTGCTGCCACGAATCACGCATGCGCAGTACCTCGCGCAGCGCGGTCATCGATGCCGGATCGCGCCGATGGAGCCCGCCGATTCACTGCCCTTCGGCGCACGCATCGCGGCCGTCAGTGCGCGCGCGGTCAACGCAGGATTCGAGCAGTTCACGGTCGGCTTCACGATGCCGGAAGCCGAGCCCAACCAGGGCTTGTATCGCATCATCATCGACAAACTACCCGAGCACGCCCTGCTTCTGGTGCCGCATCTCGAATCCGACGGCAGCGTCGTTTTCGATGCAACGTTCAACCGTCGCATCGACGCCTGAGGCGAACAGCCGCCGCATTCAGCGCGGACTGTTGAAGACCACCGCCAGCGAGCGGCCATCGGCAGACGATGGCACGGCGAGAACCGCAAAGGTCTCTAGGGCCGGATGGCGGACCATATAGATCGACTGCGCCGCAGTACCCGAATCCACAAGGTCGAAGTGCAGTACGAAGCGCCCGTCGTCGGCGTTGTCCGCGGTTTGTTCCGGGTCGATCCTTGCCAAGGTAGTGCGCAGATCCCGACCTTCGCTGCCTGCGTTGCTTCGCAGCAGAAATGCCTGTCCACGCAACGGTTCGAAGCACTGGCGCGTCCCGATCCGCCCGGTGGCACGCAGCGCCGCGTCGGCAGGCGGCGCGAAGGCCGCAGCCAGCGGGGCTGCAAGACCTGAAGCCAGCACATCGCGTCGACTCCACTGCACGCGCATCTCTCCCCAGCCGGCGTCGGATTCGACGCAGGGCTGGATCATGCGTCGACAATGCGCGAAACTCAAGGCGAGGATCTCCGGCGGATAAGTGGAGTCAGCAATGAGTGAGCCGTTCCTGGGCGAAATCCGCTTGGTTTCGTTCAGTTTCCCACCGCGCTTCTGGGCCCTGTGCAACGGGCAGCTGCTGCCGATCAATCAGAACCAGGCGCTGTTCTCGCTGCTGGGCACTCAATATGGCGGCAACGGGCAGACCAATTTCGCCCTGCCGAACATGCAGGGACGCACGCCGCTGCATTTTGGTGCGGGCCCCGGCCTGACCGACCGCGTGCAGGGCGAGCTGCTCGGTAGCGAAGCGGTCACGTTGACGACCGCGCAGCTGCCCGCCCATGCGCATCCGCGCGGGGTTTGCGATAGCCCTGCCACCTTGACCACGCCAGCGTCGACCATTCCCGCGCGCGCAGCCGCACCGATCTATCGCAGCGGCGCGGTGAATCTGGTCGGCACCGGTGTTACCTCCGGGCCCGGCGGCAACTCGCAGGCGCATGCGAACATGATGCCGTTCCTGACCATCAGTTTCATCATTGCCCTCAGCGGCATCTTCCCTTCGCGGAATTGAGCCATGGCAGATCCGTTCATCGGTGAGATCAGGATGTTTGGCGGCGACTTCGCGCCGAACGGCTGGCTTTTTTGCGACGGGCAGCTGCTGTCGATTGCGCAGAACGATACTCTGTTCGCCCTGATTGGAACGACCTATGGCGGCGACGGGCAGAACACTTTTGCGGTTCCCGATCTGCGCGGTCGGGTTCCGGTGCATCAGGGATCGGCCGTCGGAAGCGCGACCCGCGTGATCGGATCGTCCGGCGGCAGCCAGCAAGTCGCTTTGACCGTCGGGCAGATACCTGCCCATGTCCACGAGACACTTGCCGCTCGCGACGGCGTGCGTACCCAGTCGCCACTGGGCGCGGTGCACGCCATCGGCGAGGCGGATGTTTTCGTCAGCGCGCCCGCAGACGCGCTGCAATCGGGCTTGTCGGCTGTCGGTGGCAATCAGCCGCACGCGAACGAACAGCCGGTGCAGTGCGTGAACTTCATCATTTCGCTGTTCGGCATCTTCCCTTCGCAGAACTGATCATGTCGCAACCCTTCGTTGGCGAGATACGCATGGTCGGCTTCAACTTCGCACCGACCGGTTGGGCGCTGTGCAACGGACAGCTGTTGCCGATCGTCCAGAACACCGCACTGTTCTCGTTGCTCGGCACCACCTACGGCGGCAACGGCGTGTCCACCTTTGGCTTGCCCGACCTGCGCGCCCGCGGGCCGATGCATCAGGGATCCGGTCCGGGATTGGCACCGCGGGTGCTGGGCCAGACCTACGGCGTTGAATCGGTCACCTTGACCACGGCACAGATGCCCGCGCACGGACATGGCATCGATGCCTCGCAATTGCAGGCCAATCGCGGCAATCCGGTCGGCGGACGCCAGGCCACCAGCCGCGATCCTGTCTACACGGCAGCGTGCGTCAGTGGACCCGGGCTTGCGTCGGCACAGGCCGGCGTGGCGCAACCGCATTCGAACATGCAGCCCAGCCTGGTGGTGAACTTCATCATCGCCCTGCAGGGCATCTTTCCGCCGCGCTCATGAGCACGCCCGGCACACAGCGCTGCATCGCCCTGCGCGCCGAAGTGCCCGCCGATCGCGCGCTGTCGCTCGCCGCCTATGCGTCGACCCGCTGCGCGGACCTGGCGCTGACAAACTGGCTGCCCGCACAGCAGGAGGCGTTCGTGGCGCAGCAGTTCGATGCGCAACATCGTTACTATCGAGCGCAGTTCCCGCAGGCGCGCTTCGATATCGTGACCGTCGATGGCACCGACGTCGGGCGTTGCTATGTCGATCGTGACCCGCAGCGCATCTGCCTGATCGACATCGTGCTGCTGCCAGAATGGCGGGGTATGGGTATCGGTGCGCAGCTGATGGGCAATCTCATCGCCCAAGCGGATGCGCAGCAACTGCCGATCGCGCTGCACGTCGAGAAGCACAATCCGATCCTCGGCTGGTACACCCGTCTGGGTTTCGTGGCCGGCGGCGATGTCGGAGTCTATTTGTCGATGCGCCGCGATGCGCTGCGGCTTACGTCCGTCGTGGAGGCAGCCGCATGATCCGTAACGCGCTCGCTTCGAAAACCTCGTCAGGCTGCGCTGCTGCATTGGTGTTTTTGCTGACTAGCGGGCCGGCAGCCGCGGCGACCCTGCTGGTCACCACCAGAGCCGACAGCGGTGCCGGCAGCCTGCGGGCCGCGGTGGCAGCAGCACTGGCCGGCGACACCGTCGCATTCGCACCGGCCATCAACGGCGTCACCATCGTGCTGACCAGCAGCGAGATCGTCATCGACCGCAACCTGATCGTGCTCGGCAACGGCGTCAACGCCACCCGCATCAGCGGTGCCAATGCGCGTCGGGTATTCAATATCAGCAGCGCAGCGGCCGTGGTGTCGATCAGCGGCCTGAGCCTGCTTGCCGGCAACGCAGGTGATGCGGGCAGCGGCGGTGCGATCCGCAACGTCGGCGATCTGAGCCTCGATGCGGTGCGGCTGCAATCGAATCGCGCGGGTGTCTCGGGCGGCGCGGTGTACAGCGTCGCCAACAACACCGCCGGCGTCTCGGGGCGACTGCGCGTGAGCAGCAGTACCTTCGACGACAATCGCATCGACGCGAGCAACTGCGGCAGCGGGGCTGCGATCCGCAGCGAGGGCGCAGGGTCGCAAACGGTGCTGATCAACAGCACGCTCAGCGGCAATATCGCCGGCAGCAATTGCAGCGGCGGAGCGATCGGCTTCAACGATGGCTCGCTGATCGTGGTGTCCAGCACGCTGGGCCCCAATCAAGGCGGCAGCAGCGGCGGCAACGTCTACAAGGGCTCGCGCGTGGCAGCGATGACCATGCGCAACAGCGTGCTGGTCGAGGGCACGGCGGCGCTTAATCCCGATCTGCACGGTGCCAGCGCAGGATTGATGTCGGATGGCCACAACCTGGTCGGCAACCGCGGCGATGGCGCCGGATTCGTCGCCTCCGATCTGCCGATGGCAACAGCGCCTTTGCTCGACGTGCTGCGCATGTCGCGGGTGGGCCAGACGCCGGTGCGTATACCGATGGCCGCCAGTCCGCTGGTCGATGCGGTCGGTGCCGGGTCGTGCGTGGACGCAGGCGGTGTGGCGTTGCTCGCCGTCGACCAGCGCGGCGTGGCGCGACCACAGGCCGCGGCATGCGATATCGGCGCCGCAGAGCGCAGTTTCGTGATCGACGAGCTGTTGTTCCGCGACGGTTTCGAATAGTCCGGCGGCGCCGACGGCGCCGCCATTGGTGGCCGCGACTACACGATCGGTTGGTCCCGCCCTGTCCGCGTTGTAGCATCATGCGGATCGCCGAGGAGACCGCGCATGTCCGATCCGTTCGCGCCCGACCAGTGGGTCAAGGGCTGGCAGGAGCTGCAGCAGCGGTTCGCCACCACTTGGCACGACGCGAATGCCGGCGTTGCCGGCGGCCCGGGCATTCCCCTGCAGCAGGGCTTCGAGATGTGGAGCCAGCTCGCGGGCACCGGAAGTGCCGGCAACCAGACGCTGGAGCGCATGGTCGATGGCGCGCGGCAGATGGTGTCGATGATGCAGTCGGCGCTCGCCAGTGCAGGCGGCAATGCGCAGATGCCCGGCGCCGACTGGAGCCAGGCCTTTGCCGGCGCGCTGGGTGGCTTCGACCTGCAGCGCAATCCGGTGGCCGATGCGCTGCGCCAGGCCAGCGGCACGGGCGCACAGGGTTTCGAGCAGATGTTCGCCCAGTTCAGCGCGGCGGCCAAGCCGCTGAACGATTCGTTTGCCGCCGGCCTGCACCTGCCGACTTTCGGCTATTCGCGCGAGGCGCAAGCGCGCAACCAGCAACTGATGCTGGCGATGTCCGAGCAGGCGCAGCAGCTGAATCGGTATCAGCGACTGATGCTCGATGCGAGCCGTCGCGCGGTGGAAAAGCTTCAGTTGAAGCTCGCCGAGCACAGCGAGCCGGGGCGGCAGCTGAAATCGTTCCGCGAGATCTACGACACCTGGATCGATGCCGCCGAGGAAGGTTATGCCGAAGTCGCCCTGTCGGATGAGTTCCGCAGCGCCTACGGCGCGCTGGTGAATGCGCAGATGCGCGTGCGCCAGCACGTGCAGCAGGAGATCGAACGCAATACCGGCGGCGTCGGCATGCCGACCCGCACCGAACTGGATGCCGTGCATCAAAAACTGGCCGAGCTCAAGCGCCGGGTCGCCGAGTTGGAACACGAAAAGGCGCTGGCAGCGGTGGTGCCGGTCGAGGTGCCAGTTGAAGAGCCAACCGAAGTGGCGCCGCGGCCGGCCGGGCTTTCGCGCAAGGCGCAGCCCAAGTCCCGCAAGCGTGCCACCGAGGTCAAAGCCTCACCACCTTCAGCGACGCCGCGTCCCAAACGCACGACGCGTCCGAAACTGCGCATCGTCGCCGGCACCGACGCGCGCATCACGTCCCGCAAAGGCAAGAAGTCGAAACCTGCAAAACCGGTGGCTCCGAAAAAAGCCGTCGCCACCAGGCCTGCCAAAGCGCGCAAGCAGGAGGCTGCGGACTCCACCATCGCGCGCGGCAGCGACGCGGTGGCTGGCGGCAAGTTCGCCGATCGCCTTGCCGCCCTGCGCAAGGCCTCGCGCAAAAAACGCAAGGGAGTGCGCTGATCCATGGGCCCGATCAATTTCACCCCAGCGGATGCCCTGCGCGAGATCGGCAGGATGGGCGAGAAGCTTGCGCGTGGCGCGAGCGTGCTGCGCGAGGTCGAGGATGTCACCTACGGAGCGACCGAACGCGAAGCGGTCTGGCGCGACGGCAAGACGATCCTGTATCGATTCAAGGGCGAGCGTGCGCCCACCGCCAAGGTGCCGCTGCTGATCGTCTACGCGCTGGTCAACCGGCCCTACATGGTCGACCTGCAAGGCGATCGTTCCATCGTGCGGGGGCTGCTCGCGCGCGGCGAGGACATCTACATCATCGACTGGGGTTACCCGGACGCCTCCGATCGATTCACCACCCTCGACGACTACATCAATGGCACCATCCGTCGCTGCGTGGAGGTGGTGGCCAAACGCCATCGACTGAGCGCGATCAACCTGCTCGGCATCTGCCAGGGCGGTGCGTTCTCGCTGTGCTACACCGCGCTGCATCCGAAGACCGTGCAGAATCTTGTCACCATGGTCACGCCGGTGGACTTCCACACCGCCGGCAACATGCTTTCGCACTGGACGCAGGGCATGGATGTCGATCTCATGGTCGACACGCTCGGCAACGTGCCGGGCGATCTGATGAACTTTTGCTACCTCACCCTCAAGCCGTTCCGCCTGAACTTCCAGAAATACCTCGGCCTGATCGACATCCTCGACGACAAGACCGAGGTCGAGAATTTCCTGCGCATGGAGAAGTGGATCTTCGACTCGCCCGACCAGGCCGGCGAAGCCTTCCGCCAGTTCATCAAGGACTTCTACCAGGCCAACAAGCTGATCAAGGGCGGACTGGAAATCGGCGGCCATGCGGTGGATCTGAAGGCGATCACGCATCCGGTGCTGAACATCTTCGCCGAGCAGGACCACCTCGTGCCACCGGCATCGTCGCGCGCGATGCGCGCGGTGATCGGCAGCAAGGACTACAGCGAACTGGCCTTCAAGGGCGGACACATCGGCATCTACGTGTCCGGCCGCTCGCAGCGCGAGGTGCCGCCGGCGATCCACGACTGGTTGCATGCGCGGGGCGGTTGATCGGTGCGCTGACCCTGCTTAGTCCTGCGGCGTCGTGTCACGGCGCCGGAACGGACCCTCGCGGCTGGTTGGAAGCCGGATATCCATCGGACTACGCACAGCGTGTCCGCCGCGAGTGAGCACATGGGTATAGATCTGGGTCGTGCTGACGTCGGAGTGGCCGAGCAACTCCTGCACTGTGCGAATGTCGTAACCTGCTTCGAGCAGGTGGGTTGCAAAAGAATGGCGAAAGGTGTGACACGACGCGGGTTTGCGAATACGCGAGCGCTGCACTGCACGATGCACCGCACGTTGCAGCAGTTGCTCGTCAATGTGGTGGCGCCTTTCCATTCCGCCGCGCGGGTCGAGCGACCGGCGCGCTGCAGGAAACACGTGCTGCCATCCGCTGTCCTGCGCAGCGCTCGGGTACTTGCCGGCCAGCGCGTTGGGTAACCAGACCTGCCCGAACCCCGCGGCCAGATCGGCCGCGTGCAGGCGCAGCGACTCGTCGATCTGCAAGCGCAGTGGTTCGACCAGCAGCTCTGGCAGCATCGTGATCCGGTCCTTGGCACCCTTGCCATCGCGGATCACGAGCAGGCCGCGTTCGAAATCCACGTCCTTCACCCGCAGTCGAACGCACTCCATCAGGCGCATCCCGGTGCCGTACAGCAGGCTCGCCATCAGCCAGCTGCGGCCGATCATCGTGTCCAGCACCTGCAGCACTTCCTGCTGCGTTAACACCACTGGCAGCTTGCGCGGTCGTTTGGCACGCTGGATGTTCTCCATCCATTCAAGCTTGACGCCGAGCACTTCGCGATAAAGGAAGAGCAGGGCGCTCAAAGCCTGATTCTGGGTCGCAGGCGCCACGCTGTCGCGGCTGGCCAGGAGGGTAAGGAATGTCTCGACCTCCACCACACCAAGCTCACGCGGATGCCGCCGGTCGTTGGCGCGGACAAACCGCCGGATCCAGCCGACATAAGCCTCCTCGGTCCGAATGCTCATACCCAGCCGCCGAATCCGATCCCGCACCACCTGCAGCAGCAGCCCTGGCGGCCGTGCTGGCTGAGCTGCCTGGGTCGACAACCCCACCGCTGCGCCGTCGTTTCCGCGCCGACGCGATCTGTCTTCCATGACGTACTCCGTAAGGCGCATCCCGCGCCAAGCTGAACGAACTGCCAGGAGCCAGATTAGGCGTCAGTTTCGTGAAGGGCTATAGGAATAACCCGATGATCCGTGTAAGAAAACAGCTTGACCAACACCGCCCCCCTATTCAATATGCTCCACATTCGGGACCCCATTTCGGGGTCGAGTAGTCGTTAGGCCTCGCAATCAACCCCTTCTCGTCTCGGAGAACCGAATGAACCGTCGCACACTCCTCCATACGACACTCTTGGCGGCCGTCTTCCCGATGATCGCGACAGCCGCGCCTGAACCTACGGCCCCAGCTCAAGCCGCCAGCAAGGAATGGTTAAAGAAGCTCGATGCAGCCGACTACAACGGAACTTGGGAGTCCGCGGCGTCAATGTTCAAATCGGCTGTGTCAGTCCAGGCGTGGCAGCAGGCATCGCAGTCAGTGCGTAGCCCGCTGGGCGCGGTCAGGAGTCGAAGCGACCGGTCGGCAACCTACACAAAGACTCTTCCGGGCGTCGCTGACGGCGAGTACGTCGTCGTCCAGTTCAATACGACCTTTGAAAACAAGGCCCAGGCAATCGAGACCGTGACCGCGGCATTGGACCGCGACGGTGCATGGCGCGTCGCCGGCTACTTCATCAAGTAGCCGCCACGCTAGCCGGGCTGTGGGCATCACTTGCAAGCCGCGTAAGGCAAGGTCGTGCACCTCCGCGGCAGCGCGGCCTAACCCCTCGCTCAAGCGGAGCGCCAACGGCATGGCGCGCTGGCCATCAAGCGCTGGGCCTGCGGCCCATTTTGC
>Ga0105049_10001899_pt1 | contig 24772 bp, 23 predicted proteins | sample MAT06_FD_78087 | JGI IMG/M metagenome (GOLD analysis project Ga0105049, IMG submission 78087) | Freshwater microbial communities from Lake Fryxell liftoff mats and glacier meltwater in Antarctica - MAT-06 | ecosystem: Environmental > Aquatic > Freshwater > Ice > Liftoff microbial mat | place...
ATTTCGGTTTCGATCACATTTTTTCTCGCCAGGTCGAGGCGCTGGGGAGGCGTGGAGATCTTCTGATCATCCACTCCACCAGCGGGAACTCACCGAACGTGCTTCGTGCCGCTGAGGCCGCGAAGGCGAAGGGGATTCCGGTGTTGGCATTGACGAAGCGAGACGGTGGCGCGCTTCGGTTGGTCGCGGATCACACCATCGTCGTGCCGACCGATCGGACGGATCGCGCTCAGGAGATTCATCTGTGTATCCAACACGCGATTTGCGACGCGATCGAACAGTCACTCTGAAAACGCGTTTATCTGCTATCCACAAGCATATACCAGACTGGAGTTTACGTCACATGACGTTATTTTAATTCACAGGCAAGGCGTGACATGATTTCTCTGAAGGGCAAGCGAGCACTCGTGACCGGCGGCTCCCGGGGCATCGGTGCGGCGGTGGCGAGATTATTCGCGCAGGCTGGCGCCGATGTGGGGATCGCGTACCGGACTCGTACCGCCGAGGCCGACGCCGTGGTCGCGGATATCACAAATCACGAAGTCAGATCTTTTTCGCACATGGCCGATTTATCCACTAAAAGTGCGAACGACGCGTTTGTGGATAAAGCGCTCCAACGCTTCGGTGGTGTGGATATCTATGTGGGAAACTCGGGTTTTTGGCCACCGGATCCGCTCCCCGTTTCGGCGCTGGATGACGAGCGGTGGCGCTTCACGATGGCCACGAACCTCGACGGCATGTTCTACGGAGCGCGGGCCGCCGCGCGCGCGATGAGCGACGGGGGGCGTATGATTTTTGTATCCAGCACGGCAGGACAGCGGGGCGAGGCCGGGCATGCGGATTACGCCGCGACCAAAGGTGCGATGATCGCATTCGTGAAATCTCTGGCGGTTGAGCTCGGTAGCCGAGATATCACGGTCAACTCCGTGGCCCCGGGATGGGTCGATACCGAGGCCGTCGAGAAGCCGTTTGCCGCCGGACGCGAGCGGATCGAGGCGGCGATCCCGCTTGGGCGTGTGGCCACGGCGACGGATATCGCCGGTCCGATTCTTTTCTTGGCAAGCCCACTCGCCCGTCACGTAACCGGTGAGATCCTGAATGTGAATGGCGGGAGCGTGCTCTGCGGGTAGCGAACGCAGCCGCTGGCCGTCCGTGGCGTGCGCCTGGCCAGGTCGTCGAAATCGCCCGCACCCTCCAGGACGCGGGCTTCGAAACCTGGTGTGTCGGCGGAGCCGTGCGTGACGCCCTCTTGGGCGAGGCGCACCTCGATTGGGATCTGGCGACTGCCGCGACCCCCTCGCAGGTGCGCAAGCTGTTTCGCCGGACCATACCGGTCGGGATCGAGTTCGGGACCATCGGCGTGCTGGACCGTGACCACCGCATGCATGAGGTCACCACCTTTCGGCGCGATGTAAAGACCGACGGTCGTCACGCGGTGGTGGAGTTCGGTGCGTCGCTGGACGAGGATCTGGCTCGGCGGGATTTCACGATCAATGCAATCGCCTACGACCCGATCGACCACCGTGTACACGACCCGTTCGGTGGGCAACTCGATCTGACCCGGCGGGTCGTGCGCGCCGTTGGCGAGGCCGAGGCACGGATGCGCGAAGACCGGCTGCGGGCCCTGCGGGCGATCCGCTTCGCGGCACGTTTCGGCTTCGACATCGAACAGGACACGTGGCACGCCATCGTCGGGAGCGCGCCTTTTTTGACGCGATTGTCGCCCGAGCGTGTGAAGCAGGAGCTGGAGAAGACGATGGAGCAGGTGCGAACGCCGTCCACCGCGTTCGCGCGCTGGCGTGACGCCGGGGCCTTTGCCGCGGTGGTGCCGACGTTGGGGCAGGTCAGCGACGAGACCCTGCGCGCCGTCGATGCGTTGCCCCGTCCGGGTCTGCCTGGGCGACCGCTTCGGAAAACGCTGCGGCTTGCGGCGCTCTTCAGTGAGGCCGACGGCAAGCAGACCGAGCGGGCGCTGCGCGACCTCCGCTTCTCGAATCAGGAGATCGCCAACGTGTCGGCGTTGGTCGATCGATGGACTCGCTATGGGCCGAACCTCACCGCGGTGCTGTCCGGCGGGGCGTTGCCCGACGATGCCGAACTGCGGCGACTTGCCGCCGGTGTGGGCAGGCTGCGGGTAGCGGCCTTCGTACGCTTGTCGGCGGCGCGCTGGAGCGCCGCCGGTGCTGTGCCGCCGTCGTTGGTTCGTCGGCTGCACCGTCGGATGATCACGATGGCGTTCCGCGAACCGATCGAGCTCGCGGATCTTGCGGTGGACGGCGACGATCTGCGCAGCGCGGGCATCGCCACCGGGCCGGCGTTGGGGCGAATCTTGCACGCGCTGTTGCAGGTGGTGATCGAGGATCCTGCGGTCAACACACGTGAGGGGCTGCTCGAGATCGCACGGAATCTCGGGCGCTCGTCCGAAACCGCCTGACGGTCCGCATGAATCTCCAGACGCGAAACGACATGTCGCCATTGGGAAGCGACGAGCCGGGACGATTCCGCCCTCCGTCGGACTGGTTCGTGGCGTCCGCCCGAGGCGGTGTATACACGGCCCGCGTCGGCGCGACGGCCGAGCGGACGGTCGATCTGATGCACGCGCTCTCGGTGCATCTCGATCCGGCGGTCGATGTCGTCATGACGGACTGGCGCGGCGGAACGGAATGGACGGGCGTCGACGTGGCGCTGCCGGATCTCCGCGAGGCGTTGGGTCGGCTGCGCTTTCCGCTGGCGACATATGGTGGCGTGGAGCTGACCGTCGTTGGCCCAGACGATCAGCTGTCTCTCACGCCTGAATTGCTCCTCGTGATCTACGCGCGTTCCGACCGTTGGTTCTTCCTGCTCGACGGAATCGGCCTTGCCGAACGGGTCGCTCCACCGGCCGCGGTGTGGGTGCCGACGCGCTCCCGGCTGACGCCCGCTCCGGAGCTGGCAGCCGCGCTCGCCGCGGCGGCTGCCAGATTGGGATTGGCCGCTGGCATGGCGTCGCTCGAACGATGAGCGCGACACTGTTTTCGGCGAGTGCGCCGGAACCGTTGGCCGCGCGTATGCGCCCGGAGCGACTTGAAGACGTGGTTGGGCAACAGCATTTGCTCGCTCCCGGGCGGCCCCTTGGCGACGCCATTCGCATTGGCTCGATCGGCAGCGTCATCTTGACTGGGCCAAGCGGAACGGGAAAGACGACGATCGCCAGTCTGATCGGACGGTACACCCAACAGACCGTCGTGGTGTTGAACGCCGTCACCGACGGCATCCCGCGTCTTCGCGAGATCGTGGCCGAGGCGGAGAAGCGTCGTAGCTTCGAAGGGCGACGCACGTTGGTGGTGATCGACGAAATCCATCGCTGGGCAAAGTCGCAGCAGGACGCGCTGCTTCCGCACGTCGAGAATGGCGTCATCACGTTGTGCGGGGCGACGACCGAGGTCCCTGGATTTGCGGTCGTGGGGGCGCTGTTGTCGCGGTCTCGCGTCTACGCGCTGCGTCCGCTCACGATCGACGACGTGGTGAGTGTCTGCGCGCGCGCGCTCGCCGACGAGCCGCGAGGTCTCGGGGCGCAGCGGTTGCAGGCCGATACGGATACCCTCCGCTGGCTCGCCGAGCAGTCGGATGGCGATGCGCGCCGTGCGCTGGGGGCGCTCGAGGCGGTAGCGCAGGTGCTGCCCGTCGGCGCCGCCCTCACCCGCGACGCGCTCGCCGATGCGCTCGGTACACGAGTGGTCAGCTACGACCGCGTCGATGTGGACCGCAACGCGGTGTTGTCGGCGTTCCATAAGTCGCTCCGCGGGAGTGACCCGCACGCCGTGCTGTACTGGCTGGCACGCGGGCTTCAGGCCGGCGAGGATCCGCAGATCTTTCTGCGTCGCCTGGCCGCCATGGCCACGGAGGACATCGGTCTGGCCGATCCGCTGGCGGTCGGTATGGTCATGACGGCGTGGGACACCTTCCGTCGGCTCGGGCCCGCCGAAGGCGAGCGCGCGGTCGCGCAAGCCGCCGTGTACTGCGCGGTGGCGCCGAAATCGAACCGCCTGTATCTCGCTTGGGCCGCGGCCCGCGCCGCTGCCGCAGGGTCGCCGTCGGTCCCGGTGCCGGCGCATTTGTTGAACTCCGAGATGCATCTGCGCGCCGACCCCGACCGTCGTGTGCCCTACGAGTATCCCCACGAGCATCCCGGTGCGTTTGTGGCGCAGCCGTACCAGCCACCGGAACTTCAAGGGCAGACCTACTATCATCCCTTGGCGGTCGGCGAAGAGAAACAGATCGCCAAGCGACTCGCATGGTGGGCGGAGCGGGGCGGTCCGCCCGTGGCCGAGTGACGCGTCTCGAGCGAAGGAACACGTCCGTCGGGACGGGTACCACAGGCGGGTACGGTGCGCGGCCGCCTTCGCGGCAGTCAGCAGTTCGAAGCGACCTTTCAGTTTCTGAGGATATGAGATGCGTATGACGAGGCCGGTACGGCGCTGGATGACGGCCGGTGCGGTCGTAGCGATGACCGCGGGCGGTGCGGCCTGTGCCTCGCTCGGACGCGCGACCTTCAGTGAACCGGTGGTCACGCTGCGCGAATTCAACGTGACCGGGCTAGGCCTCACCGGAGGGAGCGTCGACGTCGTGCTGTCGGTCTATAACCCCAATGGGTACAAGCTCGACGCCTTGAGCATGACCTATCAGGTGGACGTCGATACCGTCAAGTTGGGCAGCGGGGAGCTCGACGGACGTTTCGTGGTGCCTGAGAAGGACTCCTCTGAGGTGCGCTTGCCGGTACGTTTCACGTATGCCGGATTGGGCGCGGCGGGTCGCTCGCTCGTCACGGCGGGTACCGTGAACTATCGGGTGCGCGGTGATTTCACCGTGTCCACGCCCCTCGGCAATTTCACCCGTCCATACGATCGGACGGGACGTTACTCCTCGGTGTCTGGCAACAGACGCTGATCGGCTTCGCCCTCTCAGATCAGGTAGACGCACATCAGCCGCGAGATCATCTCCCTCACGCCGCCCGTTGAGCGCGCGGTGCTCGTCAGTGCCCCGTCGAAGCGTGGCAACGCCCGTCATCAGGCCGACGAACACCTCGAAGAACTCGCGCGATTGGCGGACACGGCGGGCGCGATCGTGGTCGGCCAGCTCACGCAGGCGCTCGATCGACCGCATCCCGCGACGTATCTGGGCAAAGGCAAGGTCGAAGAGCTCAAGCTGCGGATCAATGAGCTCGGCGCCACGTTGGTGCTCTTCGACGACGAACTGACGCCGGCGCAGGGCAAGAACATCGAAGCGATCGTCGGCACGCGTGTGATGGACCGCGCCGAGCTGATTCTCGATATCTTCGCCACGCGGGCGCGTTCGAGTGAGGCGCGCAATCAGGTGGAGCTCGCGCAGTTGCAGTATCTGTTGCCGCGCCTCACGCGCATGTGGACGCACCTCGAGAAATTCCGCGGTGGTATCGGCGTGCGCGGTCCGGGTGAAACGCAGCTCGAAACCGACCGTCGACTCATTCAGCATCGTATCCGCGTGCTCAAGGATCGACTGGCAGACGTCGAGCGGGCGCGCGAAGTGCAGCGCGAGGGACGCAAGTCGCACTACCGGGTCGCACTCGTCGGCTACACCAATGCGGGCAAATCATCGATTCTGCGGCAGATGGCGAACGACGAGCAGGTGTTCGTGGAGGATCGCCTCTTCGCCACGCTCGATCCGCTCACGCGTGAAGTCGAGGTGGGTGACGGGTACTCGGTGCTGCTCACGGACACCGTCGGATTCATCAGGAAGCTCCCGCACCATCTGGTCGCGTCATTCCGCGCCACGTTGTCGGAGGCCAAGGAGGCGGACCTGCTGCTGCACGTGATCGACGCGAGTCATCCGGTGTGGGAAGAGCAGCGCGATGTCGTGGACGGCGTGCTGGCGGATCTCGGATTGGCCGATCAGCCGAAGCTGTACGTGATGAACAAGATGGACGTGCTGCCTGCCGAGGAGGCATCGGCCGTTCGTGAACGCGTGACGAACATTCTCCCGAATTCGCTGTTCGTGTCGGCGATCGAGCCGGGTGGTCTCGACGTACTACGCGCCTCCCTCCTCGACAGCCTGCGTCGCCAGCGCCCCATTCTCGAAGTCCGGCTTCCAGCGGCCAACGGCCGGATGATCGCGGAGATGCATCGCGATGGTGAGGTGCTGGATCAGCGCACGGACGAGGACGTCATCGTGCTTCGCGCGCGTCTCGACGACCGCACTATCGGTCGGCTGCGACAGGCCGGTGCGCGGATCACGGTGATTCGGGGCGTTGAACGGGTCAAAACGCCAGCCGTGCCGGTTGAAGCGTTCTGAGAGCACTCCGCACCCTCGGAGCGCACGAACGGCCGGACATCAGTGACGATGACCGGCCGTTTACGTTGTGCAGGAATACCTATGGGCGTGCAGGGACTCGAACCCCGGACCTCTGCTGTGTGAAAGCAGCGCTCTAACCAGCTGAGCTACACGCCCGAAACCAGTCCGCGCCCGACAACTCATGACGCGGAAGAAGAACGTAACGGTGGGAATGGACGGTGGGAAGCCCTCTCGCTGATGCGGAAAGACATACGCCCCGGTGCAGGGCACCGAGGCGTATGGTCCGGGTGGGACTTGAACCCACGATCCTTCGATTATGAGTCGAGCGCTTTAACCAACTAAGCTACCGGACCGAACGTGGCGATCCCCCGCCGCCGCCTGAGGCAAATGTATCTCAATCGTTCGCAATGTGCGCGTCGTACGCGTCGAGGACTTCGTCTGGCGTGACCGTCGCGGCACCAAGCTTTCCTACCTCGACCCCGGCGGCGTAGTTCGCCACGATGGCCGCTTCGAGTGCCGTGGCCCCGGCGGCCAGCATCGTGGCCAGGTACGCCGTCACCGTGTCGCCGGCGCCGACCACGTCATAGACCTCACGGGCGGTCGTCGGCACGCGATGTACGATGCCATCCGACGAGACCAGCGCCATCCCGCGTTCGCCCAGCGTCAACAGTAAGTGCTCAACCCCAAGGCGCGCGAACGTTTCCGGCAGCGCCGCGGGATGCTCGAGATCGACCGCAGCGCCCAGCGCGCTCTCCAGCTCCCGTCGGTTCGGCTTGAACACGGTGGCACCGCGATAGGCAAAGAAGTTGCGGAACTTCGGGTCGACGACGATCGGCAGGTTGCGAGTGCGGGCGAACGCGATCGCGCCTTCGATGACGGCCGGAACGAGCACACCCTTGTTGTAGTCCTCGAAGACGAGCGCGGTCGCGTGTGGCATGGCGCGTTCAATCGCGTCGAGAACGCGCCCGACGTCCGCGTCATGAAGGTCCGCGTCGTCTTCCTCATCGAATCGCACCAATTGCTGGGAGCGCGCCATCACGCGAGTCTTGGTCGTGGTCGGCCGACCGACCGTGACCAGCGATCGCGACTCCATGCGCCCGGCTTCGAGACGTTCGCGCAGCGTGCGACCAGCCACGTCATCCCCGACGACGGCCACGAGATCGCAGCCCGCCCCGACCGCCGCGACGTTCTGCGCCACGTTGGCAGCGCCACCGAGCGCCAGCTTACGGTCGCGCACGCGGACCACCGGGACCGGCGCTTCCGGGGAAATCCGATCGACGTCGCCACGGAGGTATACATCGAGCATGGCGTCGCCGATGATGACCACATGCTGCGAGGCGGCGTGAGCGAGCAGCGCTTCGAGCCGTGCGCGGGAGATAGTGGGCGTCATGGCGGGGAAATTAGTCGGACCGATTAGCTTCGTCACCGGTCGTGCTCTTTCCGTGCCCCTCTCCGCCGAGATGCCCGCCTCGTCATCCCCCAGCGCGTCCCCTGTCTCGCGCCGATCGCCGGTGCTGGTGTTGGCCGCCTCACTGATCGGCATTTCGTTCGCCGCACCGCTGATCCGACTCTCCACGAGTTCCGCGATCGTAATCGCGGCGTGGCGACTCGGGCTGTCGATGCTCATCGTTATCGCCGCCCTGCTGATCACGGGATCGTGGCGCGAGTGGCGGTTGCTGTCGCGGCGCGAACTCTTCCTGGCCAGCGGCGCCGGCGTCTTGCTCGCGCTTCACTTTTGGAGTTGGAACGCCTCGCTGCGATACACGAGCGTTGCCGCCTCGGTGGCATTGGTGAATCTGCAGCCCGTCCTGATCGCCGGCGTGTCGGCGCTGTGGCTGCGCGAGTCACCCTCTGGTCGGCAGTGGCTCGGCGTCGTGATCGCCGTCGTTGGCGCCTTGGTCGTTGGCTTGGCCGACGTGCCCGGTGGTCTGCAGGGGGTCGTCTCCGCGATTTCCGGTGGCACGACTGCCAACGGCAGCGGGCGCGCGCTGTTCGGGGATTTCCTGGCGCTCGTTGGCGCGGTCACGGCCGCGTTGTATTACCTGATCGGGCGGCGGCTTCGTCAGCGGGTGGGGGTGTGGCCCTACGTGTCCATCGCCTACGGCGCGGCGTTCGTGACCTGCGTGGCGATTGCCCTCGCGACTGGAGAGGTCCTACTGCCGCAGCCGCGCCGCGAGCTGTCGATCTTCGCCGGACTCGCCATCGGACCGATGCTGCTTGGACACACGGGGATGAACTGGGCACTCGGCCACCTTCCGGCCTTCATGGTGAACCTCACCACCTTGGGTGAGCCGATCGGCGCCACGATTCTGGCCGCCCTCCTGCCGGGGATCGCCGAAGTGCCGGGCGTTGGGACGATCGTGGGCGGGGCACTGGTTCTGGGCGGTGTGCTACTGGCCGCGCGCGGTGCGCCGGATCCGCCGGATCATTCGGAACGCTGAGCGGGCGGAAAAGCAGCCGCTGAGCGACCCGTGTTCTCCGCCCTGGTTATCTTTCGGGGGTGAGCGAGACTCGATCGATATTCTCAGGCGCCGGATCGCCGCACGCCGAAACCCATGGCGCGTCACCACAGGGCCCGTACGCGTCGACGGCACCGGTGGTCTTCGCCTCAGCGCTTCGTGAGCGCATGCTCGACGTGGTGATCACGCGCGGCGGAACCGTCGAGTCGCGTCATCGCGTGCACGCCGCGGTGGTCGACGCGAACGGGATGCTGCTCGAGGGGGCTCGAAATCCGCATACGGAAACGTGGTGGCGCTCCTGCGCCAAGCCGTTTCAGGTCATGCCGCTGGTGCGCAGCGGTGGCTTGGAGCGACTGGGCTGGGGAGTCAGCCAATTGGCCTTGGCCTGCGCGTCGCACGGGGGCGAGCCTGAGCATGTGGCCCTCGCCGAATCGATGCTGGCCGGGATCGGACTGGAGGAGGGCGATCTGGCTTGTGGCGCCCACGAACCGTTGTCGGCGCGTGGCGCGCGGCTGCTGCGTGAATCGGGCGATCGGCTCACGCGCCTCCATAACAACTGTTCCGGAAAGCACGCGGCCATGCTGGCCCGCGCCGCGCTGCTCGACGAGCCGACCAGCGGCTATGAACACGCGTCGCACGCGGTGCAGCGGGCGGCGCTCGACACGGTAGCGGTGTGGGCGGGCATGCCCCCTGAACAGATCGGGCTCGCCGTGGACGGCTGCGGCGTTCCCGTCTTCTCGCTGCCGCTCGCGAACATGGCGCTGTCGTATGCGCGCCTCGCGCACGCTTCGACCCACGGCGATGAGCCGAGTCGCCGGATTCTGCAGGCGATGACATCGCAGCCGTTTCTGGTGGGTGGAAGCGACCGGTTCGACACACGCCTCATGGAGGCCACGGGCGGCAATGTGGTCTGCAAAGTCGGCGCCGAAGGCGTGCACACCTTCGCCATCATCGACCGTGGCATCGGCTTCGCGCTCAAGGTCGAAGATGGCTCACAGCGCGCCCAGTTCGTGGCGGTACTGGCGATGCTGGCCGAGTACGACGCGTTACCGTCGCCCGTACCCGAGAGCTTGCGCGACGCCGCGGTGCGGGTGGTTCGGAACACACGGGGAGAGCAGGTCGGTGAAGTGTTCGTAAGTACGGCGCCGCTCGGCGCGTACGGGCGAGCCAGCGAGCGTTGATTTGATGACGCGAAACGGCCTCGTGCCTGTTACACTCGATGCACTTGACGCGGAGACGGCCGCTCTCGTTCGACTGGCGGCGATACTCGCGGGTGGGAGTGAGACAGAGGTTCGTGCGGGACTGTCAGCGGTGAACGGAATCGTCAATCCACTTTGGGTTGAAGAAGTCATTCTCCAGACCTACTTGTTCGCTGGCTTCCCGCGGTCGCTCAATGCGGCGAGGGATTGGCGTCGTATCTCCGGTCGCAGTGCACCGACGCCAGCGGATGATGATGAGGGAACCGCGATGGACTTTACGGCGCGTGGCGAGGAAACCTGCGCCACGGTATACGGGGAGTTCTACGATCGGTTGCGGGTGAATATCCGTGGATTGCATCCGGCGCTCGATCGGTGGATGATCACGGAAGGATACGGCAAGGTGCTCGGGCGGCCGCTCCTCGATCTGGCGCGCCGTGAGTTGTGCGTGGTGGCCGCGTGCGCCATCGCGCGACAGGATCGGCAGCTGCACTCGCATCTGCACGGCGCCCTGAATGCAGGGGCGACGGTTGACGTGGTTTCGGCCACGCTGCAGGTGATGGCGCCCTTGATCGGCGACGAGGATATGCGTCGCTATCTCGGTTTGTGGTCGCGGGTGCAGGGCAAGTAGCACGCAGTGTAATCGCAGGCTTTTGGCGGCGCCTTGGTGGCCGGCCGCCTCTCTCGTTTCGGAAGTGATTCATGTTCGTAGATCGCGTACTCGTGAAGGTCGAAGCAGGAACTGGTGGATCGGGACAGACATCGTTCCGTCGCGAGAAGTTCGCGCCGATGGGCGGCCCCGATGGCGGCGACGGCGGACGAGGCGGCGACGTGATCGTGCGCGGCGACCGCAACCTGACCACGCTGCTCGACTACACGTACCGCGATGCGTGGAAGGCCGAACGCGGCCAGCACGGCGAGGGATCGAATCGGACCGGTCGCTCCGGCGAAGACATCGTGCTTCCTGTACCTCCCGGTACGGTCGTACGCGACGCCGAAACGCAGGAGTTTCTCGGCGAGGTCATGGAGGATGGACACACCATTCTCGTGTCGAAAGGCGGTCGTGGCGGCAAGGGGAATTCGTTCTTCGTCACCCCCACACACCAGTCGCCGCGCGAATGGCAGCCGGGCGAAGAAGGACATGCCCGGACGCTCGAACTCGAACTCAAGCTGATCGCCGATATCGGGCTCGTCGGCCAGCCGAACGCAGGCAAGAGCACCTTGCTCTCGGTGATTTCGGCGGCCCGTCCCAAAATCGCGGACTATCCGTTCACGACGCTGTCGCCGAACCTTGGTGTGGTGCCACTCAGCGACCATCGCTCCTTCGTCGTGGCCGACATTCCCGGCATCATCGAAGGCGCGTCGGAAGGCAAGGGACTGGGGCTACGCTTCCTGCGGCACATTGAGCGCACGCGGATGCTCGCGTTCATGATCCCGATCGATGCGGAAGACTGGCAGGCGGAGCTCGATCAGCTGCGACACGAGATTTCCTCGTACTCCACCGAACTCGCCGCCAAACCGTTCTGCGTCGTGTTCACGAAGCTCGACCTCCTCGGCGAGCACTACGTGCCGGACATCGAAGCCCCGGGTGCCTTCGGTAAGTACGCCATCAGCGCGGCTGGACGGATGGGACTCGACGTGGTGCTCGACGCGTGGTGGCGTGAGCTGCTCAAGATGCGCGTGGAAGCCGAGAAGCCGGCACGCGATGCGCAGTTTCTTCCCTAGAGCATCGGCGGCCCCGATGGCGACGGAGGCCATGGTGCAACACCAGGCGCGGCGCAATGTGATTGCGTTGCGTCAAGTCAGCGGGCTCGGTGACGTCGGCGTGGCGCGGCTGCTGTCGCTACATGGCGACGCCACACGGGCGTTGCACTCGGTCGCGGCCGAACGGCGCGACGCGGCACTGCTCGAGGCCGATCGTATTTTGGCCGACCTGCAACGCATCGGCGGCGAGGCGGTGACGGCCGGGTGCGACCGGTACCCTGCACGACTGCTCGAACTCTCCGATGCCCCGCCGGTCATCTACGCACAGGGGACATTGGCCAGTGCGCATCCCCCTGCCGTCGCGATCGTGGGCACACGAGCCGCGTCGGCCTACGGACTGCGGGTCGCACGCGCCATCGCGACCGCCTGCGCACGCGCCGGCGTCACGATCGTGAGCGGACTGGCGCGCGGGATCGACGGTGCCGCGCACGACGCGGCGCTGGCGGCGGGCGGGCGCACCGTCGCCGTGCTCGGCACGGGTCTCGACGTGTACTACCCCCGCACGCATCGTGCGCTACAGGACCGCATCGCCCGCGATGGGCTGCTGCTCACTGAGCAGAAGCCCGGTGACTCGGGCCACGGCGGGACGTTTCCCCGTCGCAATCGCATCATCGCGGCGCTGGCTGACCTCACCGTCGTGGTCGAGGCCGGGAAGGGCAGCGGAGCCCTGATCACCGCCGATCATGCGCTTGAATTGAACCGGATGGTGGCCTGCGTCCCGAACGCCATCGATCAGGTCTCGTCGATGGGCAGCAACGCGCTGCTCAAAATGCACGCTGAACCGATTCTCTCGGTCGACGATGTGCTCGCCCTGTTGCGTGTCGATCGCTCCACGTCAACGCATGTGGCCCTCGACGGAGACGCCGCGCGGTGCTGGGATGCGTTGCAGCGTGGTGCTCGTGACATCGATCAGATCGCCGCGGCCGCGCAGATGCGTCCACGGGAAGCGGCTGCTGTACTGAGCGCCCTCGAAATCGACGGGCTCGTGCACTTCGGCCCGTCTGGGCACGTGTATCCGTCCGTCAGCGTGTCGTGAGCGCACCGACCACGACCCACGTGGGCTATCGGCACCTCTACTTACATGTGCCGTTCTGCGCTCGACGCTGCAGCTACTGCGATTTTTCGATCGCGGTGCGCAAGCAAGTCCCGTGGCGTGCCTTCGCCGATTCGGTGAGCTCCGAACTTCGTCTGCGTGCTGCGTCACTGTCGTGCGAGGTGCTGAGTACGCTGTATCTCGGCGGTGGTACGCCGTCGCGGTTGGGTGGCGCGGGCATCGAGCGACTGTTCGAGCAACTGCACCGCCATGTGCGTCTGGACGCGCAGGCCGAGGTGACGCTGGAAGCGAACCCCGAAGACGTATCGGCCGACGCCGTGGCGGCGTGGAGGCGAGCCGGTGTGAATCGCGTGAGTCTCGGGGTACAGAGTTTCGACGATCGCGTGCTGTCCTGGATGCATCGCGTGCACGATGCCGATGCGGCGGTGCGCGCGGTCGATGTTCTTCGCGCGGGCGGCATTGACTCGATGTCGCTCGACCTCATCTTCGCCGCGCCGGCGACGCTCGAGCGCGACTGGAGCGGAGACATCGCGCGTCTCCTCGCGCTCGCCCCCGATCACATCTCTCTCTACGGACTCACCATCGAACCGCACACGCCGCTCGGACGCTGGCACGCGCGGGGGGACGTCGAGGAAGCGCCGGAGGAACTCTACGAACGCCAGTTTCTCGAGTCTCACGAGCGACTTCGAGCCGCCGGCTTCGAGCATTACGAGGTGTCGAATTTCGCGAAGCCCGGCCGTCGCGCCCGGCACAATAGTGCGTATTGGCATAACGTGCCGTATCTCGGCATCGGCCCGTCGGCGCACGGCTTCGACGGCTCGGAGCGACGGTGGAATCAGGCGGCCTTCGCTTCGTGGGAATCGGCGTTGACCGCCGGACTCGACCCATTGGGCGGCTCGGAAACGCTGACCGGGCCGAACCGTGAGGCGGAAAGGGTGTATCTTGGATTACGCACGATCGACGGACTGGAGCTTCGGGAAGGTGAGGAAGCCCGCGTCGCCACGTGGCGTCGGCAGGGGTGGATCGAGTCTGTTCATGAGACCGCCGGAACGCGTATCCGGTGCACTGCCTCCGGGTGGCTTCGGCTCGATGCCTTGGCCGCCGACTTGACAGCACTCCGAAGTCGTTCGTAGCGTTACACTTATGGCTATTAGCGGGGAGCTCTCCGAGCGAGAGCGACAGGTACTCGAAGCAGTGATCCACAGTTACGTGGCAACGGCCGAGCCCGCGGGCTCTCGCACATTGTCGCGGCGCTTCAGCTTGGGCATCTCGCCGGCCACGATCCGGAACACGATGAGCGATCTGGAGGAGAAGGGATTTCTCTTTCATCCGCATACGTCGGCCGGACGTGTCCCCACCGACAAGGCCTACCGGGTCTACGTCGATTCGCTCACGCGCGTCGAGACCATCACCGGCGATGCCCAGCGACGATTGCACGCCGACATCTCGGCTGGCGGATCAGCCATCGAGGCCATCCTTCGTCGTGCCGCGCAATCGCTCGGCATCCTCACGCAGGAGCTCGGTGTCGCCCTCGGCCCTCGTTTCGAACGGGCCACGTTGCGTCAGGTCGAGCTGGTCCGCATTTCGTCAGAGCGCTTGCTGATGGTGCTTACGCTACACGGTGGCGCGGTGCGCACGGTGTTCGTGGAGGTGCCAGGTGTCATTGCCCAGGAGGCGCTCATCGAAGTCACGATCGTGCTCAACGAGCGCCTCTCGGGGCTCACGCTCGAGCAGGTCCGCACGACGCTCGCCTCGCGGTTGCGTGATGTGCACCTCAAGCCGGAAACGGCCGAGCTGCTGCACATCTTCGTGCAGGAGGGTGAGCAGGTATTCGGACGTGCCGCGGATCCGCTGGAAACCGTTGTGCTCGGGCAGCCGTCGTTACTGGCGGATCAACCGGAGTTCGCCAGTGGCGAGCGCCTGCGGCAATTGATCGAGCTCACGGAAACGCGGCAGCAACTTGCCTCGTTGCTCGAGGCGAAGCCTGGAGCCAACGGGATTTCGATCACGATCGGCAACGAGCACGGCGACCCGCGGCTCGAACCGTTTACGGTGGTGACGGCGGAGTACCAGGCGGGTTCGTTGAGCGGTGTCATCGGGGTGATCGGACCCACCCGTATGCCGTACGACAAAGTGATCGCGCTCGTGGGGCACACGTCCAAACTGGTGTCCGATTTGCTCTGCTGACCGTCCTCCCCTCGCTTCAGGCGGGCGGAGCAGTCGATATTTCCAGGAGACATTTTTCGTACGACTTTGACCTCACCGACGGGCGTCCGGTTTCCGGCACCCGTCGTTCGATTGCGCCGATTTCTGGTGGCGCGTTTTTCCGGGTTTTGACATGGCCGATTTTTACGCGGTACTTGAAGTGCCGCGCGATGCATCCGACGACGACATCAAGAAGTCATATCGACGCTTGGCGATGCAGTGGCATCCTGACCGCAATGCGGGCGCCAAGGAGGCCGAGGAGAAGTTCAAGACGATCAGTGAAGCGTACGACGTGTTGCGTGATCCGCAGAAGCGCGCCGCGTTCGATCGGTATGGCGAGGCGGGACTTCGTGGTGCGCAGCAGCAGCAGTACGAGCATGTCGATCTGTCGGAGGCGCTCAACATCTTCATGCGCGACTTCGGCGGCTTCGGCGACATGTTCGGTGGCCAGGGCGGCGGTCGCCGGAACGGCGCGCGCGCGGGCGCCGACGTGAAGCTGCCGTTGTCGCTCACGCTCACCGAAGTCGCGACGGGCGTCGAGAAGACCGTCGTGCTCAAAGTGCTCGAGGCATGCGACAAGTGCGAGGGGTCCGGCGCGGAGCCGGGTACCAAGCCGCAGACGTGTAACACCTGTGGCGGTGCCGGCGAAGTGCGGCGCGCCCAACGATCATTTTTCGGCCAGTTTGTGTCGGTCGCGCCGTGTCCGACCTGCGCTGGCGAGGGTGTGGTCGTGTCGTCGCCGTGCAAGAAGTGCCGTGGTGAGGGGCGCGCGCGGGCCGAGCGTACGCTCAAGATTCAGGTGCCGGCTGGCGTGGCTACGGGTCAGTATATGACGCTGCGTGGCGCGGGCAACGTGGGCCCGCGTGGCGGCACCAAAGGTGACGTGCTCGTGGTGTTCGAGGTGGAAGATGACGAGCGCTTCGATCGCGACGGTGAGGATCTGTTCTGCGAGGCCTTGGTCACGTATTCGCAGTTGGTCTTCGGCGCCGATATCCGGGTTCCCGGTCTCACCGGTGAGATGTCGCTGCGGGTGCCGACGGGCACGCAGAGTGGCACCGTGTTCCATTTGCGCGGTCGCGGATTGCCGCGCGTGAACGCGTCTGGTACGGGCGATCTGCACGTGAAGGTGCAACTCTGGACGCCGCAGGACGTGGACGGGGAAGAGCAGTCGGTGATCCAGCGCCTCGCCACGTTACAGGGGCAGGCGCCGCCCCAGCGCGAGAAAGGGTTCTGGTCGAAGATGAAGGAAGCGCTGGGTGCTTGACGCGTCGCTGCGCTGGGTCAGCGTACGGGTGAGCCCGGGAATCGACGATGGGAGCCGAGACGCCTGTCTGGCCGCGCTCTTCGCGGTCGGCGCGCAGGGCGTGCACGAAGACGGGGCTTCGTTGGTCACGCACTTTCCGCCGCACACGGATCTCGCCACAGTGCACCTGATGTTGACCGAGGCGGACGACGGCGTCACGATCGAGACGGCACCGGTTCCCGATATCGACTGGAGCGAGGCGTGGAAGTCGCGTATCAACGCGCACGATCTGGGCTCGCTCACGGTCACGCCGCCGTGGCTGGCGGAAGGGCGCGATCTCGCGCGCACGATCGTGATCGAGCCGGGTATGGCCTTCGGTACCGGTGAGCACGCTACCACGCGTGGCGTCGTGCGCCTGCTCCCCACCGTCATGCGCGACGGCGATATCGTGGCCGATCTCGGCGCGGGCAGCGCGGTGTTGGCGATCGCCGCAGCCAAGCTTGGCGCCTCGCGTGTCTATGCCGTCGAACTCGATGGTGAAGCGATCCCCGACGCCGAAGCGAACGTGCTGCGGAATGGTGTCGCCGACCGAGTGCATGTGTTCGAAGCCGACGCCGGTGCGCTGCTGCCGCTGCTGGCGCCGGTTCGGGTCGTGCTGGCGAACATCATCTCGTCGGTGCTGGTCGAGTTGCTGCCGATCATCGCCGAATCGCTCACCGCCGACGGCGGCGCGATTCTGAGCGGCATCCTGCAGGAGGAGCGCGAGGAGATGCTCGCCGTCCTCGCCACCACGGGCTGGCGTGTGCTCGATGAGGATGCGGAGGACATCTGGTGGTCGGTCTCGATCGCGAGGGCGTAGCCGCCGGTCGGCCCAACTTCGTCACGAGCGAGCCGTTTGCGGTCGGCGTGACGTGCGTGCTCGATGAACACGCGGCGCGCCACATGCGCGTGCTGCGCCTCGATGCGGGCGCGGTGGTCGGCGTTCGCGACGGGCAGGGACACGTGGGCGCCGGGCAGCTCCTGCGACTCACGAAGACGCAGGCCCACATCGAGATCGGCGACGTAGCGATGATCGCGCCGCTGCCCGAGGTGCACTTGCTGGTGCCGGTCGCCGATCGCGACCGCATGCTGTGGTTGGCCGAAAAGGCGTGTGAATTGGGCTGCACGAGCTGGCGGCCCGTGCTCTGGCGTCGGTCACGGAGCGTGTCGCCGCGCGGGGAGGGGGTCGCCTTCCAGCAGAAGGTGATGGCTCGTATGACGAGCGCGCTTGCGCAATCGGAAGGCGCGTGGCTGCCACAACCGTTTCCCGAAGCCACGCTGGAGCGCGCGCTGTTGGCGGCCCCTCCGGGCGACCGCCTGGTGCTCGATCCCGCGGGAGCGCCGATGGTCGGCAGCACCGCCGCCGCGCTGTACGAGCCCATCGTGCTGGCAATCGGACCCGAAGGGGGAATCGAGGCCGATGAGCTCGAGGCGTTGGTGGCCTCCGGCTTCCGTCCGGTTCGACTGGGTCCGACCATCCTCCGGTTCGAGACCGCTGCGGTGGCCGCCTTGGCGATCGCCCGCACGGTACTCAGTGCCCTCCCCACGAGTCGTGAGTCCTGATGTCAGACGCCTGCCTCTTCTGCCGCATCGTTGGCGGGTCCATCCCGGCCACGTTGGTGGCGAGTAACGAACACGGCGTCGCCTTTCGCGACCTCAATCCTCAGGCGCCGTCGCACCTGCTGGTGATCCCGCGCCGCCATGTGGCATCACTGGCCGAGGCCACGGACGGGGCAGAACTGGGGGCGCTGATGCTGCTGGCAGCCGAGGTCGCTCGTTTGGAAGGCCTGGCGGAAACGGGGTATCGCGTGGTGGCCAATACCGGGAACGATGGCGGTCAAACGGTTCACCATCTTCACCTGCATGTATTGGGTGGTCGGGTGATGCACTGGCCGCCGGGATGATTGGTCGCTTCCCTCTGGAATTATCGTGATTTGCGCCTTGACCTCCTCCCTCCGGTTGGGTAGGATTTAAGGCTGTCGTTCGATCGCAACGTGTCTGTCACGCCATCATTTACGAGGTTTCGTTTGTCCGAAGTCATCATCCACGAGGACGAGAATTTCGAGCGTGCGCTCAAGCGCTTCAAGAAGAAGTGCGAGAAGGCCGGTATTCTGTCCGACCTGCGCAAGCATCGTCATTATGAGAAGCCCTCGGAGCGCCGCAAGCGCAAGATGAACGCGGCTGTCCGCAAGAATCGGCGCACCCGTAACGGGTGAGCAGTTCCGCGGATGCCGGCGGTTCGTTGCTGCCGCGTTTGCAGCGTGATCAGGCCAATGCACGTCGGGAGCAGCTGAAAGATCGCGTGCTCCTCCTTGGGATGATCATTTCCGAGGTCAAGAACCGAGAGCTCGAACTCCGTCGCGATGCCGTCGACGATGACGTCATCGACGTTATTCGGAAGGGCATCAAGAAGCGGCGTGAATCTGTTGAGCTCTACGGTAAGGCTGGACGCACTGACCTGGCCGAGAAAGAACAGAGCGAGGTCACGGCGCTCGAAGTGTATCTGCCTGCCGAAGTCGACCCTGAGGAATTGCGCGCCGCCGTGCGCGCCGCGATGCAGGGTGGAGCGGCCAGCATTGGTGCCGTGATGGCCATCGTGATGCCGCAGTTCAAAGGGCGGGTCGAAGGCGGTACGATCAACGCGATCGTGCGCGAGGAACTCGCGCGCGGGTGACAACGACAACGCACGACACGTCGTGGCGAATCGAATGACAGCACACCGTAGCTTTCGAACCCGGACTAGCGCCATCGGCGGTCCGGGTTCGTGCCGTTTGAGCCGCGCCACACACCGACGAGCACCCGCGGTATGATGAATGCGCACGCCCTCGGTATCCTCGAATTCCCACGCATGCTCGCGCATGTCGCGGGGCGCGCGAACTCGGGTCCTGGTGCGGCCGCCGTCCGTTTGCTCACGCCTCGACGCGATCGCGCATGGATTGAGGCCGAGCACGCTCGTGTGGGCGCCATGCGCGCGCTCGTCTCGTCTGAGCTCACGTGGCCGACGGAGCCGATTCCCGAACTCGGCGAGCCGCTGCGCCGGCTGCGGATCGTAGGGCTCACGTGGACCGCCCTCGAACTGTTGCAGGGCGCGACGCTGATCCGCTCCTCCCGCCGTGTGCGCGACGCACTTCGCGATCCGCGACGCCCGCGCATCATCGTCGCGTATCTGCAGGCGTATCTCGATCAGCTCATCGACCTCCGCCCGCTCGAGGAGGCGATCGCGCGCGCGATCTCCGACGACGGCACCGTGCGCGATGATGCGTCACCGACACTGCGTCGCATACGTCGCGAACTACGGCAGGCCGAGGGCGAGCTGGTCCGGTTGCTCGAGCGCGAAATGGCGAAGCTCGAATCGCATCATCAGGTGAGCGACCTGTCGGTCACGATGCGGAACGGCCGCTGGGTCATACCGATGCGCCGCGAAGCGCGCGGCTATGTCGGTGGCATCGTGCACGATAGCTCCGGCACCGGCGCCACGATTTTCGTGGAGCCACCTGCCGCCGTGGAGTTCGGCAATCGCGTCCGCGAGCTCGAAATTCAGGAGCTTCGTGAAGTCGAGCGCGTGCTGCGCGAACTCACCGAGCAGTTGCACCCGTATCACGATCAGTTGATCGCCGCGTTCGCCGCGCTCGTGGCGCTTGACGCCCTGTATGCCCGCGCGCGCTACGCCATCGAGGCCAGCTGTGCCCCGCTGGCGTTCTGCACGCCGGCCGAAGGCTTGGCGATCGTCGATGGCCGCCACCCGCTGCTGCTGTCGCGCGGCACGCCGGTCGTCTCGTTCGACCTCACGCTCTTCGAAAGCGAGCGCACGCTGCTCGTGTCCGGTCCGAACACCGGTGGCAAGACAGTCCTGCTGAAAGCCATCGGTCTGCTCGCTGCGTTAGCGCAGTCGGGCGTGCCGGTTCCGGTGGGTGCGACCAGCCGTCTGCCGGTGTTCGACGATGTCTTCGCCGATGTCGGCGATGAGCAGAGTATCGAGGCGAGCCTCTCGACGTTCAGCGCCCACCTGAAAAACCTCGGTGAGATTCTGCGGTCCGCCACGCCCGATTCCTTGGTGTTGATCGACGAGCTCGGATCCGGCACGGACCCGGCCGAAGGCGCAGCCCTTGGCGGCTCTATTCTCGAGACGTTGACGCGCCGGTCGGCGACCACGATCGCCACCACGCACCTTGGCCAACTCAAGCTGCTTGCCACTGAAGTGGACGGCGTTGTGAATGCATCGCTGCAGTTCGATGCGGTGCAGTTGGCGCCGACCTATCGGCTCCTGAAGGGCATTCCCGGTCGGAGCTATGGTCTGAGTATTGCGCGTCGGCTGCAATTGCCTGAGGACGTCATCGTGCGCGCGGAAGAGCGTCTGCCGCACGGCGAGCGCGACCTCGCCGTCTTGCTGTCGGATGTGGAAGCGCGCGATGGCGCGCTGGGCGTTCGCGAGCAAGTCATGGACCGCGAGCAGGAGAAGCTGCGCGCGCGATTGGCGACCGTCACGGATCGCGAGCTCAAGGTGCGCGAGCGCGAACGTGAGTCCGAGAAGACGGCGCGCCAGGAAGCGCGCAAGTATCTGCTCGAGGCGCGCGGTCAGGTGGAGCGCGCGATCGCTGAGATTCGGACGAAGGCCGGTGAGCAGGCCGAGGCGCTCGAAGAATCTGCGCGTGCGGCGCGCCGCGCGGTCGAGGAAGCCGCGGCGACCCAGGGCCTCGCCGTCGAGGCCGTGCAACAGCGAGCGGCGCGGGAGAAAGTGCGTACGCAGGTACGCCAAGCGGTCGACGTGGCGACGCCGCGCGGCGACACGCCGCAGCAGGCACACAAGCCACTCGGCGAGGGCGATCGGGTATTGGTGGGTACGCTCGACAACAAGAGCGGGCAAGTGCTGTCGGTGCGCGGCAAGGCCGCGCGCGTGATGGTCGGTTCACTCACCGTCACCGTGCCCTTGTCCACGCTCACGCGCTCGTCGGCACCGCCGCCACCGGCGGTGAAGGTGAGCTACGCCGGCAGCATCCCCGAGGCCGATCCGCTGCGTGAAGTCGACGTGCGCGGACTGCGCGTCGATGAAGTGGACGACTACGTGTTGCAGGCTCTCGATGCCGCGGTGCGGTCGGATATGCGCGAATTGCGTATCATTCACGGGAAGGGGACCGGCGCCCTGCGCTCGCGCGTGAGCGAGATGCTCAAGAAGGACACACGCGTGGCAGGCTTTCGTCTCGGCGCGTGGAACGAAGGGGGGGCCGGTGCGACCGTGGCAGAGCTGACGTGATCTCCGACGAGATCATCGAGCGCGTGCGCACGGCGGCGGACATTGTGCAGATCCTCAGCGACTTCGTACCGCTCAAGCGCGCCGGTGGTGATTATCGCGGACCGTGTCCGTTTCACGGTGGCACCAATCCGAATTTCTCGGTGTCTCCCAAGCGCGGCAGCTACCACTGCTTCGTCTGCCACGAAAGCGGTGATGTGTTTTCGTTCGTCCGGAAGCGCCTCGGTCTCGACTGGCCGTCCGCCGTCAAGATGATCGGCGAGCGCGTCGGCATCGAGGTGATCGATGTACCGATGCGAGCGCAGGCCCCCGATCCGAACGCGCCGAATTTCGAAGTGTTGGCGGCCGCCGCCGAATGGTTTCAGCGCCAGCTCACCGACGACGCAATGGGGCGTGATGCGCGCGCCTACCTGCAGCAGCGCCAACTCGACGACGCCGCGTGGGAACGATTCGGCCTGGGCTTCGCGCCGCGCGATCTGCAGGCACTTCGCCGGTATCTGCATTCTCTCGGCGCCGATGATGCGCGGCTGATCGAAGCGGGATTGTTCGTCGTGCGTGAAGGCGAGACTGAGCTGCGCCCGCGTTTTCGCGGCCGTGTCATGTTTCCGATCCTCGATGAACTCGGTCGACATGTCGCCTTCGGCGGACGTGCGCTCGGCGACGACACGCCGAAGTATCTGAACAGTCCGGAGTCCATCGTCTTCCAGAAGCGTAAGACCCTGTACAACATGCACACGGCCAAGCAGGCCATGCGTCGTGCCGGTCGAGCCATTGTGGTGGAAGGGTATCTCGATACGATTCGACTGGTGCTGGCCGGAATCGAGGAAGTCGTCGCGCCGCTCGGTACGGCGCTGACCGACGAACAGGCACAGTTACTCGTGCGCTATGCGCCTGAAGTCTTTCTGCTGTACGACAGCGATGAGGCTGGGCAGAAGGCGACGTTTCGCTCCGGACTGGAGCTGCTCGCACACAAAGCCACGGTCCGTGTGGTCACGCTGCCGGAGAATGAAGATCCGGACACGTTCGTGCGCGACCACGGTCGCGCCGCGTTGGACAAGCAGCTCGGACTGGCGATCGATCTATTCGACCGTCAGGTGCAACTGCTCGAACGGCTCGGATGGTTCTCCGATCTTCGTCGTCGTCGCATTGCGATCGACAAGTTGCTACCGACGATTCGGGCCGCCCGCGATCCACTCACGCGCGACTTGTACTTGGCGCGTCTGGCCGATGTGTCGCACCTCGACAAAGTCACGTTGTCCACGGAGGCTGACGCGGTCACGGAGCAGGGGCGTCGACGCGCGCCTGGTGGACCGCCCGATCGCTCCGGTGACGAACCCATGCCCGAGTTCGAGGGGCCGCCGGTCGAGTCAGAGCCGGCACCGTTGCCGCCTCCGGCAGGCGACAAGCCCGTCTGGAAGGGGCGAAAGAATAGTCGGTACGGCAGCGGCCCCGAGTGGAAGACGACCAATATTCCGCCGCGGCCGCGACGCGATGAACCGGTCGAGCGGTCGCTAGTCAGAGCGATGTTGGCCGATCGCGGGGTCGCCGAGCGGGTGGCGGAACGCCATCCCCCCAGCGCTTTCCGACATGCGCAGTACGGGGCGCTCTTCGCCGCACTCCTCGACGCCCCGATGAACGAGGATCTGGATCAGATCGCCGATCGACTGGCGCCGGACGCGCTCGCCGTGCTGCGTGAACTGACAGATGGGTCCGTGGCGATCAACGTCGAAGCCTCGGACATCGGGCTCAGTCTCAGCAAGCTGGATGCCCGTGTATTGGAAATCCGGGTCGATCAGATCCGTGAGGCGCTGTTAGCGGCAACGGGAGTCGCGTACGATACGTTGATGAAGGAACGCCTTGAACTCGAGGCCGAAATCCGTCGGCTCTTGCCTATCCGCAGTCCGCGGGCTAAACCGAAGGGGTGATGGTCGATCGTCGACCGGATCTCCCTCTTGGAGGTGTAGTGAATACCGAGCTGCAAGCATTGTTGATCGTCCAACAGGACGATGAAGTGATACGCGCCATCGAAGCACGGCGCGATGCGCTGGCCCCTCGTCTCGCCACGCTCGACAAGGCGCGCAAGCGCGCCGCCGACGAGGTGAGCCGCAACGCGGGCGCGCTCGAGCGCGAACTCGAGAAACACCGTTCCCTCGAAGCCCGCATCGTCGAACACAAGATCCGGCACGACAAGAACGTCGACGTGCTGAACTCGGCACAGAAGCTCAAGGAAGTCACGGCAGCGGCCGCCCAGGTCGAGGCGTCGCGCAAAGTACTCGCCGACGAGGAAAGCGAGTCGCTGGCGATCTCGCGGCGTATCGTCGATCAACGCAATGCGCTCGCCGTGCACCGGGAAGTGCTGGAGCGGACGTCGGCCGATCAGGAAGCCGCCCGCTCGACCTTGGCTGCTGAGGTGGCGGTCATCGACAAGGAACTTGGTGTCGCGCGCGGCAAGCGGAACGCGTCGTCGGAAGGCGTCGGCAAGTCGCTGCTCAGCAAGTACGATCGGGTACAGTCCCGGCGCCGGACGATCGTGGTGTTCCAGCTGCACGACGATTTCTCGTGCGGAAGCTGCGATACGTCGATCCCGTTGCAACGTCGCCTGCCGATGTCGACCGGCGCGATCATCGAACCCTGCGAAGGGTGCGGCTGCCTGCTGTATTACATCCCGACGCCCCCGGCGGCACCACAGGGCTGATTTGACGCAGATCGGCCGCGTCGGGGGTACGGTTGCACCGTTTTGGGTGCATCCCCCGCCGCTCTGCCGGTACATTGCGGGTGTGACTGCGTCCTCCCGTTCCCAACTTGACCGCCGCCTCGAAGGTGGCCCCGTCTCGACCTCCCTCCAGCCGGCGCGACTGCGGCCGGAGACACGGTGGATCGCCACGGTCCCCGCCGCCGTCGAGGGGGTACGTGGGCTGATGCAGTCGCTGCTCCTGCCCGAGCCCGTCTGCCGGTTGCTGGTGGCCAGAGGCTACGCCGACGTCGACGCCGCCAAGCGGTTTCTCCGTCCACGTCTCGAGCATCTCTCGGCCCCCGACACCCTGCGTGATCTGCCGCGGGCCGTCGAGCGCATTGCCGATGCCGTGCGGGCTCAGGAAACGATCGTGGTGCACGGCGACTACGACGTCGACGGGATGAGCTCCACCGCCCTGATGGTGCGGGTGCTGCGGGGCCTGGGCGCCGAGCACGTCGTGCCGTTCGTGCCGAATCGACTCACCGACGGCTACGATCTTGGGCACGCCGGGGTGGAGGCGGCGC
>Ga0105049_10001902_pt1 | contig 24744 bp, 19 predicted proteins | sample MAT06_FD_78087 | JGI IMG/M metagenome (GOLD analysis project Ga0105049, IMG submission 78087) | Freshwater microbial communities from Lake Fryxell liftoff mats and glacier meltwater in Antarctica - MAT-06 | ecosystem: Environmental > Aquatic > Freshwater > Ice > Liftoff microbial mat | place...
CGTATGCAATACTTTAAGAGCCGGAACAGACAAGTATAGGGGTTCTTTCACATCTCCTAGACCGATTCATCCAATTACGCCGCGCTGTATCACCGTTAGAGAAGCAGCGAGATTGCATTCTTACCCAGATTGGTTTAGATTTCATGTAACCAAATGGCACGGATTTCGGCAAGTTGGTAACTCTGTACCACCTTTACTAGCAAAGGCTGTGGCGGCAGAAATTATTCGCAGTTTGAATATTTCGCCTTTTAAGCCGAGTTTAGGCTACAAGTTGCCAGAGGAGAAGCTATTACAATTTAATATGTCGCAAGCGGCACAATATTATCAGCGTGATTTGAATAGCATCTAGAATTCCCATGCATCTCGTTCTTGGCAAATAAACTTATCCACTTCTTCGGGTGTGGCAAAACTGCCTTTAGCAGATCCGATAAAGCTAGTTAAAGCTTTTTCAGAATGCTCTAGGCGTGACTCCAGAAGGACTATCACCTCGACAGTTGCACCTGCTGGAAGTTCTGGAGAACAGATTTCTACTACACCGCCAGGTTTGACGATCGCCTTTTGCCTGAGTCCATTAAGCATGATAATTTATTCTTATTAGTGTCGGAATATCGCACTGCTTTTTCTAGTTTAGGTTTGAGGTGCGATCGCACTCACAAATTTTCTATAAACTCTTCTGTCGTGACTTTTTCTTGCTTAAGAACACCACTGAGCGTACCAACTTTTAACTCGCGGTGCAGTGGTACAACGCAAACAATTTCTCCTTCTAGAGTTGGTTTTTTAAGTACAACATGACTACCAGTTTGTCTAGTTTGAATAAATCCTAAGCGCTCTAATGCACGAACTGCCTCATTAGCTGATATCCTTGGCAATCTAGGCATAGCTGACCTCTATACTCGTTACAAATCTGGGACTAGTATCAGTGTCGAGCAAAGGACATTCTTCTAGGTATAGCCTTGTAGCTTCTTTTAGATTAGCAAGAGCTTCTTCAATTGTTTCACCTTGGTCAACTGTTCCAACTTCAGGACATTCAGCAACATACATATCTTCTTCTTTGTGAAGAATGGCAGTTAATGTTTTGGTTTTCATAGGGTTTTCTTTTGATACGGATAGTCGAGCGATGCCTACGGCGGCAAGCTACGCACTGCTTTTTCTAGTTTAGCTTTGAGGTGCGATCGCATTACTTGCCACCGACGGCATTTTTCTCAGCGTAGTTGAGATTTTTCTGATATTCTATGATTTTTTGTTGAGCTACTACATAATTGGAGCTAGAAGATGGCACGTTTTTCATAAGTGCGATCGCAGCTTCCCACTGACTCACAACTGTTTTCCACTCATCTGGAGATTTTGCTGATTGAGTAAGGTTAGCTGCATTGATTGCTTTACTTACTGCCTCTGGGAATGTATCAGTTGGAAGTAACACATCTGGCGATTCGGAAATCACTGGTGAGGGTGTAACTAATACAGACTTTGATGGTGTTTGTGTTTGAATTTTAGAGGTTAGGGGAAGTATTTCTACGAACTTTGAAGAAAAGTATATTCCTACAGCAATTAAAAATATCAAAAGAATAAGCAGCCATTTTTTATTTAAATTATGAGATTTATGTTGAGTCTTGATGATTGTAGTTTCTTCATCATTCGATAAAATATTTGATTTCATTTTGTGTAAACCCATTTCCCCGCGCAATCTATTAAGTTCTTTATCTGTGTTTAAATCACTGCTGGATTTACTTTCATCTGCTTGTTTTGTTTTTTTATTACCAGAATAAGCAGAGATAATTCGGTGTCTTACCAAATATTCAATTTGATAAGTTAGTGCCCCAGCAGAAATATAAAATAGCCTAAATATTAATATTATATTATTATTTATATCTTGTATTTGTGTGTAGTATTCAATTGGTCTGGCGTAGCTAGGATTAAATAATGATAGGAGTATTATAGAAAAAAAAGCTGTTATCAGTGTAGAAATTGCAATTACAAGCCAAGCGTACAATCCTTCCCAGCAACTCATTATTCCTGGTAATAATCCTTTTGTTCTACCTATTTCGGGTGCCTGAATTTCTGATATAAACCGACTAATGAGCAAGTGTAAAAAGTGATGAGTAAAAGAAATTATAGGAATTGGAGATAGGACTAACAATATTGTATATATAGCAAATAATTCGGGACTTTGTAGAAAATATGCGATCCGATAGCCTAGCTTTCCAGCATTATTGACTACAAATATAATAAGTCTCAAAAATAGAGCCAAAATCAATGCTTTTAACCAAGAGCTAGGATAAGGAAACCATAAAGGCCAGTAAAACTTTTCTAGCTTTTGCTTAGTAATTTCCTGAATATTCGGCTGTGTCATAATCAATAAATCCGAAAACTGATAAATTATCGTCTATCTCAGGATTCCCCATTTACAGGTAAAAGCAACATTTTCAGAATATTTCCAGCCCTGTGTTGAAAATTTAGATATAGCGGTTCTCGGTTGAATGAGGTACAAGAACCCCACCCCCAACCCCCTCCCCGCAAGCGAGGAGGGGGCTATAATGTACCTCATGTGATTAGGAAACGCTATAGATTTATTAAAGTTATTACAAAAGCCACGATTTTACACTCTTTTTCTGCACCTATCCATGATCCAAATTAAATACTAACGTTCTTTTGTAATCACAGAACTACCATTACTAATACTTACTTTTTGAATAAAAACGTCACTACAAGATGATAAAATATCAGAGCTTATTTGATTAGCAATAAATTCAAAATCTTGATTTGTTAAACCCCGTGCAGTATCGCCGCTTAAGTTAATAAAAATAGTTAGAAGTTGAGGTTCAGTAGAAGACTGTTCATTATCTGCTGCTTCTAATTCATCTTCTACTATGCCTAGATCAAACTCTTTACTCCAAGCTGGAAACTTCTTACCCGTTTGTTGTGCGTAAACTTTCACTCTTTCAACAGATACAGCCCCTAAACCAGTTAAACCTTTGCGGATAAATGCAACTAAAATTTGCTGATTTGGTACTTGATCAGATTCTAGCGTTACCTCTAAACAAGCATCTTGGAAAGCAACTTTTGCAGTGATCCCTTTGGGGCGTAGGTGGCGGTTCATCAGAGATGCGATCGCCTGGACATCTCCCTGTTTTGCAAGTTCCAGAATATTCGGCTGTGTCATAACCACTAAAAGAGAAAATCTAGGAAAATAAACTTATATTCTCAGGATTCCCTCTTGACAGCCTTAAATAACATTATGATGCAAAATATCAACTAACCTGCGTTAAAATATCTAGGATAAAGATAGTCTTTCACAGACTTTTGCAAAAAATACATTTTCCCTGTATCAACATCAAAAACTCTTGTTTTTGTGCTTGCCATAACATGATTAATATTAATTAGTTTAATTCCAATTTTAAATATGAAGTTTTATCGAGATCATGCTTGGCCCTCGACGCTGGAAGAAGCCATAGTTATCCAAGAAAAGCTGCGAGATCAAGTAATTACTGAAGATCAACTGCAAGAACCTATCCAGTACGTTGCTGGAGTGGATATGGGTTTTGAAGCTGATGGAACCATTAGCCGTGCAGCTGTTGCAGTACTGAGTTTTCCTGATTTGCAAGTAATTGAGACAAGCCTAGCACACCGTCCTACGACCTTTCCTTATGTTCCTGGGTTCCTCTCATTTCGGGAAATTCCAGCTGTTCTCGATGCCTTGGAAAAGATTGAAACAATACCAGATATCATCCTGTGTGATGGTCAGGGAATTGCCCATCCCCGCAGATTAGGTATAGCTAGCCATTTAGGGTTACTTATAGATATGCCGACAATTGGTGTAGCCAAGTCCAGATTAGTAGGTAAGTATGAGGAATTGCCAGAAACTAAAGGCAGCAAGCAACCACTTATATATAAAGGTGAAACGGTTGGGGCAGTTCTACGCACACGCACAGGAGTAAAACCTCTGTACATCTCCAGTGGTCATCGAGTTAGTTTACCTACGGCGATTGACTATGTATTACGCTGTACGCCCAAATATCGGCTGCCAGAAACTACACGCATCGCTGATAAATTAGCGTCGGCGAAATAAAGCGAAACCTCACCCCCAACCCCTCTCCTTAGTAAGGAGAGGGGAGATAAAGTTTTCTAAATACTTGCTTGCATCTACTCAATCGTGTTAGGAATCGCACATAAAGAAGTTGAAGTAGCTAAATACGAGTTATGAAGTTAGAACAATGAACACACTAACTTTACAGTGGCACGATGCAGGTCAAGATAAAACTCAGAACATTTACGAACAACAGCCAAGTAAAAATCTTGGCACTGTCCGCATCGGTCGTGACCCACTCCGGTGCGATATTATTCTGAGTCACCCCACTGTCTCTGGTTTACACGTTGAAATATTTTTTCATCACCAGCAACAGCGCTTTTATATCAGGAATTTGCGATCGCAAAATCCCCCCCTTATCGATGGACGGCAATTAGTCCAAGGTGAAATGCCTTTAACTGAGGGCAGTAGTATCTCTTTAGGACAAATAAAACTCAATGTTACTAGCGTTTCCACAGGTAGCATTCCAGCAACAATTTTGATGCCACCACATTCACCAGTAAACATCGGACATCACCAGTATTCACCAACACCCCCCGCACCACCGCCAGGAGTTTATGGCTTAGAATGCCCCAAATGTCATAAAGTTTCCCCAGGAGAAAATCTACAAATTGGCTGTCGTTGGTGTGGGACATCTTTAGCTGCGGCTGTGAGTGTGTTGGTAGGAGGGAATTAAGAGAGACGCGATAAATCGTGTCTGTACAAGAGTTTTTTCCATGCCCAATGACAAATGACAAATACTTCGGCTTCGCTCAGTACAAGTGACTAATGACTAATGAACAAATCCAATTGAGTTGGGAAGAACCAGCCACGGGTGAACGGCGAGAACCAAGGTTGAATATGCCGATCGCTTTTGGTCGAGAATTCGCTCGCTTACCTGCCGAACTTAGGGGAGTGCGCGTTTCTCGGATGCTACTTAACAGTAATGAAGTTTCTCGCTACCATGCCCTAATTGACTGGGAACAAGACCATCTGGTAGTGATTGACCAAAATAGCGTTAACGGTGTGTATATCAATGGTCAACCACAAACGCGCAGTGTTCTGGCTAATGGCGATACGTTGCAAATTGGCCCATATCTAATCACAGTGACATTTGCTGCTAGCGCCTCTGCACCAGATACCAGCCCTCCTTCAACGATTCACTTCAACGCAAATACCAATCTTCCAGACCCCACCTTGCCTGTAGCCCAGCCCATAACGCCCTTGACGAGTAATTTCCCGCCGCTAGCGTTTCAGGCACAAAATGTCGCTGTGCAAGCACTTCATGCTACAGGATTACCAGTAGATGAATCTGATTATCTAGCGATCGGGGCGGGGCTGGGTAGTTTTGTTTGGGCTGATTTGCTGCGAATTAGTGGTGTGCGTGCTGACAAAATTGTGGCTTTGGGATTAGAGGCGGAACCTTATGCTCGTTACAAGCGCCTTTGTTTGAATTCGCAAATTCCCTTATATGAAAGACTGCGTTCTAATTCTGACTCTTGTCCTGATAATATTTGGGGCTGGCCAAGTTATGCCTTGCGTGAGGCTTGGCACGATTTCACCAAGGGACAGATGAAATCAGCATTAAAGTATTTGTGGCAAGTGTTTGCTGAACCAACATTTGCAGAAACTTATACACCTCGTGCGGGTAATGTCTTTGATTCTATAGATAGGGAGGCGAAGCGCATTGGCTGGAATCAAATTTATCGCTATGGACGAGTTAGGGGAATTCGCAAAACTGATGATGGCAGATATTGTATAGCCTATTCTCGCGCCCCAGGAAATTATGCTTTTTTAGTTAGTCGTTATTTACATTTAGCTACTGGGTATCCAGCAATTCAGTTTCTCCCAGATTTGCAAGCTTATAGAGAAAAATATCAAGACTTTAAATCTGTCGTCAATGCTTATGAAGCACACGATCATGTTTATGAGCAACTAGAGCAACAAGGTGGTACGGTGTTGATTCGGGGGCGGGGAATTGTGGCTTCACGGATTGTGCAGCGCATTTATGAAGCTAGAAAAAGAAATCGGAATATTGCAGTTTTGCATTTAATGCGATCGCCTAAACCTCAAGGCAACAAATTTCAAAATACCCAGCGCCTAGTTAAAAATCATTACGAATTTCAACCCTTTAACTGGCCAAAAGCCTGCTGGGGCGGCGAACTCCGGGCAATGTTAGAAAAAGCCACTCCCGATGAACGCAAGCGTTTACTAGCAGACTGGGGTGGAACTACCACCGCCGACCGCCAAGACTGGCAGCAAATTACTGCCCAAGGGATAAGCGAAGGCTGGTATCAAATTAGCTTCGGGGAGGTGCTGGATGTGGAACGAGATGCCCAAAACCGGACTATTACCCATATCCGAGAACAAAGCTTTGGGGAAATGAAATTGCTAGCTGACTTTATTGTTGACGCTACTGGACTGGATGCCAAGGTAGATGCTAATCCCCTGATAGCAGATTTGGTGAAACATTACAATCTCCCAGTAAATCACTTGGGGCGACTAACTGTAGCGAACAATTTTGAATTAGTAGAAATGCGTAGTGATAGAGGTCAAATGTATGCTGCTGGGGCTATTACTTTAGGTGGCCCTTATGCAGCAGTTGATAGTTTCTTGGGCTTGCAATACGCCGCATTAGTCGCCGTTGATGGACTCGCCGCCGCCCGTGCTACTGGAGTCCATCGTTTGAATACGATAAGTTCTTTTAGACAGTGGTTGAAGTGGGTGTTAAATCAGTCACCTTAGTACAGAATTTCATAAGTTCATAGCGAACAAAACTCAGCGCCCCTCTGCGGTTCCCTCTGCGTCCCTTTGCGTTTAAAAAAGCTACCAATTTCAGAAATGCTGTACTTAGTTTAATCAGGTAAAAGGAATACAGTATTTACTTAGCTGTTGTACAAAACTCGAAACTTGAGGTTCAAAGGTGCAACTTCGAGGTTCAGAGGTTCAAATAAGAGAAGGATATCGCTAACGATCGCACCCCTTCTTGCAAAATCACACCAAATTGATGCCACACAACAGTTGTACTTAAAATTTTAGCAGCGATCGCTCCCTCTTAATCTCTTTCTCCGTGTCCTCTGCGCCTCTGCGGTTCGATTTTCATCCTAATTAATAACGTGCGCGTAGCCCGTCCTAGACATTGCATAGCCATTTTGAGTACAAAACTCGAAACCTGAGGTTCAATGGCTCAAGTGGCGATGTCTAACCGCAAACCACTGCTTTTGAATGTTTCTATGCAAATAGTATTTTTACCCCAAAGAGAGGAGATTTCCAAATGGAGACAAAGTAGAATTAAAAATAAACTTCACAAACTGTTTATGCAATGGGCTAATTTTCTAGCCAAAGAAGCTGCTACTCATGGCTTATCTCTAGAGCAAACAGCAGCTTTTCTAAAGTATTTTAATAATGAAAATTTAGGTAAAACTGAAACTAAACTTGTCAGCGAATTAAACGTTGATGTTGCTGCTTTCAGAAAATGGATAGGCGAGATATATCACAAGTTCGCTCAGAGTTATCCTGAGTTAGCTGTTTCTAACAATCGGGACAAGCTAGAAACGTTACAAGCTTACCTGAGAGCGAAACATAATAGCGAATTGGATGTCCTCAAACCATTGGCGGCGATGAAATTATTAAAAACGCTAGTGGTTCAGGAACGACTGCAACAAGAACCTTGGGTTGCGAGAAGAATTTGTAAATTTTTAGGATATTTGCCTTTAGCGTTAGAGTTAGTAGGGCGATATCTGGATAAAATGCCAGATTTGTCTCTGGAAACACTGCTGAAGCGGCTAGAGAAGAAACGAGTGGAACATGAACCAGTAGTCAATGGTAACTCATTGATGCCTTATGAATACGGTGTAGCCGAAGCTTTTGAATTAAGTTGGGAACAGTTGGATGAGAATGCACAAAGCTTTGGCTGTTTGCTAAGTTTGTGTGCCTTAGCTGACATTCCCTTATCTCTTGAGACGATAGAAGATAACAAAAAACAAGAACTTTGGCAGAAAGCCATAGCCGATTTACTAGAATTGCATTTACTACAACAAAAAAATAAAGGAATTTATCTTCTAAATCCCCTAATTCGGCAACTTTTTCAAATGAAGTTGGATAAGTCAAATGAGGTGGATGAAGCAAAAACTAACTTTGCAGTGATGATGTTAGAGGTAGCAAAGCTAATTCCGCAACAGCCTAACCATGAAGATATTCTCAACCTCACTCCACATATCCCGCACATTACAGAAGTTGCAACCCGCCTATCCCAATATCTGAGCGATGAAAATCTAATCACTCTGTTTACCAAATTGGCCTGGTTTTATCAAGGTCAAGGACTTTATCAGCAAGCAGAATCTTGGTTGCAAAAGTGTGTAGAACTGACTCAAAATCGTCTTGGTTTAGAACATACCGATGTCGCTGCTAGTTTGAACAATTTAGCAGGATTTTACAAATCAACAGGACGCTACAGCGAAGCTGAACCTTTGTATCAGCAAGCTTTAAAACTTAGAAAACACCTGCTGGGAGACAACCATCTTGATGTCGCCACTAGCCTGAATAATTTAGCACAACTTTACGATTCTACAGGACGTTACAGCGAAGCCGAACCTCTGTATCAACAAGCTTTAAAACTGAGAAAACGGCTGCTGGGAGAAGAACATACCGATGTCGCCACTACCCTAAGCTATTTAGCATTACTCTATGAATCTATAGGACGCTATAGCGAAGCCGAACCTTTATATCAGCAAGCTTTGAAACTGTGGAAACGCCTAGTGGGAGAAGAACATCCCCATGTGGCTACTACCATGAACAATTTAGCAGCATTGTACTGTTACACAGGACGCTACAGCAAAGCCGAACCCTTGCTTAAAAAAGCTTTAGAACTGAGAAAACGCCTGCTGGGAGAGCAGCATCTCGATGTCACCACTAGCCTGAACAATTTAGCACAACTCTACGAATCTACAGATCGCTACAGCAAAGCCGAACCCTTGTATCAAGAAGCTTTAGAAGTGAGTAAACGCTTGCTGGGAGATAATCATCCTGATGTCGCCATCAGTCTGAACAATCTCGCAGCACTCTACCGTAATACAAGACGCTACAGGAAAGCTAAACCTTTATTTGAGCAAGCTTTGAAAATTTGTGAACAAACTTTAGGTGTAAGTCATCCTACTACTATGACAATTCGGGCAAATTATGCAAGCTTTTTAAGAGAAGCATATCACTAGCGATCGCTGGGCCTAATTCGTAATTCGTAATTCGTAATTCGTAATTAGTTAAAATAATATCCCCCTCTCCACCAGCGAAGAAGGGGTTAGATTTTACTTACATCCTAAAGACTGGCGAGTATCTACACTAGTTTTGGAATTAACACCACTTGCCTTAATACAAAGTTTTTTCACTTGCGTCCCATCTAAAATTGCATTTGTAAAATCAGCACCTGTGACATTTACATCATCAAAAATAGAACGCAGCATCATTGCATCAGTCAATACAGCATCACTTAAATCAGCATCCTTAAACTTTGTTAGATAGGCTATGCCTTCACTAAAATCAGCACCATGCAGATTTACTCCCTCCAGCAGAGTACCGTTAAACACGACACCACGTAAGTCAGCATTGCTAAAATTAGCATTTTCTAATTTGAGATTGGTAAACTCACTACCAACTAAACTTTGACCAGAGTAATCTTTGCCCTTGAGTTCATCATTACCCACAGAACGGGTAATACTGGAAGAACTTGCAGCTTGCGCCGATAAGGGAAACAAAAAAAGAACCATAGCTAACGCAAAGCTAGCTAACAGTCGCCAATATTTCATAATGTCTTCTTAATAAATCTCAACACTTCCACCATTAACTATTAAACCTCACAGAAGACGACAAGGAGACAAGGGGGACAAGGGGGACAAGGGAAATAACCATGCCTAATGCCCAAATTCAATGCACAAGACTGTAAAACTAGAAAGCATCTCGTAGGATTATAGATGTTGAGGTGCGATGCCTAACGGCAAGTTGCTCCGCATCTACGCAAAATTATCTGTGGCCAATCAAGAAGACAACGCCCAATCTCTGGCGCGAACCCCTTTATATCAACTGGGTGTAGAACTTAAAGCCCGCTTTACCAGCTTTGGCGGTTGGGAAATGCCTGTGCAATTTAGTGGCATTAGCCGCGAACACGAGGCTGTAAGAAATACAGCCGGAATGTTCGATATTTCTCACATGGGCAAATTTACCCTCCAAGGTAAAAACCTCATTTCTCAACTCCAGCCTCTAGTGCCTTCAGACTTGAGTCGTTTGCAACCCGGTCAAGCGCAATACACCGTATTGTTAAATCCCCAAGCCGGAATTATTGACGATATTATTGTTTATTACCAAGGTGAAGACACCATTGGTATACAGAAGGCATTTATCATTGTCAATGCGGCAACCTCTGCTAAAGATAAAGCATGGCTATTGCAACACCTTGACTTGGATAAAGTGCAATTCCAAGACCTTTCATCAGATAAAGCCTTAATTGCGGTGCAAGGGCCAAAAGCGATTAAATACCTCCAGCCATTAGTGCAAGAAGATTTACAACCAATCAAAGCCTTCGGACATTTAGAAGCAACCCTATTAGGTAAACCTGCCTTCCTGTCCCGCACAGGTTACACCGGAGAAGATGGCTTTGAGGTGATGGTAGATCCGGATGTGGGGGTAGAATTGTGGCGAAGTCTCCATAATGCTGGTGTTATCCCCTGTGGACTCGGTGCGAGAGATACTCTGCGGCTAGAAGCAGCGATGGCACTTTACGGACAAGATATCGATGACACCACCACACCCTTAGAAGCAGGTTTGGGGTGGCTAGTTCATTTAGATACCAAAGGCGAATTTGTTGGTCGGGAAATTTTAGCACAGCAAAAAGCCACTGGAGTGCAGCGCCGATTGGTCGGTTTGCAAACCCAAGGACGCAACATTGCTCGTCACGGCTATCAAGTCTTATCAGCAGGTAAAGTTGTAGGAGAAGTTACCAGTGGCACCCTGTCGCCTACACTTGGTTATCCCATTGCTTTAGCTTACGTTCCTACCCAACTAGCAACCATTGGTCAACAGCTAGAAGTCGAAATTCGCGGCAAAGCTTACCCAGCAGTTGTAGTTAAACGTCCCTTTTATCGGTCAAAAAATCGTGTCGCCAACTGATAAGCATCGAGGTTTTTGAGGAATAATGTGTTGTGAGTTAGTCAATCTACAGTAAGGTTCATTACCAGATATGGCTTGGATGAGTGTTGGGACAATAATTTTTTTGATAAGGGAGAGGAAGTGATATGCCTTTTGAATATCCTCAAGATTTCAGATACCTGGATTCTCATGAATACGTGCGAATAGATGGTGAAATTGCCACCATTGGTATTACTGAATTTGCTGTACATGAATTAGGCGATATCGTCTTTTTAGAACTGCCAGAAATTGGCGACGCTCTTACTAGGGGAGAAAACTTTGGCACAATCGAATCAGTCAAAGCCGTTGAAGAACTTAATTCACCAGTGACAGGCACAGTTATAGAACGCAATGAAGCCTTAATTAATTCTCCCGAAGATGTGTCAGAAGACCCCTACGGGGAAGGGTGGTTTTTGAAAGTGCGCGTCAATGACCCTGATGAAGTTGAGGATGCCTTGACAGCAGATGAGTATCGCGCACAAGTAGAAGGGGAGTAGCGAATAGGGAGTAGGGAATGGGGGATGAGGGGACAAAGAGGATAAGGTAAAATTTTCTCCCTTGTCTCCCCCATATCTCCAATCTCCTACTCCACCCGAAGATAATTCATGAAATTTAGATGAACTGAAAAGTTACACCCACTTCTCATGAGTATTTATTGCAAAATATGAAATAGTACCATCTGGAGAGTAATTTGTGGTATTGAACGCCCCTATTCTCAAGTCTAATGAGCAGCAAGTGCTGGACGAGAAAAGTCAAAAAAGTCAAAAGTTAAGTAGTTTTGTGCCAAGACACATTGGCCCTAACTCCGAGGATATCCAGCAAATGCTTAAGGTTTTGGGGTTTCCCAGCCTGGATGCCCTAATCAACCAAACAGTCCCGCAGGCAATTCGGCTGAAGCAACCGTTAAAGTTACCAGAAGCCGAAAGTGAGTATGCAGCACTGACATCATTAAAAAAAGTTGCTGCCAAAAATCAGGTTTTCCGTTCATATATCGGTATGGGATATTACGACAGTATTACCCCACCGGTGATTGGGCGTAATATCCTAGAAAACCCCGGTTGGTATACTGCCTACACTCCTTATCAGCCAGAAATTGCCCAAGGGCGATTAGAAGCACTGCTAAATTTCCAAACCCTGATTATAGACCTTACAGGTTTGGAAATCGCCAATGCTTCTTTACTTGATGAAGCCACAGCCGCAGCTGAAGCAATGAGCCTAAGCTATGGTGTTTGTAAAAATCAGGCAAATGCCTATTTCGTCTCTCATGACTGTCATCCCCAAACTATCGACGTGTTGCAAACACGCGCTCAACCATTAGGGATTAAAATTATTGTTGGCGATCATCAAACATTTGATTTTGATCAACCAATTTTTGGGGCTGTTCTGCAATACCCCGCTAGTAATGGCACCATTTACGACTACCGCGCTTTTATAGAAAAAGCCCATGCTAAGGGTGCATTGGTGACGGTAGCAGCAGATCCTTTAAGTTTAACTTTGCTTACCCCTCCTGGGGAATTTGGCGCTGATATTGCTGTAGGCAGCACCCAGCGCTTTGGTATTCCGTTGGGATTTGGGGGGCCTCACGCGGCATACTTTGCTACGAAGGAAGAGTATAAGCGGCTGGTTCCAGGGCGAATTGTGGGAGTATCAAAAGATGCCCAAGGTAAGCCTGCATTGCGTCTTGCCTTGCAAACCCGCGAACAGCACATCCGCCGCGAAAAAGCTACTAGTAATATTTGTACTGCACAGGTGTTGCTGGCGGTAATGGCGAGTATGTACGCGGTTTATCATGGCCCTGCTGGACTAAAACAAATTGCTGAAAACATCCACTCTTTGACGGTGTTGCTGGCACAAGGACTAAAACGTTTAGGTTACAGTGTCTTTTCAGAATCTTTCTTTGATACGCTGCGAGTCGAACTAGGAACACGCAATTTAAAAGATATTCTGGCAGCTAGCGAACAGCTTCAAATTAACCTGCGGGTTTTTGATGCAACTGCTGTTGGTATTTCACTAGACGAAACTACTACACCAGAAGACTTAATCGACCTCTGGCAGATTTTTGCTGGTATAGATGATTTACCTTTTACTTTAGAAGAATTAACTTCTCCCTCTCTTCCTCAACTTCCCCTCTCCCGTACAAGTACATATCTTACCCACCCAGTTTTTAACCGCTATCACTCAGAAACAGAGTTATTGCGCTATCTGCACAAGCTTGAAAGCAAGGACTTGTCGCTAACGACATCGATGATTCCTTTGGGTTCTTGCACAATGAAGTTGAATGCGACTGCTGAGATGATTCCGGTAAGTTGGGAAGAATTTGGCAAGATTCACCCGTTTGCACCCTTGTCACAAACGCAAGGTTATCAACTCCTATTCCAGCAACTTGAGGCATGGTTAGCTGAAATTACTGGTTTTGCCGGAATTTCTCTACAACCAAACGCTGGTTCTCAGGGTGAATACGCTGGACTTTTAGTGATTCGCCAATATCACGAAAGCCGTGGACAAAAACACCGTAATGTTTGTTTGATTCCCACTTCGGCACATGGAACAAACCCAGCCAGTGCGGTGATGTGCGGGATGAAGGTGGTAGCAGTTGCCTGTGACTTACAAGGTAATATTGACGTTGATGACCTGAAGGCTAAGGCAGAAAAACACAGCAATGAACTCGCCGCCTTAATGGTGACATATCCCTCAACTCATGGTGTCTTTGAGGAGCCAATTCAGGAAATCTGCGCTATTATCCACAGTCACGGTGGACAAGTTTACATGGATGGGGCAAATATGAATGCCCAAGTGGGAATTTGCCGTCCTGGAGATATTGGCGCGGATGTCTGCCATTTAAACTTGCATAAAACCTTCTGTATTCCTCATGGTGGCGGTGGCCCAGGTATGGGGCCAATTGGGGTCGCCTCTCATCTCGTGCCTTTTCTCCCCGGACACCCTGTAGTAGGGAGTGGGGAAGAAATTTGTAATTCACAACGTATTGGTGCTGTGGCGGCTGCGCCTTGGGGTAGTGCTAGTATTTTGGTGATTTCTTGGATGTACATCGCCATGATGGGTGCAGATGGTTTAACCGAAGCAACAAAGGTGGCGATTCTCAATGCTAACTACATTGCTAAGAGGCTGGAATCGTATTATCCGGTTTTGTATCAGGGGAAAAATGGTCTAGTTGCCCATGAGTGTATTTTAGATTTGCGATCGCTCAAAAAATCGGCTGCGATCGAAATTGATGATGTTGCCAAGCGTCTGATGGATTATGGTTTCCATGCGCCGACTGTCTCCTGGCCTGTAGGGGGTACAATCATGGTGGAACCTACAGAGAGTGAATCTAAACAAGAGTTGGATCGTTTCTGTGATGCCTTGATTTCTATTCGCCAAGAAATCGCTGAAATTGAATCAGGTAAGGTGGATATTCAAGATAATGTTTTGAAGAACGCACCCCACACCGCCGAAAGTCTCATCACCGGAGAATGGCAGCATTCTTATTCTCGTGAACAAGCTGCTTATCCTGCGCCTTGGACTCGTGAACATAAATTCTGGCCGGCTGTTGGCCGCATTGATGCAGCCTTTGGTGATAGGAATTTTGTTTGTTCTTGTCTGCCAATGGATGCTTACTAAAATTAAGTTAGGAGTTAGGAGTTAGGAGTTAGGAGTTAGGAGTTAGGAGTTAGGAGTTAGGAGTCTTGATTGCTAACTCCTCTAATTCATCCTTTATAGATAAAGGCTGATACCCCAATGCAAAAGCTTTGGAACTATCCAAAGAAACATCTGCTGGTCTAGGCGCTGCCATTTTCACATCTTGTTGACGGCAGGATTTGAGTTTGGTGGCGGGAAGTTTAAATACCTCAACTAATAGCTGCCCAAAATCATAACGTGAAATCCGCTCTTTTCCACCTAAGTGAATGATGCCGTTAACTTTTTCTAATGCTAATAAAAGTCCTTTGGCGGCCGTTTTTCCACTTACTGGGGTGCGAAATTCATCAATAAATAAATTTAATTCTTTTTCTGCTTGTAAAGTTTGAATAAATGGCTGAATAAAGCTTTTCGCTGTGGGTGTTTCTGTACCAAACATTAACGGCATCCGACACACTGCTGTCATGGGATATCTTTCTAGCATACCTGCTTCCGCCATGACTTTTTGCTCACCATAAAGATTGACAGGACACACAGCATCTGTTTCTCTATAGGGAGCATTTAAACCATCAAAAACCAAGTCGGTTGAGGTAAAAGCACAAGGAATAGAATTATCTGCACAAAGTCCGGCAATATTGCATGATGCTATAACGTTAATTGCGTGTGATTCTTTGGGGTTTGTTTGACAAAAATTTGGTTGTGAATGTGCGGCAGTATGAATAACTGCTTCTGGTTTGACATCATTAAATATACGTTTCACTTCCTGAAAATTTGTTAAGTTCGCTTTTAACATTTTTATGGCAGGAATCTCTAAAGGATGGGATAAATAAGTGCCATAAATCTCCCATTCTTGTTTTGCAAGCTCGCAAATATGCCATCCTAAAAAACCACTTGCTCCGGTGATTAACAATTTTTTCATGTCTAATCGTAAACCGCTCAAGATAAATTTTTTTTGCTCCAGTCAGCTTACATTTTACACTAATTGCTAGCTAAAGAACACTATTGAAGTAATTCCTGAAACTGTTTTTCACTACGCACTTTGCTAAAGTCTGGGTCGGTTTTTGCTAATTTCTTATATTTATCAGGAACAAGCTCGATTGCTTTATCTAAATTCTCAATTGCTAATTCTAGATTACTTTGTAAAGCGTAAGAGCAAGCTTTGTTGTAATATGCTTGGTGCAAATCTGGCTTAATGGCGATCGCTCGATCATAAGATACAATAGCATCTTGGTAGCGGTGTAGTTTTGTCAGAGCAATGCCTCGGTTAATTAAGGCTTCATATTTGTCGGGTTGGATGGCGATCGCTTTGTCGTATGATGCAATAGCGTCTTGGTAGCGTTGCAACGACGTTAAGGCTATGCCACGATTATACCAAGCTTCATATTTGTCGGGTTTGATAGCGATCGCTGTATTGTAAGATGCCAGAGCGTCTTTGTAGCGTTGCAACGATGTTAAACCTATGCCACGGTTAATCCAAGCTTCAGGACTCCCAGCTTTGATAGCGATCGCTCTATCATAAGCTTTTATGGCATCTTCATAACGTTGTCCATCTAATAAATTATTACCTTGATGAAAGAAATCTTCTGCTTTTTGGGTAGCCTTCGCTTCTATGAAAAGCTGGGTTACATTAGTTTCTTGCACAAGTTGTGTAGTATTTTCTGTTGATGAGTTTGCCCCACCACTACAGCCAAATGCGAAGAAAACTATCAAGCCAGATGCAATGAAGCAGCGCTGAAAAACCATGCTGTACCTACAAAACTTATAAAATGATGTTAAAAGTTGTTTATTTTTTGAACATTATCAAAATACACTACTTTTTACCCATTAATTGCCTTATATTTTAAGAAATAGCTTTTTCGAGGATGCATAGAAGCTTCTTCAAATCAAGCGTATGTTACATTATCATATTAAATATACATAAAGCAATTGCTTAGAGCTTATTTCACTCAAAAAACAATTATTTGTGTTGCTATAGCAATGCGTCCAGGAGTTACGAACAAAAAGATCCCCGACTTCTTGAAAAAGTCGGGGATCTGAGCCTCTCGATGGAGAACGAATCAAATAGGAGTGGAGCTTTCATATTTTGCTAAGTAGGTGGGCGAGGTTTATTTCACCCTGAGTGACCTCTACAACGCCAGCAAAAATCCTGATCATCAGGTAGGGGCAATTCATGTAGACGCTGTAGCGGCTTCCCGCAGGGTATTGCCCCTACAGCGTATACTTTTGCGTAAGTTTTAATACATTAAATAGACCTTTGTAAAAAGTCTATTTAATGTATAACTTAGTGATAATATACTCTCTCTGTACAACGCTTAACTAATCCCAAACACTGACTCGACAGTTGACTTAATCGAATCGCGGGCATCTTTCAAAGTTTGGCTAATAGGATGTTTTGCCTGCAAAAATGCGCGGGCACAATTGCGTCCTGGCATTCCCGAAATCGAACCACCTGGATGAGTCCCTGCACCAGTCAAAAATAGATTATCAATTGGCGTTTTGTAGTTGGCTATTTCTGGCAAGGGACGGAAAAATATCATCTGATCTAAAGTCATGTCAATATGGTAATAATTCCCTTTGTATGCACCTAATCTTTCTCCTAGTTCTGCTGGACTTTCTACACGACGGGCGATAGTTGCACTCTTAACATTCGGTGCATAGTCTGCCAACTTATCAATCACCCTATCTGCAACTTTGTTTTTCAATTCATCTGTCCAACCAGTACCTTTTAAACCAGTGCCTTCTGCACCGGCAATTTGATAAGGGGCAAAATACTCAATCCATACGGTGTGCTTACCTGGTGGTGCTAATGTGGGGTCTAAATAACTAGGCATCACCACATACATTGATGGGTCAGAATCAGGAATCTCTCCCAAGGTACATTTACTATGAGCCTGTTCTACATGAGTCACAGAATCTGCAATCAAGATAGAACCAACGAGATATTCATCTTTGTGCTCGTGGTGTGGAAAGCGTAGTGGTTCGTCTAAAGCCAAATCTATTTTGAGGATGGTTTCGTTGTTGTTAACGATGCGACGTTCTAATCTTTCCCATAAATTTGGGTCGGCTCCATCAACATCGCTTTTATCAGTCATTTGTAAGAACAACCGCTTGGCATCGATATTAGAAATAACCCCGTATTTAGCACGATATTCTGTACCACCAGCAACCCGCACACCTACAGCTTTTCCATCATCAATTAAAACTTTTTCAACATGCTGGTCTGTGAGAATAACGCCACCTTTACTTGTGACTAAATTCACCAAAGCTTGCACTAGTGCGCCAGTTCCGCCGCGAGGTCTGGCCATACCAGGATTGTGACGCATTGCCATCATAATTGCCCCAATAGCAAGGGTTTTTTGCGATGGCGGCGCACCGAGTTCTGATGCTAGTCTGGCTAATGGTGCTTTCAGGAATTCCTCATCAAACCACTCGTTAAGTAAATCCTCAGCGCTGGTTAACATGGTGCGAATGAAGTCCAGCGTTTTGTTTGGAGAACCAATAACCGAAAATAAATCTTTTAGTTTGGTGATGTCGTAGTTACCAAGGATGTCTATAATTGACTTTGGCGGTGCATTAAACATGGGAATCATTGCACCTAGCGCTCGCTGCCAATAATCTACAAATTCGGCGTATTTTTTAGCATCACGTTCACTATAACGAGCGATTTCTGCACAAGTTTTTTCCACCGACTTATGTCCTAAGAAGTACTTGCCATCAGGATGAGGACAGAAAACAACTGGATCACACTCTAAATAATGCAAGCCGTATTTTTCTAGTTCTAATTCTTCAACAACTGGCCCTAAGTGAATAAATTCATGGTCAATCGCACATAAGTTAAATTTAAATCCAGGAGCCTCTTGCGGTAAACATTCTTCAGTTGTTGCTGCACCACCTGGAACAGAACGCTTTTCTAGTAACAGGACGCTATAACCAGCTTTTAGCAAGTAAGCTGCACAAACTAACCCATTGTGTCCAGCACCGATAAGCACAACATCATACTCTTGCATAATTGTTCTTTTTAAATAAGTAACTTTAATAAAGCTTATGAGAATTTTAATAAATTTACATCACTCCTTAGTTACAAAAATTATGTTTAACTAGTGTCAATACTACTAAGGAGATAGTACACTTAAGGATGATGGTATTTGCTTTACTTGAGTTTCTACTAGAAGTATCAAACTACCAATTTCTACTTTTATATCTTTAATAGAAAACGCCATATCCTCCCATTTCAAATATGGTAGATTCATCAGCTCTTTGGCTTTTTTGATTAATGCTGTAATTAATTCTATTGAAACTCCGCCTCCTTCAGTACAGTTAAAACTCTCCAGCATCGCAGGTTGTAAACTAGTCCGGGGGCGAAGCATCGCAGTGTAAGCAAAAGGGCGAGTATTTCCCATTTCTTTTAACAGTACTCTTCCCCTACATTCTATTTTGCCATCACCAGGTAAAAATACCTGAATTTTTTGCGGCTCAAAACTAACAATATCGCCATCTACATCTAACTCCAACTTTTGTATCTGGCTGCGAATCAAGTCTGAAGTCAAGGCGTGGTTAATATCTACTTCTGTAACTATAATGCGAGCTATGGCATTTACTGGCTCATTAAGTTCTATTTGACCAAAAATAGCGCTGAAGGGATTAATGGCAATACTTTCTGTTTGCAGTTTTATTTCCTGTACCCGAATGCCTTCTTGAATCACTAATCCTTCGCCTGTAACCGAAACTCCATCCGCCTGTCCCTGAACTATTTTCAACAGATCGGTTTGTACATCTATTTCTATTTCTTCTACTTTATCTAGCTTTTCGGATACTCTCCTTTCAGCTTCCTGGGATATAAATTTTTCCTCCAACCGATTCTCATCAGGCATGAATTAGTAATCTCCTAAATGTCCTCTTACTAGTTAGTGTAAAGGCTAGCTCCTAACAAGCGAATCTACATTGCGGTATATATACGTAAGTCGGAGGATTGAGTAATCAAGTAGAAAGTATTGTTTGTTTTTTAAGTTTTGCCTTTTTGGTAACAACCATCTTTACACCGCCGCTAGGAACAATGGTAATACCACGACGGACTGGATGCACTGGACGTTTATCAGTAAGGGTTAGTTCAAAATGGGATAATATTATGGCTGTTACTAATTTGATTTCATACATGGAAAATGCCGCACCAATGCAACCACGATAACCACCACCAAAGGGTAAATATTCATAAGGTGAAAATTTTTGGTTGAGAAATCTTTCGGGACGAAACTGTTCTGGTTCTGAGTAAATGTCCGTTCGGCGGTGTGCTAAATAAATACAAGGAACTAAAACTGTATCTGATGTAAATTCATGCCCCATAATTTCCACTCTATCTTTTACCATTCGCGGTGTGCAAATTAAAGCAATAGGATGAATTCGCAGTGTTTCTTGAGAGACTGCGGTGAGATAAGGTAATTGTGTAATTACTTCAGGATTTGTGAGATCATCCAAGGTGTTTAGTTCTTGCATTAACCGATGTTTCACCTCTGGATGAGAGTGAATTAAATAAAATACCCAGGCTAATACACCAGATGTAGTTTCGTAACCCAACAGCAATAATGAAACTAGTTGATCGCGTAATTCCTCATCTGTCATCTGTTGCCCATTTATGTCACGCGCTGACATTAGCATACTGAGAATATCTGTACGCGTAGCAGTATTTTGCAAACGTCTTTCAGAAATTTCTGCATAGATGAGTTTGTCAATTTGCTCTCGTCTTTTTAAGAAAATCCCCCAAGGACTCCATGCACCTAAATCTTGTTGCAGCAAAGGAAAGAAAAATAGGCTAGAATACCAAGGTTTAGTTACGTCTTCTAATAAAGAACTCAATTTTTCTTTTAATTCTTGGTAACGCGCACCATTAGTAATACCAAATACCACTTGTAATATAATTTCTAAAGTGATATTTGACATTAAGCTGTGTATACAAATATCTGTACCTGATTTCCAATTTTGTGTAATTTCTTCAGTAATTTGACAAATTGCTTGTCCATAAGATTTTAAATTATCGCCATGAAATGCTGGTAGTAATAACTGCCGTTGTTGTTGGTGCGATCGCGCTTCTTGAAATACAATAGAATTTTCTCCAAACAAAGGTTTAAATACATGGGTTGCTTTCTTAAAATCTAACTTTTGTGCAGGGATAGCAAAACAATCACTAATTGCTTGAGGATGGCTAAAAAATACTATCGGTGGCGACTTTAAACCCATTACTCGCATTGTAAAAATGTCACCATAGTTGGCGGCATACTTTTCTAAAGTTTTTGTGGGTTGAGCAATTAGTTGCAGAGTTTGTAGCAATGCTGGTGTGCTGATATTATCAAGTACTTTCATTGTTTATTCAATACTTTTAGGATTTAGTAAGCTGCAAATAATTCTATTGAGCTATGACTTGAGCCTGCATAACGCTCTTTTTTAAGCAGGGAATTAGAGTAAGCTTGAAAATATTAGGCGAATTTCCTAGAGGAAAAACCTACTAATTGAAACGTAGTAGCAAATAAACACCATTAATTTTTACAAGGACAATAATAATATTTTTTTGGATCTTTAGACGCATTTACGGAAAAAACTTACTAAATATATTTTGGGTGGATGCCCAGTTAAATTACGTCTTTTGGTTATATACAAATGTCATACATTAGTGTATGTTACAGCCTTAAAACCCATTCTTTTCACAGTTACAATATATTCAAATCCTCCATAGGCCTCTTTGAAGGAGGCCTATGGGGGATTATGTAAAAGCATTGGAAATCTATCTAACATGTATAGATGAAAGTTGAAAATTTGCTGAACGCAACCATCAAACCTCGCAGCGTCAAACAGTGGTTGTCTGTAAAATGGGGGAGTTCAATTGACGTTGACTCGTGACAACCATGTTGATGGGATGATCTGGGCCTGTCACTAAACCACGGCGTTTAGGTCGCACTTCACCATTGTCAACTAGTTCTAATTCTCGGCTGGAAAGGATTTTGGCAAGTGCTAGCTTCATTTCCAACTGGGCAAATGCTAAACCAATACAGCGCCTTGCACCACCTCCAAAAGGTAAATATTCATAGGGAGAAAATTGCCGTTCTAAAAAGCGTTCTGGTTTAAACTGCTTAGGTTCTGGGTATAAATCTTCTCGTTGGTGGGTCAAGTAAATTGAACCCATAACAGTTGTACCTGGTTCAAGTTCGTAGCCACCCAGAGATAGAGGTGTTCTGACTACTCTGGGAAAGGTCAACATTGCTACTGGGTAAATTCGCAAGGTTTCGGAACAAACAGCGTTGAGGTAGGGTAATTGAAAAATGGCGCTGGGGTCAGGGTTATCACCCAGGCTATCTAGTTCTTGCAGTAACTTTTGGCGTATTGATGGGATTTTGTGAATCCAGTAAAATGCCCATGCGATCGCTGTTGCTGTGGTTTCGTGACCTGCTACCAACAGAGTCATTAATTCATCGCGTAACTCTTCATCGGTCATCGGTTGACCTGCTTCATCCCTAGCTGCCATGAGTAAGCTGAGGATATCTGTGCGTGATGGGTCTGGTTGTTCTCGACGTTCCCGAATTTCTTCGTATATAAGTTTATCAGCATTCTGCTGTCGGCGCATCTGCTTTCCCCAGAAATTAATCGGGCCAAAATCCCTTTGCAAAGCTGGAAAATAAAGCAAAGCGACACTCAACACAGAACTTCCCTTTTCTAGCATTTCACCCAAAAAATGCTGTAATTTTTCGGCGCGTGGCCCTTCATCTAGCCCAAACACAGCTTGCATAATCACCCGCAGGGTAATAGCTTGAGCAACAGACCGGATATTGAAGGGTTGCCCTATCTGGTATTGGCTGATGACTTTCTCGCTAATATCACTAATTATTTCACTATAGCTTCGCATTCTTTCCCCGTGAAAGGGTGGCAATAACAACTGCCGTTGGCGCTGGTGTTCCGCACCACTGATGGTAATCACAGAACGCTTACCAAGCAAAGATTCAAACACCAGATTTGTATCACCAGGTGCTTCTAACCCTTTGGTATCGTTTGTCAAAATCTGCTGTAGCACTTCGGGGTTACTGACAAATATCAATGGCGGAGATTTACTTTGTAACCTGACGGTGAACATGTCCCCATATCTTTCGGCACAAGTTTCCATAAATGACATGGGGCTGATAATCCAGCGTAGCATCTGTAAAACTGCTGGGCTTTGCGGGCCATTTGGTAATTTCATAAAATTCTTTTGTTACTTTATGTCTTGTTCCTACTTTAACTAACTGAAACTCATAAATTTTCGTTGATTGAAGTTACTTATACTGAGGGTGCGAAAAAGCAATAAACTGTTACAACCTCGAAGATGTAAAATTTTTGTTAAATTCAACAAGCATCTACAGTTTCATCTAATCGTCAAAAGGTACTCAGCATGACTGCAATCTCCCCAAAGGCATCTTCAGCGCTTCCTAATTTTTCTGAAGGAATTCAATATTTTGGTGAAGCACTACCAGATTTTGAAACTTATGGTGCAACACCTGCTATCGAGTCGGGCAAAATAGCGATCGCATCTCCCACAGATACAGCAGCAGTGTATCAAACTTTACTAGCTGCCGATGCTCTCCGCTACCTGACTTTACAAGTTACCGCTAGTAAGGCTTCTGGGCATCCCGGCGGATTCGCCAGCCAAACAGAAGCTTACGCATCTCTTGTCATGCTGGGATACAAGAACATTATTACCGAAGTGGGACACCACGCCCCTGGATTTTATAGTGCCATGTTCTTGGATCGATCGCTAGAGGATATGGGAATTTTTACAGTCCAACAATTGCGCGATCGCTTCCGAGAAAAGCACGGGCTTTTAGGACATCTTTCTGGTTTCATTCCCGGTATTCTCGCACCTGCGGGGCCTTTGGGACAAGGGCAACACTTTGCAATGGCTGCTGCACTGTTACACAAAGATAAGTTGTTCCCCTTTACAGTTGGTGATGGTGGATTGGGTGAGCCTTATATTGTAAGTGCGATCGCCCACTTCCATACAGCTTATCCTGCTGTCACTAACTTCTTGCCGGTGCTGGTGTGGAACGGTTACAGCCAAGAACATCACAGCATGGTTTCCCTGAAAACCAATGAACAGATGCAAGCATATTGGCAAGGTAACGGTTTTGATGAAGTCGTGTTAGTTGATGCCAAAGATTTCGACGATCAAAACCAACCAGGGGATTACGTTGATAGTACCGCGTTTTCCTTCGAGAAACGGCTAGCATTCACTCAAGCAGTACTTTCGGGTGTAGATAAAGCAGCGCTATCAGCATTGGGCGGTAAACTTACCGTCTTTATTATTAAACAACTCAAAGGTGCAGGAGTCCACGCGCGGGGGGCAAAATCTCACAACCTCTATCCCAAAGATACTCTGGATGCTCCGCATATTATCAGTGCATTGCAAACCCGTGCTTTGTCTGCGGAAGCTTGGCAATTAGTGCGAACAAATGCAGAACGCGCCGGTGGTGGCCCAGCAGCAAAAACTGTAGTGACAGAATTTGAATTACCATTACCAGAGTTAGGCGAATTACCTTTAGAAGAATATGCAGTTGGCGGCGAACCAAAAGTTTCTACAACTGCAATGGGACGATTAGTAGGAATAGTTGGAAATAAAGATCAGAATTTCCTTGTCACCAACGCCGACGGTAACGAAGCATCAGGAATTGCCAACATCAACCAAGCATTAAAGATTATCCACCCCACAACCGACGATTTATATAATCAAGCACCAAACGGACAGGTTTATGAACCTTTGAGTGAAGATGCTTGTGCTGGTTTAGCTGCCGGTTTGGCGTTAATGGGTGCGAGAACTTTGTGGTGTTCTTACGAATCTTTTGCCATCAACGGATTACCAA
>Ga0105049_10001915_pt1 | contig 24674 bp, 20 predicted proteins | sample MAT06_FD_78087 | JGI IMG/M metagenome (GOLD analysis project Ga0105049, IMG submission 78087) | Freshwater microbial communities from Lake Fryxell liftoff mats and glacier meltwater in Antarctica - MAT-06 | ecosystem: Environmental > Aquatic > Freshwater > Ice > Liftoff microbial mat | place...
GGCGTGGGTGAGGGTGAGGGCGCGGGCGTGGGCGAGGTGCCGCTCGCCGATAGGGAGATCCAACGCAGCAGATGGTGGTCCTGATACTGCGGCAGGTAGCCGTGAACCTCGGGGCGGATCAGAACCGAACGGGTGTACTGGTACATCAGCACGAACGGCATATCCCGCAGCAGCGCCTTCTCGGCGGCGCACAGCAGGTTCCGACGGAGGTGCCGGTCGGGCTCGTTGCGCGCGCGGTCGAGGACCGCGTCATAGGCCGGGTTCTTGTAGCCGGCGTTGTTGTTCTCGGAGGCACTGTGGAAGTTCTCCAGAAAATTCAGTGGATCCGGGTAGTCCGCACACCAGGCACTGCGGGCGATGCCGAAGTCGCCGGTGCGGATCTGCTTGAGGAGCGACTTCCACTCCATGTTGCTGGCCGTCATCTGCACGCCGAGGGTCTCTTCCCAGTTGCGGCTCGTGAACTCGGCGACGCGCTTGTGGCCTTCCGAGGTGTTGTAGAGGATGTCCTGCCGCGGGAACCCCCTGCCCTGCGGATAGCCCGCGGCGGCGAGCAGGCGGGTCGCCAGCAGCGGGTCGCGTGCCGGCATCTCGGGCGGATGATAACCCATGAAGGCCTCGAGCATCGGTGGCACGAGGCTCAACGCAGGTGACTGGAACCCGCCCAGCACGTGTTGCACGAGCAGGTCTTTGTCGACGGCCAGGTTCAACGCCATGCGCACCCGCGAGTCGTCGAACGGCGGGTGGTCGAGGCGCAAATGGAAGTAGTAGACGCAGGCGTTCGTATCGATTCGCAGGTCAGAGCGCCCCTCTTTGATCGAACGCTGCAGGCCATCGGGGGAGAGCGGGCGCGCGACGTGGGTCTGGCCACTCTCGTAGAGTGTCAGGGTCTGGGCCTCGCTGTCGGTGATGTAGATGACGGCACCGGCCAGCGCGATGTTTGCCGCGTCCCAGAACGTCGGGTTCTTCGTCAGCTCGAAGCGGTCGCGCTCGAGCCACTTCGCGAGCCGGAACGGGCCGTTCGTGACGATATTGGCGGGGCGGGTCCACTGGTCGCCGTGCGCCTCGACCGCCCAACGCGGGACGGGCGAGTACGCGATGTAGGTCACGAGGTCCGGGAAGTAGGGCGCCGGGCCGACGAGACGCACTTCGAGCGTGAGGTCGTCGAGGGCGCGCACGCCGACCGAGTTCGCGTCCTTGGTCTTCGCCTCATTGTAGGCCTGAGCGCCCTCGATGATCCAGAGTTGTTGCGCGCTGCGCGAGCCGAGCTCGGGCGAGAGGCCGCGCTTCCAGCCGTACTCGTAGTCGTGTGCGGTGGTTGGGCGACCGTCACTCCAGACGATGCCGGGTCGCAGATGGAACGTATAGGTGCGGCCGTCGGGCGAGACCTCGTAGCGACTCGCAGCGGCGGGCAGGGCCGGGGCGTTGCCGGCCGCCTTGACGAGCACGGGCTCGAACAGGTTCGACACGATCGCGGTTCCGGCCGACTCGGCGATCTTGTTGGGATCGATGAACTCGGGGTTGCCTTCGGTCGTGCGGAAGATGTTGTCGTTGGCGAGCGGCGGCAGCGCGACGGCATTGTCGCCGCGATAGACCTGACCGATGCGCGCCTCGTCGAGCACCGGCGCGGCGCCTTCCTTCGGTTGCTCGGCCTCGCATTGCACGACGAAGGCCGCCAGCTCGGCCTCGGAGGTCAGGGCCTGCTTTGGGAATTGTGTCGCGTCGGCGGCGCCGGGTACGAGTGTCGCGAGCCGTTCGGGGCTCGGGTCGACGAGGCGCGGTGGCGCACCGTAGTCAGCGTTCCCCCCGCAACCTGGCGCAAGTGCGATCAGGCCGGACGCGACGAGGACGAGCGGTGGATAATGACGCACGGGTCGGTGGCGAACTCGCGGTGGAGGGGCTCGGGACCGCATGGGATGCGGCTGGGAAGGGTGGTTTTCGGAGGTTTGCCCAAGACTGTCAAGGCGCGTACGGTACGGCGATGCCGCACGATGCCGCCGAATCGGAGCTCGAAGGGGAGGTCCGGGCCAAGACCTCGGGCGGGGTCATCCGCTATCGGGTGTGGCCTGCACGGCGGCATCCCCTGCGCCTCGTCATCGCGGCGGTGGTTGTCATCGGCGGCACCGTGGCGGTCGGGTTCCTTGTTCGGAACGCGTTCTGGGCGACGATCGCCTTCGTCGGGTTGGCGTCAGTCTCGGCCGCGTTCTTCTTCCCGACCGAGGTCGCGCTCGACGGGGCGGCCCTTGTACTGCGCCAGCTCGGCACCCCGCGTAGCTATGATCTACGCCACTTTCGGCGCATCGAGCGGGCCGAGGACATGGTGCCGCGGGTCGAACTCCTACCGCGGGCGCGCCTGTCGCCGCTGGACACGCTGCAGGGGGTCGTGATCCCGCTGCCCGACGACCAGGCCACGAGCGAGCGGGTGCTGTTCCACCTCGGGCGTTGGGTCGGCAAGACGCCGACCGGACGCTTCGTCATCGATGTGGACCTCGTGCCCGAGGACAGCCTCGACTCCGATGACTAGGCGACGAACGCACGCGCGTGGCTGAGCACATGACGAAGCTGCTCGATGAGCTGCATCTTGGGCACGCCGTCGTTGGCGCCGGCTTCGATCATCACGCGATTACGGCGTGAATCCGAGGAGATGGCGACGATCGGCAGGGTCGTGAAGCGGGCCCGAAGGTGGCGCACCGCGGTGGCGCCATCGATCATGGTGCCCATCGAGAAGTCCATCAGCACGAGATCGGGCGCGACCTCGAGCACGTCGTTGACCGCGTTGTCGGCATGCGCGCGGTAGACGAAACGTGCCGCGTGCTCGCCCAGGAAGTCGGGGTTCACGGTGAGGTCGTCATCGAAGACGAGCACGAGCGGGAGCGTTGCTTCCATCAACGATGGGCGGCCCGATCGAGCGACAGCGGAAGGGCTATCGGGTGGCCGTCGAGCGCGTACAGACGGCGGTAGATCTCCGCGTCCGAGAGCACGCGCATCACATAGCGGCGCGCCTGCTCGAAGGGGATCGTCTCGACGAACGCGTCGAGCTCGAGCTGGCCGCGTGCTGCGAGCCACTTCGCGACCGGGCCGGGGCCAGCATTGTAGGCGGCCACGGCGAGCGCCGGGTGGCCCTGGAAGCGGTCGATGAGATCGGCCAGGTAGCGGGCGGCGACCGCGAGATTGACGTCGGGATCGATCAGCGTGCGGGCATCGAAGTCCTTGCCGAAGACCTTGCGGCCTACCGCAGCCCCGGTCGTGCGCAAGAGCTGGGCCGCGCCGATGGCGCCCGCGTGGCTCTTCGCGGAGGCGGAAAAGCGCGTCTCGACCGAGACGACGCCGGCGAGCAGCGAGCTCGGGAGCCCGTTCTTCTTGGCCGCGTCGCCGAGCGCTTCCTCGAAGCGCAGCGGATACCAGTCGAAGTAGGCCTCGTTCGGATCGTCGCCTGGCATGCTCGGGGGGATCGCGGCGTACTTCATGACGCGCTCGGCCTTACGGGTATCGCCTTCCAGCTCGAGCAGGTCCGAGAGCAGGCGGCGCCCATTGCCCGGTAGCTGATTGGCGCCGAGCAGCGCCTCAAAGTGGTCCTGCGCGAGCCGCTCCTCGCCGAGCCGATAGAGCGCGAGCGCGGTCGCCATCGGATCGTCTTGGGACACGTCCCAGCCGCGCACGTCGGCCGGGTCCATGGTGGCACCGCCCGCGTTGCCAGTGGCCTTGCCGGGGTCGCCGGGATTGCCGGGCTTGGCGCCTTTCGGAGTGCCGAGGCGGGTCAACGCGACAAGCGCATACCAGCCCGCCGGATAGCGCTGCACGAGGCTCGTCCACAAGGCGCGTGCGCCGTCGCCATCACCCGCCATCTGTGCCGCGCGGCCACGCCAGTAGCGGGCACGCTCGAACCAGCAGAACGAATGCCGGTCGGGGTCGCCGCCGTGGCGCCACTCGAGCTGGCGCAGGTAATCGGCGGCGTGCTTGGGATCGCGGGCCAGGATCGCCGCGAAGCCGAGGCGCCAGAGCGCGCCGCGATGGCGCTCACCCGGCAGCGAGCTGGCGAGGATCGCGGCGTCGAGCGGTTCGGCTTCGGCTGAGCGATCGAGCGTTCGCAGGAGCGTCGCCGCCTGGTCGCGCGCCTCGTGAACCAGGGGGTGCGTTGGGAAGTGCTTGTGCACGAAGAGGAACGCGTCGACGGCGGCGGTGTCCTGATCGAGCTTTCGGAGCAGCATGCCGCGCGCGATGGCGAGCGTCACGAGCGTGTCGCCGTCGGGTTCGGCGACGCGCTTGTTCTTGTGCGGGCGTGATGCGCTCGGGGCCGCGCTCGGTAGCGCCGGCAGCGCGGCGAGCACGGCGAGCACGGCCGCGGCGCGCTTGTCGTCCCAACGCTCGAGCAGGGCGACCGCAGCCTGGTGGATGGGTCCCCGGCCCCTTGCGGGTTTGCCAATAACGGCAGCCGAAGGCGCTACGGCGCGCTTCGCGAGCATGCGAGCGGCGTCGCCACGGGAGGCCCAGAGCGCTTCACGGAAGAAGCCGAGCTCCTTGTCGGGTAGCGCGCCGAGTGTGCGCAGCGCGCGTGTGAGGCGGGCGTCGGGCGTGGCCGGCTCGTCCCACCAGGTCTGGAGAAGGAGATCCTCGGCGTGCTCGCGATGGCCTGCCTCGCGGTGGAGCTCGGCCAGGATGAGTACGAGGTTGGTGCGCGTGCCGGGATCCATGCCTTGGAGGAGCGCTTGTTCGAGTAACTCGATGGCGCGCTCGGGCTGCCCGAGGCGCTCGAGATCGGCTGCGGACTTGCGTGCACCGGCGAGAAAGCCAGGGCTCCAGGGGGCACGTGTGAGGCGCCAGTGGGCGGCGGCGGCGAGATGGTGATCGCGGTCTTCGAGGTCGGCCAGCACCTCACGCGCATCGTCGGAGAACGGGCCGGGGCTGGTGGCGAGCCCTTCCCAGGCGGCACGCGCCTCGGCGCGGCGACCCAGCAGCGTGAGCAGGCGCGCTTCGAGCCACTGCCCGGTCGGGCGTGCGAGCGGGTCCAGGCGGGTCTGGCGGAGCCAGTCGACGAGGGCAGCAAGACCCGCCGAGAGCGCCCTCTTGGATGGGCTCCGCTCGGCGAGCAGGCTGCGCATCTCGGCCAGCAGCGGCTCCGACTCGACGAACGGCACGGGGCCGAAGAGTGGCGGCTGCGCATCGGGCTCGACCGCGGAATCACCCGGATCGGGGGCGGGACCGGAATCGGCGGCACGCGCAGACGACAGCGCGCAGACGATCGCCGCCGCCCCCACCGCGAGCCTGAGTGTAAAGGCTTCCACGATCCGGGAGGCTAGATCCGATTTCCGGATCACGCCAGCAAACCGATCCGCGTCGACCGTCCTGGGTTCAGCCGTTGATGCGCCGAGCGAACAGCGCGCGTGGCGCTCCCGTCGCGGGCACGGTCCAGCGCCAGGCCCCGGCCGCGCTGCTTGTTGGATCGTTCGCTACAGCGTCAGGCAGACCATCGACGACCGCGATCAGCACGAGGCCGCCAGGGCCGACGAGTCGACGAGCGGTTGCGAGCCAGGGCTCTGGCGCCAGCGTCGCCCGCGACAAGGCGGCCCCTGGCAATGGGCCCGCAACCGAAGGCGCTAGGGGAGGTTCTAAGTGGCCATCGGGGGCGATGCGGCCCGTGTGCACGACGACGTTGGCGAGGCCGAGGACCTGCGCCGCGTGCTGGAGAAACGCGGTCTTCTTGTGGATCGGCTCGATGAGGACGAAGCGCCGATCCGGAAAGTGCTGCGCCAGGAGCAGGCCCGGAAGGCCGCCACCGGCACCGATGTCCCAGAAGGCGTCGTCTTCTAGCTGGGCCAGTGCCAACGCGAAGCCGAGCGCGTCGACGACCTGCTCACGCACGATCGTCGTCAGGTCCGAAGGCCCGACGAGGCGGATCTTCGCATTCCACTTCGTGAGCAGCGCCGCGAATTCCAGTACGCGATCGAGGTCGCCCCCTTGCCCGACCCCGATCGCTTCGAGGTCGGCCGCGAGCATCGCACGCAGCGGTCCGCTGGCACTGCTCACGGGTTGATGGGCTCGGGCTGTTGCGCCTTGAGCGCCTGGGCGATGGCATCGTCGAACAGCTTCTCGAGCTCCGCACGCTTGTCGGGCTCTAGCTTCCCAAGCGTTGCCGCGCGCAGCGTCGTCGCGTCTCCGGCGCGGTTGGTCGCGATGTAGATCGCGACCAGCAGCACCGGCGCCACGAGATCCGAGGCCTCGGCAGTGAGCGCATCTTTTAGAACCACCTCGGCCTCGCTGGTGAGCCCGTTCTGAAGCAGCAGCTCGGCCAGCTTGCGGCGTGAGCCGATCATCGCGACAGCCTTGGTCCGGGCCTCCGGCGACGGCTTCTCGATGACGACTCCGATGAGGTAGTCGAGGAGGATCGCTTCCTTGTTGTTCGGATCGTGCGCGAGGACCTTGTCGACCTGGATCTTGGCCTTGCCGGGCTGCTCATTGGCGAGCTCGACCTGGGCCAGCAGGAGCCCGCCCATCGGGTCTTCCGGGAACTTCGCGACCTGCGCCTCGAGGAGGGCGCGCGTCTTGTCGACATTGCCGGACTCGCGCTCGAGCTGGGCCAGCTGCAAGCGATAGGTCGAGTCCTCGGGGTCGAGCTCGAGAGCGCGCGCGAATGCCTTTTTGGCTTCGTCGAAACGGTTCAGCACCGCATAGAGCATGCCGAGCCCCTGGTACACATCGTCCGTCTCGTGGCCAGCGGCGAGCGCATCTTCGAGCGTCTTGAGGGCCTCGGCGTCCTTGCGCTCGGTCGCGTACACGTTCGCGAGCATCACGAAGCTCATCTCCTCTTCGGGGTGCAGCTTCACCTCCTCTTCGAGTAGCGCGCGCGACTCATCGTTTTTGCCATCGAGGCTCGTCAGGTGGGCCTTGATGATGCGGATCCCGGCGGCGCCCGGGTCGGCCTTCTCCGCATCGGTGATCGCCTCCTTGACCGACGCGAGCAACTTCGGATGCTCGTCGGTCGGGGTCACAGCGAGCCGTTCGAGCGCGAGCTCGGCCAACCCGACGTGGGGGGCGGCAAAGCTCGCATCGTCATCCACCGACTTCTTGAAGTATTCGTCCGCCTTGAACGGGCGCAGCTCGGCGCGCGCGCGCGCGGCAAGGCGATACCAGGTCATCGCATCGGAATTGACGGACGCGGCCTTCAGATACGTGCGGCGGGATTCGTCCGTGAGCCCGTTCAACACCTGCGCGTCGCCCACGACGAAAGCCACCGCGGGGTCGTCGGGCAGCAGCCGGCGCGCGAGTCCGGCCGCGCGGGACGCGGTGTCTCCATCCTTCTTGGCGATGGCACCGAGCGCGCGAAAAGCGAGAACGTGCCCGAGGTAGTCGAGGTCGGAGAGCACCACCGCGCCTTCGCTCGGCCCACCATCGGGGGAGAGCCAGGCGCCGTTCTTCAGGCGCACCACAAAGCGGCGCGCGAGCAGCTCGGTTGCGTCGAAGCGCGTCTTGGGCACGGCCCCATATTCGATCGAGCCGCCACGGCTCCGGAGCACGCTGCCGAGCAGCGTCGTCAGCTCGAACGAGCTCGCTTGCATGCGTTGCTTCTTCGCGAGTGCATCCCCGAGCTCGCCGGCCGAACGCGGAGCGCCGACGGCGGAACCCGGCACTGCGCGAGCCGGCAGGATGCCGTCCTTGCGGGCCTGGGCGATCGACGACGCCGCCGCCGTGGCGTCGGGGGGCAGGGTCGCGGCAAGGGTCCGTGTGCCTGGCGAGACGCCATCGGGCGAGACGCCGAGTGCCTCGGGCACATCGGCCCGCACCGCTTCTCGCGGGTCATTGCTAGCGGGCGGCCGCGTGGTCGCATCATCTGTCGGGCCGACGATGCGGTTCGGGGCGAGCGTCAGCCACAATGCGATGGCGATCCCCGCGACGCCGGCGACGGCGAGCACGATCTTGCTCTGGCGGGAGGTCCGGGGAGGGGTCGGGTCGGTCATAGCGGGAGGGTCCTATAGAAGCGCAGTCAGCAGCTCGGCCCTGAGGGGGCCGGGGCGGTTCGTGATGAGCGCGGCGACGGCGCGACCTTCGTCGAGCGCCATGAGGCGACGGGCGACGGCCGGGTCATCGACGGTCCAGGCGCGAAGGGCGCGCGGGGTCCCAAGAAAGGTCGGAAGGCTCGCCGCGTCGATGAGGTCATGGCGTAGGTGCAGGTCGACCGCGGGCAAGAGCTTCAGGGCGGCGAGCGCACGAACATCCTCGAGGATGAGCCCGAGTGGCAAGGTCGGCAGGCGCTCGTGCAACATCATCAGCACGCGTGGATCGAAGCTCGACACCATGGTCGGGACGAGCGCCATGAGCGCACGCAGGGTCGCCTCGCAAGCGGCGACCAGCGCCTGGGGACGCACGATCGGCTTGAGCTCGATGTTGAGCGAGAGTGGGTGACGGCGCACGAAGTCGATGAGCTCTGCGAAGCAGGGGATCGGCTCGCCACCGGCGCGCAGCTCGCGGAATGTCGTCCAGGGGGTCGCAGCGGTGCGGCCGGCGACCCCGGTCATGCGCACGAGCTCGTCATCGTGGAAGATCACGGGCACGTCGTCAGCCGTCAGGCGCACGTCGAGCTCGAGCGCGTCTGCTTGTTCCGAGGCCGCGAACTCAAACGCGCGCAGCGTGTTCTCGGGCGCGCGGTGGCTGGCGCCGCGATGGGCGTGCAACGCGGGCAGGCTGGGCGGGTTGTGATGCGGCGTGCCGAGCGTCATGGACGCGGGGCCCGCAGTGCCAGGTGGTCGGTCTGATGGAGGGCGAATGCGATTCGGAGAATGTAGAGCTGTGTCGCCTCGGAGGCGGCCGCGGCGTCGAGCAGTGACTGGAGCGTGACGTTGCTCCGTAGCGCCGGTCGCACCCGCTCCTCGTCGGACTGGAGCTGGAGCTTCTGCGAGATAGGCCCTGTGTCGCGGCCGACGATCAGCGAGTGGTGCAGGAGGCCATCGAAGAGCCGGCGCAGGTCGCCGAGGTTGTAGTAGTGGCGGATCCCGTCCATCGTCAGGGCGGCTAGATCCCCTGCCCTTCCCTCGATGTCGCGCGGCGCGAGCATGCCTTCGAAGAACTCGAACCAGCCGTCGCGCCACGACAGGATTTCGAGCGCGCGGCTGCGCAGATGGTCATTGAGCGCGTCGGTCAACGCGGTGGCGCTCAAGATTCCGAGTTCAGTGAGCGCGTGACCGAGGTGGCTCTGAGGGCCGGCCACGCGCTCGAGCGCGCGCTCGATGTGGGCTGGCTCGACGAGTCCCTGCTGCACGAGGAAGCTGCCGAAGAGGTCGCTCTTGAGGTTCGAGTGGGCGTAGCGGAGCTCGCCTTTATCGAAGTAGAGTTCCTTTTGTACAGTGCCAGCGCTGAGCTTGAGCTTGCCGGTAAGGCGGCTCTGCGCGATGCGGAAGAAGAGCGCGGGCAGGCGATAGCGATTGATGGGGCCATCGTCGAGCGGCCGCGAGGGCTCGGGCTCGAAGAGACTCGGCTGGATGTCGACGATCGCCCGCACATCTTCGGCCCGCATCCAGTCGCTGCCATTGATGCTGACCCACTCGCGCGGGCCGATGGCGCGCTCGGCGAGGAGTGATACGACCCGGTCGAAATCGACTGGGCCAAATACCGTCTCGTCATCGTGGCGGAAGTGGAACGTGGCGCGCGACAGGTCGACGCGGCGCAGGGCACGGGTGCGCGGCGGACTGGCGCCCGGGGTAGGGGGCGGCAACGGCGGCGGGGCGCCGGGCTCGGTCGGCGGAGGGATCCGCGGCGCGGTCCCATCGGCTCTCGACTCGTCCGTGCTCTCGATGGATGGGGGCGCTTCCGAGGAGCTGGCGGCGTCGGCCGGCAGTGTGCCCGGTGCGACGTTGGGCGGCGCGTTGAGGACCTGCTCGAGGAAGACGGCGACGCTGCGCGAGCTGACCTTGAGCCGGCTATCGAAGAGGTAATCGAGGATCGCCTCCTGGAAGTCGGTGGCGGTCTGGAATCGCTCGTCGGGGTCCTTCGCCAGGGCCTTACGCAGGATGCCGCGGATCGGCTTGGGCAGGTAGCTGTGGCGCTTGAAGCGCTGCTCGACGTCGGCCTCGCGGATGTTGAGGAGGGTCTGCACGTCGGTCTGGCCGACGAAGAGGCGCTTCAACGTGAGGCATTCGAAGAGCACGACGCCCAGCGCGAAGATGTCGGAGCGGCGGTCGATCGGCCGCCCCGTGACCTGCTCGGGTGACATGTAGCCGAGCTTGCCCTTGAGCACGCCCCGGTCCTGCTCGTTGGATGGGGCGGAGATCCCGAGGTCCGCGCGCGCGACGCCGAAGTCCATGATCTTCACGTCGCCGTACTTGGAGATCAGGATGTTCGACGGCGAGACGTCGCGATGAATGATGTTGAGGGCGCGCTGCCCGCGGTCGGTGGCGGCGTGCGCGTGGGCGAGGCCGCGCGAGACTTCGGAGACGATGTGGAGGCCAATCTCGATCGGGACCCGCAACCGGTCACGGGTGCAACGCGACAGGAGGTTGAGGAGGTCGGCACCGTCGACGAGCTCCATCGCGATATAGTAGGTCCCGTCGACATCGCCGAGCTCGTGGATCTGTACGATGTTCGGGTGGTTCAGGAGCGAGGTCACCTTGGCCTCGGCAACGAGCAGGTTGATGAACGTCTTGTTGCTGACGAGCTCGGGCAGCACGCGCTTGATGACCAGGATCTTCTCGAACCCGTCCGGACCGACGCTGCGCGCGCGGAAGATCTCGGCCATGCCGCCAGTCCCGATCTTGTCGAGCAGCTCGTACTTGCCGAACGTGGTCGGCAGGCCCGGCACGGGATCGGTTGGCTGCATCCGGATCAGTTCTTCGGTGTGAGCCGCTGCGTCAGGGCGAGCGCCTCACCGCACAGGCGCTTGTCGTCCTGGTTGGCGGTCTCGTTGCGCTTGCGGGCGCGCTTGCAGCCTTCGTGCTCTTCGCCAAGGCGCATGCAGACCGCGTCGGTCAACGTGTCGCAGTCATCCGAGCAGGCCGAGAAGGGAAGGGCGAGAGCGATGAGGGCGAGAGCGAGAAAACGTTGCATCGAGCGGCTCCACTGCGCCTTGCGCGGCGGCAGGAATGTCGGAGGGCGGGCCCACGGTGTCAAGCCGGATCGCCCGCGCCGGTTCCTGCATCCGCTCCGCCTCGCTGTTTGACACCAGCCACCTGGACGTGGGCGTCGACGATGAGGACCGTGACGTTGTCGACACCGCCATACTGGATGGCGCGCCGCACGAGCTCGCGCGCAGCGTTCTCCGCGCCGTTCCAGCTCGCGAGGACTTCGAAGATCTCCTCGTCCGAGACGAGGTCGGTGAGCCCGTCCGAGCAAAGAAGGTAGCGGTCGCCAGGACGACACGTGCGGGCATGGGTGTCGACGACGACCTCGTCTTGCAGCCCAAGGGCGCGGACGATGACGTTCTTGTAGGGGAAGTGTGGCAGGTCTTCGCGTCGGAGGACCCGCATGCGCAGGTACTCGTTGGCGAGCGAGTGGTCCTCAGTCAACTGGAGGAGGCGGCCACGTCGGTAGCGGTACGCCCGAGAGTCGCCGACGTGGCCGACGTAGACGCGTGCCCCGACGAACGCGAGCCCGACTACGGTCGTGCCCATGTCCTCGAGTGCGGGGTCGGTCGCGGCTTCGCGATAGATCTGGAGGTTGCCGTACTCGATGGCCGACTTCAGGCGGAACTCGTTGAAGCCCGCGAGCGCGGTCATGCCGTCGTCACCCCAGTGCTTGAAGTAGATGTCTCGCAGACGGCGAGTGACGTCGTTGTCCTTGTAGAAGGCGGCGATCGACTCGACGCTGATGCGGCTCGCGACCTCACCACAGGCATGGCCGCCCATGCCATCCGCAACGACGTAGACGCCCTGGTCCCCGAGCACGATGTGGTCGTCTTCGTTGTGCTCACGCACGCAGCCAACGTCGGTGAGGGCACATGCGTCGAGGATCAAGGGCGGTTCTCCGACAGGCGAGAGCGGACGGGATCGTTGGGGGAACGCGGACGACAGCGCGTTCGACGCCGGGGACCCCACCGGACGATTGTACACCCTCTCACCCACTGTTTTGAAGAGCTGCGAGCGGCAATCCCACGAGGACGGGCCTGCGACCTTCCTTGTTGTGCGGCCCCATGACCTGCACCGGTCATTGACGCGTGCGCCGCGTCGCTTGCAGCCTTCGGTTGCCCGGTTCGCTCTGTCCATCTGCACAAACGACGATTCTTGCGGCTCAGGTGGTGCTCTTGTTTCACGTGGAACATGGGCGTACGCCGAATATTAGCTTTCTAGTATTCTGCCACTACACATCAGGCGAACTTTAGCACCGCAGCATGGCTCAATAAAGCCAAGTCGATTCGAGACCCTACAAAGTTCCACGTGAAACACTTGACGGGATCGCAGATCGGACGCAGAAACACACCCAGATCTGGCCCGAACCGCCAACGATCATAGGACCGACATGAGCCGAATACTCGCGATCGCCAACCAGAAGGGTGGCGTCGGCAAGACGACAACCGCGGTGAACCTTGCGGCAAGTCTCGCCGTCGCGGAGAAGCGCACACTTCTCATCGACCTGGACCCCCAAGGCAACACGACCTCCGCCTACGGCCTCGACAAGGCTGCGATGCACACCCACGTCTACCACGCACTCGTGGACGGGGTTCCGCTGGCCGAGACCCTGGTCCCGACCGAACTACCGATGCTGACCTTGTGTCCGACTGGCACCGACCTGGCTGGCGCGGAGGTCGAGCTCGTCAACATGGTCGCCCGCGAGCATCGCCTGCAGCAGGCGCTCGCGCCCGTGCGCGACCAGTACGAATACATCATCATCGACTGCCCACCGAGCCTCGGGCTCCTGACGCTCAACGCGCTCACAGTCGCCGACTCGGTCATCATCCCGCTCCAGTGCGAGTTCTACGCGATGGAGGGCATGGGCCACCTGATGTCGACCATCGAGCTGGTGCGCACGCACCTGAACCCACGGCTCCAGGTCGATGGCATCGTGCTCACAATGTACGACCGCCGGAACAAGCTGTCGCTGCAGGTCGAGAGCGAGACCACGACCTACTTCGGTCGCCAGGTCTTCGACACCCGGATCCCACGCAACGTCCGTCTCTCGGAGAGCCCATCGTTCGGCAAGCCGGCTGTGCTCTATGACGTCACGGCGCCCGGCACCAAAGCTTACCTCGAACTCGCGAGCGAGCTCATCGCCCGTTTGAACCCCACCAAAAAGAACGACACCCAGTCCCTGGCAGGTGCAGCATGACGCTCGGACGATCCGCTCTCGGCAAGGGCCTGTCGGCCCTCATCCCCGCCCCACGTTACGCCAACCAGCGCGACGACTACTTCCTCTGCCCCTTGAGCGATGTCATCGCCGACCCGGCCCAGCCCCGCCAACGCTTCGATGACGAGCGCCTCGAGGAGTTGGTCGCCTCTATAAAGGAGAAGGGGATCCTTCAGCCCATCGTGGTGCGCAAGGGTCCCGGCCCCGGCACCAACTACATCGTCGTCGCCGGCGAACGGCGACTCCGTGCCGCCCGTCGCGCCGGCCTGACCGACGTGCCGGTGCTCGTGAAGGACGTCGCCACCAGCGAAGCACTCGAGCTGGCGCTCATCGAGAACCTCCAGCGCGAAGACCTGAACCCTATCGAAGAAGCGCAGGCGTATCAGCGCCTCCTTGAGAGCGAAGACTATACCCAAGACGTGCTCGCGCGCCGCCTTGGCAAGAACCGCTCGACCATCGCCAACACCCTGCGCCTGCTGCGGTTGCATCAGAGTCATCAGTCGATGGTGGTCGAGGGTCGCATCAGTGCCGGCCACGCGCGTTGCCTGCTGGCGGTCGAAGACGACACCCAGCGCGAGACGCTCGCGACCAAGATCCTGGCTGATGACCTGTCCGTGCGCGAGGCCGAGGAGTGGGTCCGCAAAGAGCGCGAGACCCCCAAGCCGGTGAATCCGAACCCGGCCGAGCCGCGCGTCACGCCGCTCCAGCCCTACTACGAGTCGGTCGCGTCCGACCTCGGACGGGCCCTCGAGGCCGAGGTGCAGATCCAATCGCGCGGCCGCAAAGGGCGCATCTGTATCTCGTTTGAGAGCCTGGACGAGCTCCGCCGCCTCAAAGCGCTGCTCGCGCCCGGCAGCGACCTGGCGAAGACCGCCTGATTCCCACGGCCGCCAATGCGGTCGCCCTCGAGGTCCGGGGTCCTGCGCAGCGCTCGGCGCGCGGCGTGAGGGACTCCGGACCTTCCCTTTTCAGGGTGCCGGCATGCCGAGCGCAAACCCGGCCGTCACGCGATCGAGGCAGCGACGACGCGAGGCATAGTCCCGGTCGTTCGTGCGCGCGACGACCGCGTAGAGATTGCCGTGCTCGAGCCAATAGCTGGCACGCTCCGCGACGACGCGCCCCTCAAGGCGCCCCTGCACCTCATAGCGGCGCGCGGTCCACAGGTCGTACTTCACGTCCTCGTCGACCTGAACCTGCATGCCTTGCCAGGGAAGGGCCGCACGCCCAGCATCGGCAGCCGCACGCGCTCCGAGGCCAGCGGCAGGGGACACCCGAACCCAGCCGCTGCAGCGCTCGCCGTCCTTCACCGCAAGCTTCACATCAGCGCCCAGCGCCGATAGCGCGTCGCCTTCGAGGCGCGTCCAGCCGCTGCCCGGTGTCGTGAACATGAGCCCACTGGCCTTGTCCTTCCACGTCTCACGCAGCTCGGCCACATCCGGCGGATGGAAGTCGACGAGCACAATCGAGGGCTCGTCCGACTCGGAACTCGGCTCACCGCCAGACTCAGACGCCGCATCATCCGGGCAGCCACCAGCCAGGACACCCATCGCCGCCAGAGCCAGCACGGATCGCATCATGCGCACATCGAAGCACACGCGATCCGGCACGTCGAGCCGAAGCCACGATCCCCCGAGCGCCCCACTCATCGCACCCCGCCGGCACGGGCCTCGCGTCCGATCCCGGCCGGCAACGCGGCGATCCACCCGACCTCGAGCGCACCCCAGAGCCCGATCAAGATCGCCTCGGCCACATCATGCGTGAGTGAGGTCGGCCGCTTCGCCCCGCTCACCTCGATCACCTGCCGCGCGAGCCGCTCCGCTGACGCCTTGGCCTGGGCCCCGTCGGTTCGCTCCCATGGCGCCAGCATGACCCCGCGCCAGCTCTCGGCCGACGCCCACATCACGCGCGCACCCCGCTTCTCCGCGAGCCGCGACCAGATCGTCCGATAGTGCCGGTCACCCTCGCACACGAGCCATGCCAGGCCGGGCGCCTCGTCGAGCACGCGCGGCAATGCCTTTTTCAGGGCGCCGACATTGGGGAAGTGCGTCGAACGATAGCGCACGAGCTGTCCATCACGGGCATAGACGGCCAACCCCATGCGCAACCCGAGGTCGACCGCGAGCAGTGTTGGCCCAACCGCGTCCGCGACCGCCGGGACAGGGTGAGGCGACCAGCCTTCTGTGGTACGGTCTCCAAAAGGAGGCTCAGCCATGTCGAAGACCATGACAACGCGCCGCGACTTCATCAAGACCACTGCCCAGACCGCCGGTGTGCTCGGCGTCGCCGGAGCCTGCGGCAGCTGCGCCTGGTTCAATAAGAACGAAGTCCAGGTCGAGGCGCGCCCGGACGCAACGGAAGTCGCGCTGTCGTTCGAGAAGTACCCGAAGCTCAAGGAGCCCAACGGCGTCGTGCACGTCGAGGCGCGCGATGGCGACCTGCGACTCATTGTGCTGCGCAGGCCCGATGGACAGGTGGTGGCGCTGTCGATGGTATGCACCCACTGGGGATGCGATGTCGACTGGGACGCCAAGCAGGCCTGCTTCGACTGCCCGTGCCACGGCTCGCGCTTCGACACGGCCGGCAAGGTGCTCGAGGGTCCGGCCGACGAACCGCTGCCGGTCTACCCCGTCACCGAGACCGCTGACGGGATCATCGTGCGATTCAAGCCGCAGGCCTGAGCCAGCCGATAGATCCAGGAACGTCAGGCTGGCCCGCCGAACTCGGCGGCTGCCAGTGTGTGTCACGGGTAGCGTCGGCGTTGTCAGCCGCAACGCTCAGGTGAGGGCGCTCGCAAGCGGGCGATCTCGGCCAGCACCCGCTCGCGCTCGGCGGCCTCCGTCCCGTCCGCCACGACCCCGAGCCAGCCTTCGAGCGCGTCCGCGGCACGGGCCGCCTCACCTACGCGCTCGAGCGCCGTCGCCAGGTTCCACCAGGGCTCGGCCTCAAACGGGTTGGCCGAGATGCTCTCGCGATAAGCGTTCGCCGCTTCCGCCATATGACCACCGTCGAAGAACGCGTTGCCGAGCAACCACAGCGCTTCCCACTGGTTCGGCTCGACCTCCAGCACGCGACCCAACACGCGCGCCGCCTCGGCGGGCCGGCCATCCGTCAGACGCAGGTCCGCCAGCTCGAGCAGCAGCTCGCGCCGACTCTCGATGCCCGCGTCGACCGCCACCACGGCGGCCGCGACCGCCGCCTTCCACGCCTTCACGAGCAGCGCCTCGGCCTCGCCAACCTTGCCACGCTCGCGCAGCACCTGCGCCAGGAGCCGGACTACCTCGAGATCCTGAGGCCGTCCCGCAACAACCTTCGCCAGCCGATCCTCGGCCAGCGCCCAGTTCTCACGCTCAACCGCGGTGCGTGCCTGCGCGAGCAGCCGATCGAGCGCGCCATGGTTGCCAATCTGGGGCGAATCGACCATCACGAGCCCGATGCAGAGCGAACGCTACGAAGACACCATCGCCGCCATCGCGACCGCCGCGGGAGGAGGCATCGGCATCATACGGGTTTCGGGCCCGGACGCCATTTCCGCCGCCTCCCGTGTCTTCAAGGCGCGGGCCAGCGACTGGTACCGCCACGCGCGGGTGATGGCTTTCGGCCGCTTCGTCGACCCCGGCCACCCGTCCGACGCCACCCTCGACGAGGGCCTCGCGGTCGCCTTCCATGCACCCAAGAGCTACACCGGCGAGGATGTGGTCGAGCTCCATTTGCACGGCGGCGCGCTCCACCTGCGGCGCTGCCTCGAGGTAATCCTGAGCCTCGGCACGCGCCTGGCCGAGCCGGGCGAGTTCACGCGCCGCGCATTTCTCAATGGGCAAATCGACCTCACCCGCGCCGAGGCCGTCGCCGACCTGGTCGCGGCGCGCACGGACGCGGCCCTGCGCCAAGCGCGCGCGCATTTGCGCGGGGCCCTGCACGACCGCATCGCCACATTGCGCGAGCGCGTACTCGATCTGCGCGCCCGGCTCGAGGTGAACCTCGACTTCCCCGACGAGGACGTTCCGAACATGGCGCCCGCCGACCTGGCGCGCGACGCGCTCACCCTGAGTCACGATTTCGCGGCGCTCGCGGGCACCTACCGCAGCGGCCGACTGCTCCGTGACGGGGCCAGGGTCGTGCTGGCAGGACCGCCCAACGCCGGCAAGTCGAGCCTCTTCAATGCGCTCGTCGCGCACGACCGCGCGATCGTGACGCCGATCGCCGGCACGACCCGCGACACCCTCGAAGAGTCGGTCGACATCGCCGGTGTTCCTGTCGTGCTCATCGACACGGCCGGGCTACGCGCGAGCGACGACATGATCGAACAGCTCGGGGTCGCGCGCAGCGAGTCCGCTATCGCCGGTGCCGACCTCGTCGTACGCCTGGTACCACCGGATGAGCCGCTGCCCACGCAGGCGCCGGGCGAGCTGGTCGTGCGGTCGAAGGCGGACCTGCTCGTCACACAGGACGCGCCGCTCGCGGTGTCAGCGACCACCTCAGAGGGCCTCGACGCGCTGCGCCAGGCGATCGCCGAGCGACTCGGAGCAGGCCAGGACGATGGCGGTCTGGTGGTCGTGCGTGAGCGCCAGTATCAGGCCCTGAACAATGCGGCCGAGGCGGCTCAGCGGACCGCCCACGCGCTCCTGGCCGGCCGCCCGGGCGAGCTCGCCGCGGTCGACTTGCAGGACGTCATGGACGCGGTCGCGAGCCTCGTCGGCGAGACCAGCATCGAGAACATGCTCGACCGCTTGTTCGCGACGTTCTGCATCGGCAAGTAGCGGCTACTTACGCCGCGTGACGATCAGGTGCCCGTGCTTGTAGCGGTCGGGATAGCCGAAGTAATCGAAGGGCAGGGGGCGCTTGAGCTGGGCGGCGTACAGCGCCTCCAGGGCGATGACGCCTTCGGCCGATGACTTCAGGAACGTGCCGCTGAACCTGCCGTAGGTCGTCTGCTCCCAGCGGTCGGGCGACAGGTGCATCGGGTTCAGGCCGGTCGAGTCGGAGATCATCCAGACGACCTTCTCCATCAGGAACTCGCGGATCGTCTTGAAGTTGCCCCACCACAATAGATAGCTTGCGGCCTTCGTAATGGCGGTCAGCGGGCCCTTGGTGGCGAGGTGCTTGAGGATCCGACCGTCCCTCGCGAGCTCGTCATTGGCGAGGTTCGCCTGGAAGTGGCGATAGGTCTGCCCGGGTGCGTTGGCGACCCCGCGCTTCTTGAAGCGCAGCTCGTAGCCCGCGAACAGGTCATTGAGCTTGCGGTTGCGCATCGACCCCTTGAGCCCTTCGACCTGCTTATCGGCGGCCAGCAGGTCCACGTCCGTGAAGTAGTGGATCGAGCCATCGGGCTCGAGCCGCAACGCGCGTAGGCCAATCGGCTCGTAGCCATGCACATGCAGGCCGACCAACGCGAAGATCATCTGGGAGGGCAGGGGGGTACCCTTCAGGAGTGACAGATCGAGCGTGCGCGAATGGTTGAACTTCACGAGCTGCGCCATGAAGCGCCGATGCACCGCGAGGTGCTTCACGAGTTCTTCCGGTGCGGTCCGCAGGATAGATCGCGGGTCCCCGCCCGCTTCCAGCGACACGGACGTTATCTCCTGGAGGTCCGGGAAAACGGCGAGCGCCGTGAGCAGATCAGCGCCACCAAACGGGTAGACGACGGTCTTCGGGATGTCCTTGGGAACGATGCCAGACGAGCCCGCGAAGAACGGCCGGGCCGGCGTGGCCCAACGCTTCTCGTAGTCGTCGAAGATCGTCTTGATGCCCTTGCAATGCGCCGCCACGGTGGCGGCGTCGAAGCGCTCCGGCGGGCTCGTGCCGTCGCAGGCCGCGACCGACGACAGGACGCGCAACGCGTCTGTGAACTCGAACGGCGGGTCCGACGGCGGTGCGCGATACGACTCCGCGTGGGCCGGCGCCACGAGCAGCAAGGACAACAGGGCGAGCTTCAGCTTCATCAGGCGATCTCCAATGGACAACAAGCAGCGACAACAACACGCGACCCCACGCAGGTATGCGTGCACGCACGCTCAATACACCCGGGCATTGCCTCTCGCGAGCCGAGTGACTATGGTCGCCGCCATTCTTGACCGAAAGAGTCAACAATCCACGAAGAGGCACCATGGCGACGTCGTTCACGGACTATCTCAAGCAGGTGAAAGCGGGCATTCGTGAGGTTTCAGTCCACGACCTGGCCGAGATGCAGAGCAAGGTGAAAGACCTCACCGTGATCGACGTGCGTGAGCCCGATGAACAGGACAACGGCGTCGTTGGCGGCGCCAAGCTCGTGCCGCGCGGCTTTCTCGAGTCCCGCATCGAGAGCATCCAGCCCGATCGCGCCGCGCCGATTGCACTCTACTGCGCGGGTGGCAACCGCTCGGCGCTGTCGGCGAAAAACCTGGCGGAGCTCGGCTATACGAATGTCGTGAGCGTCGCTGGCGGCATCGGGGCCTGGTCCCGGGCGGGCCTCGAGCTCGACCACCCCAAGCGCTTGACCCGCGACCAGGCAGCCCGCTACGCACGCCAGACGATCCTGCCGCAGATCGGCGAGGTCGGGCAGACGAAGCTCCTGAACGCCAAGGTGCTAGTCGTTGGCGCCGGTGGCCTTGGCTCGCCGACCGCGCTCTACCTCGCGGCAGCAGGTGTCGGTACGCTCGGCATCGTCGACAACGACAAGGCCGACAAGTCGAACCTGCAGCGCCAGATCCTCCACGACGAGCACACGGTCGGAACTTCCAAGGTCGAGTCGGCGAAGAAGCGCCTTCACTCCCTCAACAGCGACATCACCATCAAGACCTACGATACGCGCCTCGACGCCTCAAACGTGCTCGACATCTTCAAGGGCTACGACATCGTTGTCGACGGCACCGACAACTTCCCGACCCGCTACCTCATCAACGATGCGTGCGTGTTCCTGAAGATCCCGAACGTGCACGGCTCGATCTACCATTTCGATGGCCAGGTCTCGGTCTTCAACTACGACGGCGGGCCCTGCTATCGCTGTCTCTACCCCGAGCCGCCGCCGCCCGAGCTCGCGCCGTCGTGCGCCGAGGCCGGCGTCATCGGCGCCATCTGCGGCGTGGTCGGCAGCTACCAGGCGGTCGAGACGATCAAGGTGTTGCTGAAGTTCGGCGAGCCACTGAAGGGCCGCATCCTGTCGATTGACCTCCTCAACCAGAACGTGCGCGAGCTCAAGATCCGGCGCGACCCGAATTGCCTCGTGTGCAGCGACCACCCAAAGATCACCGAGCTCATCGACTACGAGCAGTTCTGTGCGGTGACGCTGTAACCTTTGCGAGGCCCGGGCCCGCCGGGTTTGATCCCGCGCCCCGCTTTCAGCTAGCTTCGAACCCGTGCGACGCTTCCTTCTCACTGCGATCCCCCTCATCGCCTCCCTTGCCCAGGTCCCCGCCCACGCGGCCGACTGTGGCAACGTGACGGCCGAGGGTGTTTGTCAGGACGCCAAGACCCTCGTCTTCTGCGAAGCGGGCGAGCTCGAGGTGATCCGCTGTCAGGTGGGCGAGCTCTGCGCGCACGACGTCGATCGCTTCAACGGCGCCGCCGGCTGCATCGCCACGCGTTATGCCGGCTGCGGTGCGGTGCCCGAGCAGGGGCTCTGCGCCGGCTCGACGCTCCTCTATTGTGCCAATGGTCGCGTCGAAGAGTTCGAGTGCCCAAGTGGCATGCGCTGCGAATCGGTTGTGACCCCAGAGGGCACAGCCGACTCCGACTGCGTCGTCGCGAGCGCCATCGCGGAAGACAACGAAGGCACCGCGCGCGAAGAGGTCCCGGTGCAGCCCGGCGACGACTCGGACGACGTCGACAACCCGACCCCCGTCGCGACCAACGATGGCGCGCCCTTGCCTTCGGTCCAGAAGGGTGGGGCGGGCCCGGCCGAAAACTACTCGGCCGGCGGTGGCGGCTGCCACTCTGGAACTGGGTCCGTGTTTGCGCTCGGCCTGGCGGGGCTTCTACTCGCCGTCCGCCGGATGTTCGCAACACGTTAGGTCCATGCCGATCACTTAGGCAGATCCGTTGCACGACGCCGCCGTTGCACGACGCCGTAGTGAAGCGTCGTGATGCAGCTCGTGAGGGAGCGACGGTGTCGGATGCCTCCGGACGACCTGCAGGCTCGACGCTGCGAGCGAAGCTCGTGGCATCGACATGCCTGCCGGGAGGAGGAGGCGCCGACGCTGGCGCGACCAGACCGCACCCGTTCTAAACTGTCGCCTGGCTTCGGATCCAAATCGTGATGCGGCGTCGCTCCTTCGGTCGCTTGTGCGCCGTACGACGAGTACGGCTCCGCGCTTCCTTCAGTCGCTCCTGGCCTCACGATTCGTCTCCTTCGCCATGCGACACTGTTTAGCGATCGAGCCTGAGCACGGTCCCGAGGTCGCCGACCACGACAACGTTCACGCCGTCCCCGTGGATCGCATAAAGCGTCGCGATGGTCGTCGTCGGCACCTTTTCCCAGGCCTCGCCGTTCCAGTGGATGATGTGTCCGGCCGTGCCGACGGCCCAGACATCGTTCGACGCGAGGCCGTAGATCCCGCGCAGCGACGTCGTCCACTCGGTCTCGACGATCGCCCACATCGTGCCGTCCCAATGCAGGATCCGGCCGTTCTCGCCCACCGCCCAGCCGTCGTCGCGAGCGGCCATCCACACCGCGAAGAGCTCTTCGGTGATCGGGTCCTCGCCGCCATCGGCATTCGGGATACCCTGCACCTTGGTGCCGCCCCAGCCAAGACCGTTGAAGCGCAGGATCGTTGCCTGCGCGCCGACCGTCCACACATCACCGTCGCGGCTCTCGAGGGCGCGCAGGTTGTTCTTCGTGCCCGAGGCCACGCTGAGCCACGCGCTGCCGTTCCACGCGAGCAACGTGCCGCCCGAGCCGGCCGCCAGATAGCGGCTCTCGGAGTCGCCCCAGACCGCGGCGATGAGCGCCGTCACGGGCGTCTCGACCCGCGTCCAGGCCTCGCCATCCCAGTGCACCGCGAGCCCGCTGCGGCCGACCGCCCAGATGTCGGTGGCGCTCGTGCCCCAGACCGACTCGAGCGCCTGCGACGTTGGGCTCTGCATCTCGCTCCAGGTCCCGTCTGCACGCGCGAAGATCCGACCCTGCGCACCGACTGCGATCAACAGCGCGTCGTCGGGTGTGCCCCATACGTCGACCAGCTCGCCGCCCAACGCCAGCTCCGCCGTCTGCGCAAAGCCCCGCACCCGATCGCCCTCGAAGACGAGCCCGTCCTGGCCTACGAGCACCACGTCCCCATCGCCCTCGACCCACACGCCGAGCAAGCTCGACGTCGTCGGCGACTCCTCGAGGGACCAGCTCGCGCCGTCCCAGTGGACGACCGAGCCGCCATAGCCGACGGCATAGACATCGTCGGCTGCGACCCCATGCACATCGCGCAGGCTCACCACCAACCCTAGATCGGTGGCGCCCCAGCTCGTGCCGGTGCCATGCAGGAGCGTGCCCTGGTCCCCCACCGCGAAGAACTCGTCGCCATCGAGCGTGTGCACCCCGTGCAGGTTCCAACCGACCCCAGTGGCGACCGGCTCGATGCCACCGCCCCGTGACAGGACCGCCTGACCGCCGTTGCCGACAAGCGCCACGGTCGTGCCCTTGGCGCTGATCCCATTCCACACAGCACTCGCATCCGCGCCCGTCGAAGGTGCCCAGCGCACCCCGTCCCAGCTCAGAATGATGCCGCCCCTACCGACCGCGAACGCGCGATCCTCCGCGATCCCATGCACCGCCCAGAGGGTGTCATCGACCCCGGTTGACAACCGTTTGAAGGACGTGGTCGAGCCTTGCAGCATGGCACCGTCGATCCCCACCGCGAACAGGTGGTCCTTGTCGTGCCCGTGCACCGCGTTGAGGAGGTCGACCCCCTGCTCGAGCGCCAGCACCTTCCACGCACCATCGGGCGATTGCGACGCGACGATCCCGTCGTTGCCGACCGCCACGATGTTTCCGGCCTCGCCCGCCCACACGCTCTTGAAGACGTACTCGTCGGGCAGGTCGGCCTCATCCGAGACGAACGTGCCGGGCTTGGGCAGCTCTGGCACGTCCTCGTCGACATCGGCGACCACCTCGGCCACCTCTTCGCCGAGCTCTGCGTCCGCCACGTCACCCACATCCGCCGCGTCGTCGGCGTCGTCGGCATCGGGGACATCGGGCGCCGTGTCCTCCGGCATCTCGCCCGCGCTGTCGGTCTCGGCGCTGGTGTCCTTTGCATCGGCATCGCCTTCGCGATCCACCCCCGAGCCGCCGCACGCTGCGCTGGCCCACAGGCCCGCCACCCCGAGCATCGTCAATAGCCGCCCCGATTCACCAAAAGACATGCGGCTCATAGGGCCTCCAGCGCCAGGCGTCGCGCCTCGACATGCATCAACCGGAAGGCGCCCCCGACCAACGCCTCAGCCCCGTCCGGCGATACGTACAACGCGTCGAAGGTCGCCCCACGTTCGGTCACCACTTCGGCCGTCCACGTCGCACCACTGCGCACCAGCACGAGCCCCCCCGAACCGGCGGCCACTGCCGCCCCACTGGTCGCAGTCGCGACCGCATACAGGAACGCACCGGGCGACTCGTTCTCCAGCACGACTGTCGCCGCGTTCGCACGCAGGATGACGCCATTGTCGCCGACCGCGAACACACCGTCGGACGACGCGGCCATCGCGCTCAAGGCGCCGCCGACCCCGGACGCGATCACCTCAGGCACGCCGAAGGTCCCGCCTTCGCCCGCCGGCATGCGCAGCAGCGTACCAAACACGCCGGAAATCCAGACGCGGCCATCGCCACCGAGCTGTACCGCCTTCAAGTCCGCGGTCGTGCCCGACGCGAGCAGGGTCGCTTGATCAGCGACGATCAACATCAGCGTACCGCCGCGACCACTTGCTATCGCACCTGCAGCCGCCGCGCCGACGCCACTCGCAGCGGGCGCGACACCGTAGAGATCGACCGGCACCGGTGTTGGGACCTTCGTCACGACGTCACTGCCGTCCTCCAACGCGATGTTCAGGATCGTTCCCTTGGCACCGACCGCGACCAGCACTGTGTCCGAAAGCGCCGTGATAGCGAACAGATCGGCGTCCGTGCCCGACGCGACGACCGTCCAGCCCTGCGGGCCTCGGCGCGCGAGGAACCCCTTCGTGCCGACCGCCCACAGCTCGTCCCCGCGCCGCGCGAAAGACGTGAGCGTCGCCTCCGGCCGCGTCGCGACCGACGACCAGGTCGTGCCCGCGAGCTGGATGCCGCCGCCCGTTCCTGCCAGCGCCATCACCAGACCGCCGACCACGCTATCGGCCACCGCGAAGTCCTTCACGCCGGTCACGTTGCCGGCGGTCGTATCGACGTTCCAGCTCGGACCGGACGAGAGCAACACCGCGCCCGAAGCCCCGAAGATCCGGACGCCGCCATTGGCCCC
>Ga0105049_10001917_pt1 | contig 24661 bp, 19 predicted proteins | sample MAT06_FD_78087 | JGI IMG/M metagenome (GOLD analysis project Ga0105049, IMG submission 78087) | Freshwater microbial communities from Lake Fryxell liftoff mats and glacier meltwater in Antarctica - MAT-06 | ecosystem: Environmental > Aquatic > Freshwater > Ice > Liftoff microbial mat | place...
CGCTGGACGCGCACACGGGCCAGACCATCATGGATCTGATCAGGGGCGCTTCGCGCTCAATGGACGATCAGGGCCAGTCGCGATGCGTGCTGGTGGTGACGCACGACAATCGCGTGTTTCACTACGCCGACCGAATCGAGCAGATGGACGACGGGATGATCAAGGCGAAGGCGGATGATTTCGTGTATCAGGAACAGCAGCAGCAGCACGCCGAGGCACGGGCCCGAGCGGGTGCGGGGGAACAGGAATGATCAAGTGGCTGACGATTCTGGTTGCGTGTCTTGGGCTGGGGGTCGCGCTGTATGCGGTGGCGACCGAGGGGCAGGACAAAGCCATCCCGCCGGCACCGGCGGCGGCGCCGAGCGTGAACCCGTTTGAGAGGGGGATCGCGGCGGCGGGGACGATCGAAGCGGCGTCGCGCAACGTCGCTATTGCGGCGCCCGAGGGCGGGCTGGTGGCGGAAGTTTTTTCGCCGGTGGGCGGGAGCGTCAAGCGCAACGACCCGCTGTTTCGGCTTGACACGCGATTGCTGGATGCGGAGTTGGTGCGGGCGGCGAGCGCGGAGGCGGCATCGGCGGCGCGGTTGGCGAGATTGAGGGCGCAGCCGCGGGCGGAGGATGTTCCGGCATTGGAGGCGGCGGTGGCGGGGGCGACGGCGTTGCTGGCGGACGCGGAATCGCAGCTTGCCGATACGCAGCGGGCGGCGACGAGCCAGGCGGTGTCGGGGTCGGAGATCACGCGGCGGACGTTTGCGGTGGACGTGGCGCGTGCGGACGTTCGGCAGAATGAGGCGCGGCTGCAACTGATGCGGGCGGGGGCGTGGGCGCCGGACATTGCGGTGGCGGAGGCGGAGCTTGCGCAGGCGAAGTCAGAGGTCGAGGCGATCCAGCTGCGGATCGAGCGGCTGACGGTGCGGTCGCCGATTGATGCGACGGTGCTGAAGCGGAACATCGAGCCGGGGCAGTTTGTGCCGACGTCGGCGTCGGCGCTGGTGATCGGCGATCTTCGGACGCTGCATGTGCGGGCTCGCGTGGATGAGGAAGACGCGCCGCTGCTGAGGGATCGCGCCAAGGGCGTTGCGCGGGTGCGTGGCGTGGCGAGCGAATCGCTTGAGCTGCGGTGGCTGTGGGTTGAGCCTTTAGCGCAGCCGAAGACGGAGTTGACGGGGGCGACGGTGGAGCGGGTGGATACGCGCGTGGTGGAGGTGCTGTTTGAGGTGGTGGGCACGCCGCGGACGAGGTTGTTTGCGGGTCAGGTGGTGGACGTGTTTATTGACGCGGAGCTACCGGGGCCGGCGAAGAACTGACGGGATGCGAGCGCGGCGGTGTTTTTCGGGGGGGCGGGATTCGCGGGATTTGTGAGGGGGCGCGGGTTGAGGGTTGATGAGGTTGTTGGTGGGGGCGAGGGGGGGCGGCAGGTGGGTTTCGGGGACTCAGGTAAATGTTCATGGGAATGAGATTTCTGGGCGTGGATGGGAACTTGGGCGCATCTGGCGCGTCGAACCGTGCGGTGAGATTGTGTCGTGCAAAGGTGACGCGAAGCCGATACACTTTCCCGGTCAGCGGTCTGTAGACCAGTGGATATCTCCCTCTTCGTGGGAACATCAAGGAGCGGTACATGGCTTTGAAGAACACCCTCACTCGTTCGGTCTTGCAGATCGGCACCCTGGTTGCCATCGCCGGAACGTGCGTCCTGCCGGTCAGCGCGCAGCCCGCGGCACCTGCGACTGAGCCGACCAAGCTCGCGGTTCGTCCGAGCGGCAACCCTGCGCGTGACAATCTGCAGCGCTTGCAGACGCTCGTGACGATTGAGGAGTCCAGCACCCGGCTGGGCAACATCATCGACTTCCTGGCGAAGGAAACTGGCGCGTCGTTTGACGTCCTGTGGCGCGGCGACCGCTCCGGCGGTCTGGATCGCGATCAGGAAATCAGTGCCTCGTACAAGGGCCTTGCGGGGATCGTCGTGCTCGAGAAGGTGCTGGCGCGCTACTCGCAGGAGTCGGGCACTGCGACGACGTGGCAGATGAGCGATGTCGGCGCGATTCAGGTTGGGCCGAAGGAGATTTTCAACAAGACGACGCGGCGCGTTGAGCTGTACGACATCAATGATCTGCTCTTTGTGATGCCGATCTACGACGAGGCCCCCGAGATCGACCTGGAGAAGGTGCTCCAGAACCAGAGCGGCGGCAGCAGCGGTTCGCCGTTCACTCAGAACCAGCAGAACAACAGAGAGCCGGTCCGCACAAAGGAAGATCGCGGGCGCGACGTGATCGGCCTGATCACCTCGCTGGTCGAGAGCGACCAGTGGTTCGGCGATGTCCCGGAGCCCAAGTATTATCAGGGCCACATCATCGTGGATGCCCCGGACTATCTTCATCGCGCGATCAACGGCTATCCGTACTGGCCGACGGTGATTCGCGCTGGTGGCGGCGGCAGTTCGCGTCGGTTCGTGTCGCTCACAACCGATAACCAGCTCGCCTCGGTGCGCGAGTTCGTGAATACGCCGGTGACGGGCATTGTCCCCGGCGGCGGCGGTCGCTAAGACCGGGTTGGATGAACGCTGAAGTTGTTTGTGTTCCCCAGAGGGGCTCGCGTACGCGGGTCCCTTTTCTTTGGCGATCAACGCCTCAACTTTGTACGATGTAGCCATGAGCATGGTCAGCCCGTCTGCGCACGATCGCATCGCCTCCGGCCGCACACTCCCGGCGATTTTGGGGGGGATGCCCGCGGTCGGTGGATCGCAGGTGGAGGCGAACCGTTGGCCGCTGATCGGGCCGGAGGACGAGGAGGCGGTGCTGCGGGTGCTGAGGTCTGGCGAGCTTTCGAGCGGGCACCTGCCGGGCGCGATGGGGGGGTATCCGTGTCCGCATCCGGAGGCGCTGGCGCTGGAGTGCGAGTGGGCGGAGTATCTGGGTTTGCCAGCGGTGGACGTTGGCGAGTTCATACCTGCGCTGGCGGGCAAGGGGTTTCGGGTTGCGCCGAACGTGCTGTCGCACAATAATGGAACCGCGGCGATTTTGGCCGGGCTGCACGCGCTTGATATTGGGCCGGGCGACGAGGTGATCGTTCCGACGACGACGTGGTGGTCCAGCGTGCTCACGGTGCTGCACGTGGGGGGAGTGCCGGTGTTTGCCGAGGCGGACGCGGAGACGCTGGCGCTGGACCCGGCGGATGTTGAAGCGCGCGTGACTGAGCGCACCAAGGCGATCATCGTCACGCATCTGTTTGGCATCCCGGCGAAGATGGACGAGTTGGTGGCGATCTGCAAGCGGCACGGGCTCAAGCTGATGGAAGACGCCAGCCACGCGCACGGGGCGACGTATCGCGGCACCAAGCTCGGGCTGATCGGCGATGTCGCGGTGTTCAGCCTGCAGGGCAACAAGCTTGTGCCGAGCGCCGAGGGCGGGTTGCTGGTGGCGAAGGACAGCGACGTGCTGCTGAAGGCGGCGCGGTTCGGGCAGTATGAGCGGCTGGTGCCTTTGAAGGCGATCGATCATCCGTTTGGTCGATTCGCGGCGACGGGATTTGGGTACAAGTTTCGGATGTCGCCATTGAGCGCGGCGCTGGCGCGTACGCAACTGCGGCGGCTCGATGAGCGCAATACGGTGCGGAATGACAACTGCGAGTATCTGAGCCGTCGGCTGGCGAAGCTGGGGCTGCGGTGCTTCATGAATGGCGACCCGGGGCTGGAGCACTCGAAGCGGGTGTACTTTGAGTTTCTGGTGGGCTTTGACGAGTCGGCGCAGAAGGTCTCGACCAAGGCGGTGGTCAAGGCGTTGCAGGCGGAGGGATGTTTGGTGAGCGCGCCGCGGTATCCGTTGCTGCACCAGCAGCCGGTGTTTACTGAGGGCCATTGGCTGGACTTGGCGCGACTGCGCCACGACCCGGTTGCGAGCGCGCGGGTGTATGACGGGAAGAACCTGACGAGGACAACGGCGGGCAATGGCACGTTGATCAAACTGCCGAGCTTCCCGAGCGCGAGCCGGGCGCTGCTGGATCAATACGCGGAGGCGTTTGAGAAGGTGTTGCGAGATCCGTCGGCGCTGCCTGGCGCGTGAAACGTAAGGGGCGCACCAAGGAACGGGAGCGGGGGCTTACTTCTTCTTTGACGCGTCGATGTCATCGTCGTCGTCGTCGAACTTGAGGTCTTTGAGCAGGTCCTTGAGGTCGCCGCCCTCGTCGTCGTCATCGAAGACGCTGGGCTTGCCGATGGTGGTGGGGGGCTGCTTGGAGCCGGGGGCGGGCGCGGGGGGCTTGCCGCTGATCGAGGTGGAGGGGCGGGCGCTCTCGATGTTCAGGTCGTCGTCATCATCGTCTTCGAGGCCGACGGTGCCGGCGGCGTAGCAGTCTTTGGCGTCGATCTTGGCGGGGTCGCCGTTGATCTTGACGACGAAGACGACGGGGCCGACGGTGATGAGGTCGCCTGGGGCGAGGGTGGCTTCGCGGACTTTTCGGCCGTTGACGTAGGTGCCGTTGGACGAACCGAGGTCTTTGATGGAGACCTGGGCGAGGCTGGCGACGACTTCGCAGTGGCGTCTTGAGACTGCGGGCACGGGGATGCGGAGCTTGGCGCCCTCGTCGCGCCCGATCAGCGTGGACGCTTTGTCCAAGGGGAGTTCGCGGGCGGATCCGTCAGCTTTGACCATCACAAGGGCGACTTGCACAGGCGAGTTCCTCCGGTCCGGGCGAACGATGTTCGCGTCTAGATGCCCCCCCACCCCCCGCGAACCCGGCCCCCCCGCGTTGATGCTCAAGGCATCGCGAAAATCCAGCGGCTGAGCGGGAGGATAGCGTATCAAGTTCAGCGGGAGCGGTGTTGCTCCTCAGCAGCGGGAAGTCGCTGTGAAAGTTGGGTTGGCTGCTGATGCGATGGAACACGTTGTGACACACACGCCTGACCAATCCTATGTTGTGCTGCACCAGGTGGGTTCGCCTCAGGGCGGGACGCCTTCGGCACGGGCGGCGCTTGAGGGCGAGGCTCGCGGGCGGGCGGGTGAAAGTGGAGGCGGACGCGAGGCGGTGAGATCGCTGTACATCCACACGCCGTTTTGCGTACACAAGTGTCACTATTGCGATTTTTACTCGTTCGTGGACAAGAAGGACCAGCAGGCGGCGTTCGCGGATCGGTTGATTGAGGAGCTGCGGGGGCTGAGCGTGCATGCGTGTGGGGCGGATGGGACGCCGCGACCGCTGCGGACAATCTTTGTGGGCGGGGGGACGCCAAGTTTGATGCGGGTTGAACTGTGGGAGCGGGTGCTCAAGGCGATGGCGGAGGTGTTTGATCTGTCGATGATCAGGGCGGCGGCGGACGGGGCGGGACTTGATCGTCGAGCGGGCGTGGCGTTGAACAGCGGGGGTGGGGGTGGGGGTGAGTTGAGGGATAGGCCGCTGAGCGCGGTTGCGCCGGGGGCGGAGTTCACGGTTGAGTGCAATCCGGAGAGTACAAGCGCGGAGTTGATGGCGCTGCTGCGGCAGTTTGGTGTTGGGCGCGTGAGCGTTGGGGCGCAGTCTTTCAACCCGCGTCACTTGAAGACGCTGGAGCGCTGGCACGACCCGGCAAATGTTCAGCGGGCGATCGAGCTGGCGCGGGCCGCGGGGATAGGAAGGCAGAGCGTTGACTTGATCTATGGCGTGCCGGGCCAGACGCTGGCGGAGTGGGCGAGCGATTTGGAGACTGCGCTGGGGCTGAACACGACGCATTTGTCGTGTTACAACCTGACGTATGAGGCGACGACGGCGATGACGGCGCGTTTGCGGGCGGGTGAGTTTGTGGCGGTGGAAGATGAGGTGGAAGCGGACATGTTTGAGATGACGGGCGCGACGCTGGCGACGGCGGGGCTGCGGCGGTATGAGGTGAGCAACTACGCGGTGCCCGGGCAGGAGAGCCGGCACAACCTGGCGTATTGGTGGCACGAGCAGTGGCTCGCGGCGGGGCCGAGCGCCAGCGGGCATGTGTATGCGAGTGGGGGTGGATCGCTTCGGGATGCGGGTTCGGGCGGTGCGCACGTCGAGGCGTCAGGCGGCGGGGAGTTCGCGCGAGCGGGTCATCGTTGGAAGAACCGACCGGCGCTTGCGCAGTATTTGGATTTTAGCGATGGGGGCTACGCGCCGGTCACGGGCTATGAGCCGCCTGATCCGCGGCGAGCGGTGCGGGAACGGCTGATGACGGGCATCCGGCTGTGCGATGGCGTGGAGGTGGGGGCGGCGTGCGGGGCGGTTGGTGAGGTTGCGGGTGCGGGGGCCGCGGCGGCGTGGCGGCGTGAGATTGACGAGTTGGTGGGCGATGGGTTGCTGGTGATTCGGGGTGCGCGCGTGATGGTGACGCAGCGCGGCTGGCTGGTCGCGGACTTTATTGCCAAGCGGCTGATGAGGGCGGTGGAGGACGTGAGGTGAGGGGAGCGTAGTGAGGGCTTGCTGGCTGGATGCCTACTCGGGCAGCGTCAGGTGCAGCTTGATGAGCGTCGCGCGGAGTTCTTTTGGCATTGCCGAGCGGATGTCCATCTGCTGGCCGGAGGTCGGGTGGACGAAGGTCAAGCGGTGCGAGTGGAGCGAGAGGCGAGGGGAGGCGTGGGCGACGCCTTCGGGGGCGTACATGGAATCGCCGAGGATGGGGGAGCCGATGGCTTGGAAGTGGACGCGGACCTGGTGGAGGCGTCCGGTGAGGGGTCGGGCTTCGACGAGGGCGCCGTGAATGCTGCTGCTGAGCGTGCGGTAGGCGGTGGCGCTGGGCTTTCCTCGGGAGGAGACGATGGAGGTTTTTTTCTCGCCGAACTTGCCGGGCCGGGGCTCGACTTCGAAGAGCGGTTTGGAGATGACGCCGACGGGGCGTTTGGGGGCCTTTGAGCAGATCGCCCAGTAGAACTTGCCGATCTGGCGCTGCTCAAACTGGCGGCGGAGGTCGTCGTATGCGCGGTTGCGGAGGGCGAGGATGAGCAGGCCGCTGGTGGCTTTATCGAGGCGATGGAGGAGGCCGAAATCGCGAGCTGCGCCAAGGTTTTGGAGTTGGTGGCCGAAGCGTGCGAAGAGGCCGTTGAGGAGGGTATCGTCCTCGTGCCCGAGGCCGGGCTGGGTGGCGAGGCCGCTGCGTTTGTTGACGACGAGGATGTCGTCGTCCTGATATTCAAGGGCGTAGGTGACGCGTTCGGCGGGTTGGACGGACAGTGAGGCCATGGTGGTTGTGCTCGACGCGAAGAGGCGTCTACTCGCGTGGGCAGGCGTCGTGATCGAGGTACCACCGCAGGTCGCCGGCGTGGGGGCGGACGCCCAGGATGGGGAACTCTTCGACGGGGAAGTCAGAGCTGGCGGCGTTTTCTTCGTAGGCCTTGGAGACGCGAGCGAGGGTGTCGCGCTTGTTGCTGCCCAGGACGAGGATCGCGACGAAGCGAGCGGCGTTGAGCAGGTCAAAGGTCATGGTCACGCGGTCGGGCGGCGTGACGCGCGGGCCGCTGTTGATGCGGACCAGGCGGGTGTTGGCGTCGGCGGAGGGGAAGAGGGCGGGCGAGTGAGGGAAGAGCGATGCGGTGTGGGCGTCGTTGCCCATGCCCAGGACGACGAAGTCGAGCCGGTCCTGACCTTTGCTGCGACGGCTGAGGACGCGCAGGAGTTCGGCTTCGTAGCGACGGTCGGCGTCGGGCTCGAGGGCCATCATCGGGTGGACGTTTGCTTCGGGGATGCCGGAGTGCTGGCCGATCAGGTCGTCAAGCTGGCGGAAGTTTGAGCGCTCGTCGTCAAAGGGGACGCGACGCTCATCGACCACCCACATGTGCGAGCGGTCCCACGGCAGTTGGCGGTAGGCGGGATCGTACATCAGGCGGCGGTAGAGCGGGAGCGGGGTGCTGCCGCCGGAGAGGGCGAGGTGAAAATCTGAGAGGGAGCGGACGCACTGGATGGACTGCAGGAGCAAGTCTGCGGCGAGCGCGTCGATCGCGTCGTCGGCGGTGGCGCGGAGCATCACCTTGCCGGGGAGGCGCGGGGCGACCGCGGGTTGTTCTAGCGGGATGAGGTCGTCTGACATCGGCGGATCATAGAGCCGAGGGGCATTGGCGCGTTTTTGGTGATGCAGGCTGAGCGGGCTGGTTGGTTGAGAACGTCAACCGGGGGCGGGCGCGTCCTTGGGTGCCTCGGCGGATTCGAGGTTGTGCCAGCGACGTTCGGGGCCCGGCGTGCTGCCGGCGCTGATGATGGCGTCGGCGGAGGGCGGGCCCCAGGTGCCGGGGGTGTAGTCCTGGATCTCGGCGCGGAGTTTGGGCGACTTGACGAAGGGGTCGCAGATGCGCCAGCCGCCTTCGACTTCGTCGCGGTGCTTGTAGAGGGTGCGGTCGCCGCGGATGGCGTCGAGGATGAGAGGGCCGTAGGCCTCGATGACTTCGCCCCCGAAGGAATGGAGGTAGTCCAGATCGAGGTTGGCGGAGGCGAGGTGGATGCCGGAGCCGGGAACCTTTCCTTCCATGCGGAGGGAGATGCCCTCGCGCGGGGCGATGGTGATCAGCAGGCGATTTGGTGGTCGGTCTGCGAGCGACTTGTCCATGTTGCGGAACATATTGGTCGGCGGCTTGCGGAACTGCACCATGACTTCGGTGCGTTTGGAGGCCATGCGTTTGCCGGAGCGCAGGAAGAAGGGCACGCCGGCCCAGCGCCAGTTGTCAAAGCCCAGCTTGATGGCGGCGTAGGTCTCGGTGGCGCGCGATGGGTCCACGCCTTCTTCTTGCACGTAGGCCTTGTCGTCGGGCTTGGTGCCCTTGGAGTAGCGCCCGAAGACGGCGCTGATCTGGGCCTGCTCTTCGGTGAGGGTGGGGGAGCAGTTGATGAGCTTGATCTTCTCGCGCATGATGGCGCTGGCGTCGTAGGTGCTGGGGGGCTCGATGGCGACGAGGCAGAGCACCTGGAGCAGGTGGCTCTGGATCATGTCGCGCAGTGCGCCGGCGGTGTCGTAGAAGTTTGCGGCGCGGCTGCCGACGCCGACGGTCTCGGCGGCGGTGATCTGGACGTGGTCGATGTAGGTGCGGTTCCACATCGGCTCGAAGAAGGTGTTGGCGAAGCGCATCACCAGGATGTTCTGGACGAGTTCCTTGCCCAGGTAGTGATCGATGCGGAAGATCGCGTCCTCCTCGAAGACGCGCCCGAGGCACTGGTTGAGCGAGACGGTGGAGGGGAGGTCGGTGCCGAAGGGCTTCTCGATGATGATGCGTTGCCAGGGGGTGGAGGCGGACTTGAGGGAGCACCAGCGGTGGCCCTCGGTGACCATGCCAGCGGCGCCGATGTTGTCGATGATCGACTCGTAGAGCTTGGGCGCGACGGAGAGGTAGAAGAGGATGTTGGGTGAGCCGCCTTCGCGGAGGATGTTGAACTCGGTGCCGAGCTCGTTGATGCGTTTGATCAGGGAGGGGAAGACGTCGGGTGATGCCGCGTCGCCGGTGTGGTATCGCAGGCGCGGGGCGAAGCGATTCCAAACGCCTTCGTCAAAGACGCTGGCGAACTCTTTGACCGACTCGCGCAGTTTGTCGCGGAACGCGTCGTCGGAGAGCTCGGTGCGCGAGACGCCCAGGATGCAGATCTGCTCGGGGAGGCGGCCCTGGCGATCAAGGTCGTAGAGCGCGGGGATGAGCTTGCGCTTGGTCAGGTCGCCGCTGGCGCCGAAGATGATGAGCACGCAGGGCTCGATGGTGTGGGGGGTGTTGGCGTTGGCGTGCGTCATAGGGCGGAGTCTATCGCGGCCAGCGTTTGTGCGCCGGGCGGAGCGTCTTGACTACGCTGGGCCTGTGAGCAGCGGGCTGCGGATCATCGACGCGAATCTGAACCGAGCGCGCGAGGGGCTGCGCGTGCTGGAGGACGTCGCGCGGTTTCACCTGAACGACGGAGCGATCGCGGCGCGGGTCAAGCAGGCGCGGCATGGGCTGCGCGAGGCTGTCGGCCTGGCGGGGTGGACGGAGTTTGAGCTTCAGTTTGCGAGAGATACGCCGGGCGATGTCGGGGTGACGATCAAGACGGATGCTGAGTTTTCGCGAGTATCGGTGCGCGAGGTGGCGATCGCGGCGGGAAAGCGTGTTGGCGAGGCCTTGCGGAGTATTGAGGAGAATGCAAAGGCACTGGGGGTGGGGGGCGGCAGCGCGGCGGGCGCGTCGGCATTTGAGCGGCTGCGATACCAGACATACGACATTGAACGAGCGATCATTGTGACGCTGGGGCCGGAACGAACGGCCCCGCAGTGGCGGCTGTGTGTGTTGATCACCGGGTCGCTGTGTGCGCTGCCTTGGATGGAGGTGGCGCGGCAGGCGCGGCTGGCGGGTGCGGATTGTTTTCAACTGCGAGAGAAGTCGCTTGGTGATCGCGAGTTCCTGGAGAGGGCGCGGCGGCTTGTGGAGATTGCGGGCGGGCCGTGCGCCTTGCGTTCAGAGTCGAGCCCTGCTCGCGCCAGCGTGATCATCAATGATCGCGCGGACATTGCTTTGCTTGCCGGGGCGGATGGCGTTCATCTCGGGCAGGATGATCTCTTGGTTGCAGATGCACGGCGGGTTGTCGGCCAGCGGCTGATGATTGGCGTATCGACGCATTCGATGGGCGAGGCGCTGGCGGCGGCGGAGGCGGGCGCCGACTATCTGGGTGTTGGGGCGATGTTCAGCTCGACGACGAAGTTTCGCGAGACGAGCGGCGAGGAGTATCTTCGCGCGGTGGTGAGCGATTCACGGAGCGGAAAGCTGCCTCATCTGGCTATTGGCGGGATCACGCCGGGAAATGTTCGTGAGTTGATCGGTGTGGGGTGTCAGGGGATCGCTGTGTGTTCGGTGGTGTGCGGGAGTTCAGAGCCCGGGCGTGTGTGTGGCGAGTTGCTGAAGGCGTTCGAAGTGTGAACAGGCTGTCGGCGGTGCGCCCGCCGGGGCTCTACGCTGGCGACATGAGCGATCAGTTTGAACAGGCCACGCTCGCCAACGGCCTGACGATCATCGGCGAGTGCGACCCGAGCGCGCACACTTCGAGTGTGGGCTTTTTCGTGAAGGCTGGTGCTCGCGACGAGGCGGCGCCGATGATGGGCGTGAGTCATTTTCTTGAGCACATGATGTTCAAGGGGACGACGCGGCGCACCAGTGAGGACATCAATCGAGAGTTTGACGCGATGGGGGCGCGGAGCAACGCGTACACGTCGAGCGAGATGACGGTGTTCTATGCGGCGATGCTGCCGGATCGGCTGGCGCAGGGCTTTGACGTGCTGCAGGACATGATGCGTCCGGCGATTCGCGAGGCGGACTTTGACGTTGAGAAGGGCGTGATCCTGGAAGAGATCGCGATGTACGAGGACGACCCGGGATTTCGGCTGTACGAGCGCGCGATCGAGGAGCATTACGCCGAGCACCCGCTTGCGTATCGCATTCTGGGGACGAAGGAGACGATCGCGGGGATGAAGCGCGATTCGATGCAGGCGTACTTTGATCATCGGTATAGCGCGGACAACACGGTGGTGGCGCTGGCGGGGAAGGTGGACTTTGACGGCGCGGTGAAGCGGGTGGAGGCGGCGTGTGGGCACTGGGCCAAGACGGGCGCCGAGCGGCGGTATGAAGTGCCGCGGCTGGTGGCGAAGCGATTTGAGATGCGGGACGCGAAGGTGAGCCGCGCGTATCGCGTGATGCTGAGCGCGGGGCCGGCGGCGACCGATGCGCGTCGCTACGCGTCGTTTGTGGCGGCGCAGTTGCTGGGCGGGGCGGACAACAGCCGGCTGCACTGGGCGCTGGTGGAGACCGGGCTGGCGGAGGAGGCGGACACTTCGTACGAGCCGAAGGACGGCGTGGGCGACATGCGCACGTTTATCGTCTGCGACCCGGAGAAGCTTGAGGAGGCGTGGGAGGCGGTTGAGCGGGAGATCGCGGGCCTGGCGGAGACGATCACGCCGGAGGATGTCGGGCGGGTGCGTGCGAAGGTCGCCACGGGTGTGACGCTTGCGGGCGAGCAGCCGGAGGGTCGGATGCATCGGATCGGGCGGCAGTGGCTGGTGAGCGGGACGCGGCGGTCGCTTCAGGAAGAACTCGAGGCGATCGCGCAGGTGAGCGTTGAGGACGTGCGCCGGGTGCTGGCGGAGATGCCGATGAGCGAGCGGGCGCCGCGGACGATCGGGACGATGCTGCCGGCGTGAGGTGGTTGGACGTTTAGGCGGCGGCGCGCGGAGCGTAGACGCGGCTGCAGCCGCCGCCGGCGCGGATGGCGGCGTCAACAGCGCGCATGGCCAGATCGATCTGGTCGTCCGGAGATGAGATTCGGGATCGCGTGAGCGTGTCGCGGCAGCAGACGCCTGCGCTGAGCGTGACTGCGATTGCGGTGGAGACCAGGCCGACCGGCTGGCAGTTGACGGGGGCGGCGGCGATTCGGGCGCGTGCGCCATCGATTATTTTCGATGCCATCGAGCGGTCGGTGCGTGCCATGATGACGCCGAAGCGCAGGTGGTCGTAGCGGCAGACCAGCAGATTCGTTTCGTCAAAGTGGGACTTGAGCATCCGGCCGATGTTGGCAAAGAGCGTCGAGACGTAGGCCTCGCCATGGAGCGCTCGGAGTTCCTGGGCATCGTCCACGTGCAGGATTGCCAGTGAGAACGGATCGCCGGATGGGTCTTCGCTTTGCGCAAACGCGGTGACCAGGTTTCGGTTGAACGTGAGCCGGTTGGAGACGCCGGTCTCGGGGTCGGCCATCGGCCCGCACTCGGTGGGGGTGTCGTCGGCGAAGGGGACCTGGATGGCGGCGAGCTGGCGGTTGGCCTTCGCGATAACTTCTTGCGAATCTTGGATCTGGCCGATGTCGAGATTTAGCAGATGCGCGATTTCCTTCACGCCCATCTGCACGGCTTTCATCGCGGTGTCCACGTCGGCGTTCGAGAGCCCGCCCAGTTCCTGGGCCTTGGTGTAGAGCCGCTTGAGCACGAGGCCGGGCTCTTCGCTGCCCAGCAGATCGGCGGCGACGTTGCCCAGGCCCACGGCCTTGCAGACTTCGAGGCACTCGGCGGGCGCGGCGCTGGGGCGCTCGTGATAACGGATCGGCAGCGCGAGCAAGGGAGGCAGCTTCCAGCGGGTGGCGAGCATGGCGCCAACGTCCGCGTGCGAGAGTTCGAGGTCGGCGAGTTCATAGCGGATGAGTTGACGATGATCGCCGGCGGCCTGGGCCAGGACGCGGGCGTACTCCTCGCCCAGAGCGCGGTGCATCGCGATCATGCCGATGTCTTGAAGCAGCCCGCCCAGAAAGCACTCTTCCTCGCAGTGATTGCCGGTGGCACGGGCGAAGACTTTGGCGGCGACACCTGAAAGCAGCCCGCGGCGCCAGTATGCCTGATAGTCGAACGTTGTGTCGCGCTCCTCAGCGATCGAGCTCACCAGCGAGAAGCCGAGCGCCAATGTCTTTACGGCGTTGAAGCCCAGCATGACGATCGCCTGCTGGATCGACGTGCAGGGCTTTCGGAGGGCGTAGAACGAGGAGTTTACGGTGCGGAGCAGCTTCGCGGAGAGGCCCTGGTCGTTGGTGATGGCCGCGGCGAGTTCGGCGGTGCGAACCTTGTTGTCCTGCGTCAGCTCGATGACCATCAAGGCCACCGCTGGCAGGCTGGGCAGCGTCTTACAAGAGAGCACTTTTTCGAGAGTTTCTGGGTTCATGCGACGGGGCGGTGAGAGGGCGCGGTGAACGTTCCTTCTCAGGGGGTATCGACCTGCGCGCACGAGGACTTCATGGGCGGGGCGATCGGCCTGACGGCGTGGCAGCTTCTCGGGCGTCGAGTGTTAGGGGTGCGACGGGAGCATGGTCCGGGAACACGAGCGCCGCAGTGGGCAGCGGGCGTCCGACCAGCCAGCGGGTGTACGCTGCGAGGAACCGGCTGGCACGCTCGACGCTTTCGGCTGGTGCCCGGCGGCGCGTGGGCTCGGATGCATCGAGTCGGCGGAGGACATCAAGCGTTGCGGCACTGAGCCGCCATGCGCCGGGGACGCCCTGCGATGTCGCGCCGCCCAAGGCGGGATCGAACGCGACTTCGGCGTCATCGGGCAGGGGCTGGCGCGTGCTGACGTCAACGAGCAGCTCGGGTTTGTACCCCGCTTCGACCAGGGCTGCCCACTGAAACCGTGCGAGCACGGCGTGAACGACGCGGGTTGGGCCGGCGAGTTGCTTCAGCGCGTCGACGCTGCGATCAAAGAGCACCGGGTGGGGGTCGGCGTCGATGATCAGGTGTCGGATGGTGTCTGCGATGAAGTGGGCGGCGTGGAATGCGCCGAGGCTTGAGCGCAGGTGGAGCATCGGATCGCGCAGGTCCCACTCGGTCAGGAGCGAGAGGTCGCTGGAGGATTTGAAGACGATGCCCGCGTCGCCGAGGGTGAGCGCTTCGACGCCGCCGCTGTATGGGGTGCCGGGGCGTTTGGAGCCTTTGGCCAGGACGCGAACGACGCCGCGGGAGCGGGTGAAGAGTGAGACGACTTGGGAGGTCTCGGACCAATCCCAGTGGCGGACGCACAGCGATGGCTCGAAGACCGGGGGCACGGGCGATGGTACGGGCGGCGCGCTGGCGATAGACTCGCCTCATGCACTTCAACCTGGTGGACGCGGTGCTCGAGCGCACGGCCACAAGCATCTTGACGATCAAGCAGGTCTCGCTGGCGGAGGAGTACCTGCAAGACCACTTCGCGGGGTTTCCTGTGCTGCCGGGCGTGTTGATGCTGGAGTCGATGGTGCAGGCGGCGCGAGAGCTGGTGGATGCCAGTGATGTGGAGGCGAAGCGTCCGGCGCGCCGGCTGGTATTGGGGACGGTTCGGGCGCTGAAGTATGGGACGTTTGTGAGGCCCGGGTACTCGATCCGCGTGAGCGTCGCGCTGCACAAGTGTGAGATCGACGCGTTGGCGATTGAGTTCAAGGGCGAGGCGACGCTGATCGGCCCTGGGGGCGCGGCGGTGCTGGATGCGGCGGGTGAGCCGGCGGTGGCGGTTGCGGGGCGATTCGTGCTGCGGGCGCTACGCGTTGAGTCGGGGGCGGTGTCAACGTGAGCGCGTCGAGGTGAGCCGGAGAAATCAACGCGAGCGGGCACTATCATCGGCCCGCCATGTTCTGAGGGTTTCTCTTGATACGGTGGGCTTGAGATTGCGTGCCGATGAGGCTCGCGGGTCTTCGGCGTCCGTGGATGAAAGGTGCTTGTTATGACTCGTGACGAGATTTTGGGGAGAGTTCGCACGGTGCTGGTCGATGCGCTCGCGGTTGACGAGGACGAGGTCACGCTCAATGCGTCGCTGGTTCGCGATCTGGGTGCCGAGTCGATCGACTTTCTTGACATCGTGTTCAAGCTGGAGCAGGCGTTCGGCTTCAAGATCCAGCAGGGCGAGCTGTTCCCGGAGAACGTCGCCCAGGATCCGAAGTATGTACAGGCGGGCAAGGTGACGAGCGACGGCATCGCGGCGCTGAAGGCGCGATTGCCCCACGTGGACTTTTCGACGTGGGAGAAGGATCCTTCGCTCAACAAGGTCGCCGAGCTGTTCACGGTTGACACGATTGTCCGGTTCGTCGAAAAGAAGCTGGGCTGAGCATGCGCTGGATGTGGATCGACAGGGTGGTTGAGCTGGTGGCGTCGCAGAAGCTGGTCGCGATCAAGAACGTCTCGCTGGCTGAGGAGCACTTGCAGGACCACTTTGGCGCGGACGGCGCGCGGGGGCTGGGGGCGTGCCCGGTCATGCCCGCGTGCTTCATCATCGAGGGGATGGCGCAGACCGGCGGCATCCTGGTGGGGCATGCGGAGGGCTTTAGGCTCAATGTTGTGCTGGCCAAGATCAGCCGCGTGGAGCTGTTGCGAGACGCGATCCCGGGAGACACGCTGCGGTATACCGCGACGATCGAGCGTATGGACGCCATGGGCGCGACGGTCAAGGGCACGATTGACCTGATTCGTCACGGAGACGACCATCGTGCGAGTATCGCGTCCGGCACACCCGCGGGTTGGCAGCCGGTGGGGACTGTCGAGATGATGTTCAGCCACCTGGACAACAACATGGGCGCCGGGGGCCAGGCGGGGCGCGACTTCCCGTCGGGCAACTTTGTCTTTGGTGAGTCGTTTCAGACGCTGCTGCGGTCAAGCGGCTATTGATCGTCCCTTCACATCAGCCGCGCCCCGGCCTAGCCTTGCCTCCATATGGCCAAGACACGCGAGATCAAGAAGCGAATCAAGGCGGTCGGCAACATCCGTCGCATCACCAAGACGATGCAGATGATTGCGACCAGCAAGTTTGCCCGCGCCGCCGCGGCGGCGACTGCGACCAAGCCGTACACCGAGGGGCTCTTCAACCTTGTGACCGAACTGGCGGGGACCGCTGGCGAGGTCAAGCACCCGCTGATGGGCGGGCCTGTCGAGGGTGCCAAGGCGGAACAGAAGGCTGCCGAACTTACGCTCGTGATCACCAGCGACCGCGGGCTGTGCGGCCCGTACAACGGCTCAATCCTTCGCACCTTCATGCAGCACATTCGCGCTCATCAATCGGCGCGCCCCGACGCTGGCGGCGTGATCGAGCTGGTCGGCAAGAAGGGCGCGGGATTCCTGAAGTACAACAACGTGCAGGTATCCAAGACGCACTCGATTGGCGATAAGCCGGCGTTCGACGTGATCGCCCGCCTGGCTGAGGACTACATGGTGCGCTTCGTCGCGGGGGAGCTGTCGTCTGTGCGCGTGGTGTACATGCGGTTCGTCTCTGCGGGCCGCCAGATGCCCGAGGTGCTGCAGTTGCTCCCGCTGAAGCCGGTGGAGAAGAAGGCTGTTGCGACGCCCGCTGGCGGGGCGCAGGGTGCGGGGGTCGGCAGCGTGGTTGATTACGATTTCTCGCCCCCGGCTGAAGGGCTGCTAGGTGACTTGCTTCCGGAGACCGTCAAGGCGACGCTGTTCCAGGTGTTCAACGACGCGATCGTTTCTGAGCATGTGGCGCGAATGGTGGCGATGAAGGCGGCGACGGACAACGCCGGCAAGATGCGCAAGCTGTACACGCGTGATTACAACCGCGCTCGCCAGGCACAGATTACGACGGAGCTGTCCGAGATCATCGCGGGCGCGGCGGCTCTTGGTTGATTGGCTGCGACTGGCTTCGTCGAGCGCGGTTTTCAATCTGTCGCGGACCCGGTCAGGCCGATCGCCTGCCTTTTTCATACCCGATGTCACACTTGCTACCGAGCGATCCCGCTGCCTTTGGCACCCCCGCCCCTCGCGGCGACTCGGGCTCGCACGCCGCGCCGCTGGCGCAGGTGGGGGCTGTTGCGCCGGGCTCCGCCGAGGTGGTGGGACATCGCGACCGCTCGCTGCTGTATCTTGCACCGGGCTTCTTGTCCTACCGCGTCCACAAGCATGTTCGGGGCGTGCAGGTCTTTGATGTTCAGCTCATTCGCCAGCTCGTTCAACTGGGGTTCCGAGTCTCGGTGCCGGCGGAGTCGTCGTGGAAGCCGCGGCTGGGAGAGTTGCTGGGCGACTTGCGAGTGCTGGCGGATCGGTCGCGCGGGCCGGGCGTCGAGATGATCTGGACGCCGACGCTGCGCAAGCCGCTGTGGAACTCGCTGTGGCTGGCGGCGTCGCTGGCGCTGCGTGGGCGGCGGTGGCACGCGGCGTACATCGGTAATGCTGGCGAAGGGCTGGCGACTGGTGCGGGCGCGATGTACCGGCTCGGGATCTTTCGGCGGGTGGTGGTGATGGCGCACCGCTATCCGAAAGCGCGAATGAACGACTTTGTGCGCCGCGCCGGGGCGCGGACGCTGGCGGTGGGCGCCAATGTGGAGTGCATGTTCCCGCGCGATCTGCCTCAGCCGTGCGTGATCCGGTTCGGCGAGGTGGACCACGCGCATTTCTTTCCTCTGAGCGTTGGCGAGCGAACCGCGGACGGGCTGGTTCACTTTGTGATGCTTGGAGCGCTAGACACCGCGATGAAGGACGTGCCCAGCGCGCTGGAGGCGTTTGCGCGATTGCCGGCGGAAGTGCGGGCGCGTTGCCGGTTGCATCTTGCGGGCTTTGGCCGGCCGCCGCGAGCGGCGGATTTGCCGGAGGGCGCGACGGCGTACCGCTGGATGCCAATGGATCAGATCCCCGCGTTTCTACGGCAGATGGACGTCATGCTCGTCACGTCGCGGAGCGAGACATTCTGCCTGGCGCTGGTGCAAGGGATGCTCACCGGCCTGCCCTCGGTCGTGCGCGACATCGGCGTCCTGAGCGAGAAGGTCGAGCCCGGCGGGGGCGTCACGTTCACGAGCGTCGACGAGCTCGCGGCCCACATGGCTGCGCTGGCGACTGATCCGCGGCGCCGCCAGGCGATGGGCCAGATTGCTCGCGCGACGGCTCTCGAGCGCTACACCTGGGACACGCCGAGTTTCGTACGCGAGTTCCTGGACGTGGACGAGGACAACGCCACGCGTACGCCGAGCGCGTGAGGGGCCTTGGCCAGTGTTCAATGAAATGCCCCGGCTCGTGAGAGCCGGGGCATCTGGTTCAAGTCTTCGCTGCGATTGGCGATGGCGGGGAGGCGGGGCGCGCTTCCCCAGTTCACGCCTGGCCAAGGAGGCTGGGATCAGTTCTTCGGCGTCGCTTCGGGGATCACCGTGACGCGGAAGCGGTTGTCTGGCTTGCAGTACTTGGCGAACACCTCGCGCACCTTGTCGGGCGTGAGGGCGGCGTAGAAGGAGCGGATGGTGACGATGTCGTCGAGCGAGCTGCCGCGATAATCGATGGAGTTCAAGCGGCCGCTCCAGAAGTCGGGCTTCTTGATTTCTTCTTCGAGGAGCTTGTCGAGCTGGCGCTGGGCGACTTCGAGTTCGTCCATCGTGGGGCCGGTCTTGGCAAACTCCGCGTAGAGCTCTTCGAGTGTCGCGGGGAGCGCCTCGGCCTTTGAGGGGTCAGTGGGCGCCTGAGCGGTGAACACGCCGTAACCCGGGAAGGCCTGCGACGGGCGGCTTGATGCGCTGATCGAGTAGACCAGTTGGCGTTCTTCGCGGACGGTCTTGACCATGCGGGTGCTCAAGATTCGTGACGCCATCTGGAGCGTGCGGACGTCTGCGACGTTGGTGTAGTCGGCGCCGAAGAAGCCGTCGACCACCACCGCCTGCGGCGTCTGCGTCTTGAGCGTGCGTGTGACTGCGATCGGGCCTTTGGGTCGCTCGATCTTGCGGAGCGCGGCGTGCAACGTGCTGCTGATACGCGGGCGGGTGGGGAGCGAGCCGAGATACTTTTGCACGAGATCCGCGGTGCTTTGCTGGTCAAAGTCGCCGACGATGGTGACTTCCATCGGCGCGTTGATGATCGTGGAGGTCAGCCACTTCTGCGCTGCTTCGAGCGTGATGGCGTCGATGTTTGCCTGCTCCAGCGGGCGGGTTCGCAGTTCGCCGGCGGGGTAGATCGCTTCGGCCAGGGCTTCGCCAAGCACGCCGCCGGGCTGGCTCTTGCGCATCTGGATGCCCTGCGACTGGCGGTCCTTCCAGCGGGTTAGCGCGTTGGCGTCAACTTTGGGGTCTGTCAGCAGGAGGTGGGCAAGCTGGAGGGCGGTATCGAGCCCTTCGGGCGAGCCGCTGATGCCAAGGGTGACGCTGTCGTCGCCGCTGAGCCCGCCGCTGACCGAGGCCTTCTTGCCGGTCATGAACTCGCGGATCTGCGTGGGGCTGAGGGTGCTGGTGGATTGGGAGGCGGGGGAGAATGCGAGGGCGGCGGCGCTGGTGATGCCGCGATTCTGCGCGGTCTCCAGGATCTCGCCGGTGGCGAGCGTGATGATGATGCTGACTTCGTTTTTGCGCTGATCAACGTGGCGCATGTGGACGCGGGCGCCGTTGCTGAGCCAGGCGCTGGTGACTTCTGTCGGGCTGTGGGTGATAGTTTCAACCATCTTGCCGGGCGTCGGGGCCTGCTTCAGCAGGGAGTCGACGCGGACGACGCTGTCCTGCTTCGCGGGCTTGACATCGAACGCCTTGCGACCGAGGTCCACGAGTTCGGCTTCGCTGGGCACGCTGACGGTGTTGGGAATCTGCGCGATGAACACGCCCGCGGAGGGGTCGAAGTTCTTAGTGAATGTCTCGCTGACTTCCTTCGGGCTGATCGTGGGGAGCACGGTGCGGAGGATCCAGAGGTTCTGCGCGGCGGAGGTGATGGGCTCACCGTCATTCACGCCGCCGGTGATGCGACGGAGGAAGACCTGAGCCGGGCGCGTAGACTCGGACTTCACGGCTTCCTCGGCGCCGGAGATCAACGCCTCGTTTGCGTCGGCGATTTCCTGATCGGTGAAGCCGTGGATGCGGGCGCGCTGGACGGCGACGCCGAGGTCCGCGAGCATCTCGCGCCAGAGTTCGGGCTTGCCGCTGACGCGAAGGTCAGATGACAGTGCTGTGCGGAAGAAATCACCGATGCTGGCGCTGGCCTGAAGGAAGCGGCCCTGGCCTTTTTCGAGATCGGTCGCGATGCGACGGTTGAAGGCCCAGGTGCCGATGAGATCGATGTAATCGCGCCGGGCGTCGGCCATGGTGAGGGACGGGCCGCGTGCGGCGGAGAATCGCGTCAGCGAGATGGAGCCGGTCTTGAGCTCGGCATCGGTGGCGACGATGGACCGCAGGCCCTCGCTGGGCTTGACGCCCACGACAAGGTCGGCGGGCTTTGGCGCTTTCTTGAGCGAGCCGAACTTCAGCTTGATGCGTTCCCGGGCGAGACCCGGGTCAACATCGCCAACGACGACGACGGTGGTGTTCGACGGGACGTAGTAGGTGCTCCAGTACTTGAGGAAGTCCTCGCGCGTGACGGACTTGATGGTCTCGACGGTGCCGATGGGGAGGCGGCGGCCGAAGGTGGACTCGGGGGCGAGGCGCTCGAAGATGTATTCCTGGATGCGCTGGCCGGCGCCGAGGCGGGTGCGGCGTTCTTCCTGAATGATGCCGCGCTCGCTGTCGATCTCGTCGATTCTGAGGAGGAGGCGGCCGTTGACGTCGCTCATGAAGGTGAGGGCCTTGTCGAGCGTTTCGGTGCTGTTGTCCGGCAGCGCGAGCTGGTAGACGGTTTCGTCAAAGCTGGTGTAGGCGTTTTGATCTCGCCCGAACTGGAGGCCCAAGCTCTGGAAGAAGTTGATGACGGTGCCGGGCTGGAAGTTTTCCGAGCCGTTGAAGGCCATGTGCTCGAGGAAGTGGGCGATGCCGCGGGTGGAGTCGAGTTCGTTGAACGAGCCTGAGCCGATGCGCATCCAGACGCTGGCGCGTCCGTCGGGGTTGTTGTGGGGCTTGATGATGTATTTGAGGCCGTTGTCCAGCTCGCCGTGGATGAGCGTGGGGTCCGAGGGGATGGGGGCAGCGGGATCGGGGAGGGCTGCCATGGGTGTGGGCGGCTGGGTACGGGTGGGCGTCGGCGGGACGGCGGGAGTCGGCCCCTTGTCATCGGCGTTTGCGAGCCCGAGGATGGAACCGGAGGCGATTAACAGAGCGACAACCGCAGGACGAGACTTCATGAGCGACCTTTCAGAGAGTGAACAAGGCAGAGGCGATGGGAGAGCTGAGGCGGGACGGGCAGTGCGGTGGGCAGAAGGCGATTGAGGTCAATCCGCTTGGGAGGGGAGAAACCTCTTATGAGGAGGCTGCCCGGACGGGCGCGCAGTGATGCCGGGAGCCCGGTCTGGGCCTTCTCGGTATTCCGGATAAGGCCCGTCAGGTTGCAAACTCTTCATACTGGCCAAGGGATTGTGCGGAGGAGATTGTGGCGGGCGTCGTTTTCTGGCGCGCGGGAGTGATGCTCGGGGAGTGCTTGAGTGTGTTTCGGTGTTCATCCCGCACGCATTCGGGGAGAGCGACGTAAGCTCACTTCGCTTCGGTCCTCTGAGGGTCTGGCGATGATTTTTTGGATTTGTGAGGGATTCGGCGTCCTCGGAGTGCGGGCGTCCGAACTGTTCTCGTTGTCGGGATCCGAGGCTTCTGCGAGGTGATTCAAGCATGGGTGATACGCGTGCGTCGAACTTGGAAGGTCTGATTGCGTCGGGCTGGAAGTCTCGGTCTGTCAAAGCCGAGATGCGCGAGAATCTGACAGCCGCTCTGGCGCGAGCCGCGGGCGTGGACGAGTTGTTCCCCGGGATTACGGGGTATGAGAACACCGTTCTGCCGGAGCTGGTCAACGCGATTTTAGCTGGGCATGACATCTTATTTTTGGGGGAGAAGGGTCAGGGTAAGAGCAAGCTGATGCGTTTGCTGCCGCGGTTCTTGGACGAGTGGACGCCCTACCTCGACATCCCCGGCTCGCCGGTCCACGAGGACCCGCTTCACCCGATCACCTCCGCGGGCAAGGCGCTGGTTGCCGGCGCGGCGCCGAAGAACGTGCCGATCAGGTGGTGGTCGCGTGATGATCGATATGCCGAGCGCCTGGCGCCGGGGACGAAGTTCGCGGACATCATCGGCGAGATTGACCCGTCCAAGCTGGCGATGGGCGTGAGCATGTCCGCGGAGGACTCGCTGCACTTCGGGCTGATCCCGCGCATGCATCGCGGCATCTTTGCGATGAACGAACTGCCCGACCTTGACGACAGCGTGCAGGTCGGCCTATTCAACATTCTCGAAGAGCGCGACGTGCAGATCCGCGGCTATCCCGTTCGCTTTGACCTCGATGTGGCGGTGCTCTTCTCCGCCAACCCGTCGACGTACAACCGGTCGGGCAAGGTCATCCCGCAGTTGAAGGACCGCATCGGCTCGACCATTCAGACGCACTATCCGCTGAGCCGCGACGCGGGGATTGAGATTACCGAGCGCGAAGCGGTGGGCTCGGAGGCTGATGGTGGCGGGGGCGGGGGGCTTGGTGGGGCGTATCCGGTGATGGTGCCGCGGTTCATGAAGGAGATCGTGGAGCAGATGTCGGTGGTGGCGCGCAAGAGCAAGTACGTTGACCACGCTTCGGGCGTGTCGGCGCGTTTCAGCATCGCCAACTTCCGCACGATGGTCGCCAGCGCCCGCCAGCGCGGCATCCGGCTCAACGAGCGGCCGAGCGTGGCGCGGATCAGCGATTTGGCACACTACCAGACGTCGGCGGTGGGCAAGGTGGAGTTGGACTTGATGAGCAGCCACCAGCTCACGGAGAAGCAGGCGCTGGAGGCGATATTCGCTGAGGCGATTCGTGACGTGTTCAAGGAATATGTCGACGAGCATGGCTTGGGCGAGATCTCCGAGATCTTTGCGAAGGGCGTGAAGATCGAAGTGGGGGACATGCTGCCGAGCAAGCACTATGCCGAGCGGGTGAAGCGCGTGCCGCCGATCTGGGCCAAGGCGTTTGAGATGAACGCGGCGGCGGACGAGGCGGTGCGGGCGAGCTGCGTGGAGTTTGTGCTCGCGGGGCTGTGGTCGAGCGACAAGATCAGCCGGTCGGTGCGGAATGGGCGGGTGATGTTTGAGACGTGAAGCGGGGCATGACGCGCGAAGGGCGGACTGAATACTGAAGGTGTCACGGCGCGGCTTCGCGATCAAATGCGGCGGTGAGCGCGCGGGAGGCGATGATGGCGAACGATGAAGTGACTCGTGGAAATGGCGAGCGGCGAGCGGGACAGTCGGATCCCGGATCAAGGCAGATGCTGGGCGGGCTGGTGCACTCGTATCAGCGGTACGACCCGAAGGATTTTCCGTCGCCGACTACGCCGCCGCCGGATCTGGCGTCGCTGGGTATGGAGCACATGATGCGTCATGGCTCGATGCGGCGGTTTACGCCGGAGGAGCTGGCGAACGCGGTGAAGCTGGACATCTCGCAGTTTGCGGGGATGGGTCCGGCGCTGGATTCGATGATCGCGATGCTGGAGGAGCGCAAGCGGAAGATCCTGGAGACCTACGAGGTGAAGTCGGCGGCGCGCGATAGCGAGCGGCGGGTGCGCGGGGCGGCGAAGGAGATCACGCCGCCGAAGAAGTATCGCGAGGTGTTTGAGCGCGCGGTGCGCGAGGAGCAACTGGCGGAGCTCGAGGATCTGTGGTACTTGACTGGGGGCGAGAAGAGCCCGATGAACGAGCAGTTGCTGGGGCTGATGCAGCGATTGGGCGACAAGTATCAGGTCGAGGAGCTGGACTCCAAGTACGCGTTCATCGGCACGCAGGCGACCGACACGCCCGCGGCCCTGCAACTCAAAGAAGAGCTCGAGGCGATCGACAAGTTGCTGGAGCAGCTTCGCGAAGCGATGAAGAACGCCAAGCCGGCGATCATCGACATGGAGGAACTTTCGCGATTCGCGCAGGAGCAGGACGTGCAGCAGCTCCGGGATTATGCGAAGCAGATCGAGGAGTACCTGAATCAGATCGCGGAGGAGCAGGGTCTGGAGCAGAGCGCCGATGGGTACCGGTTGACGCCGAAGGCGTATCGGGTTTTCCAGGGGAAGCTGCTGCAGGAGATTTTCTCGTCGCTGGAGGCGGCGCGGAGCGGGCGACATGAGGGGCCGGTGAGCATTGACGGGGCGGTGGAGCTTGCGAGGACCAAGCCGTTTGAGTTTGGGGACTCGATTGCGAACCTGGATGCGCCGCAGAGCTTTGTAAACGCGCTGTTGCGCGAGCGAGGGATTGAGCCCGGGCGCAATATCGGAACGGCGGGCGCGATCGGTGGCAGCGCGGCGGGTAGCGCGGCGTCACGGGTCAAGGTGCGGATGCTGCCGATGGACATGGAGATTCATCGCACGCGCAACAACCCCAAGTGCGCCACGGCGGTGCTACTGGACATGTCA
>Ga0105049_10001918_pt1 | contig 24643 bp, 19 predicted proteins | sample MAT06_FD_78087 | JGI IMG/M metagenome (GOLD analysis project Ga0105049, IMG submission 78087) | Freshwater microbial communities from Lake Fryxell liftoff mats and glacier meltwater in Antarctica - MAT-06 | ecosystem: Environmental > Aquatic > Freshwater > Ice > Liftoff microbial mat | place...
AGCAGCGCCTGAGCATGGCATAGTCGATCCGCCCGCCACCGCTTGCGCAGCTTTCAAATTCGACCTGCGGGTGTGTGGTGCGGAGTCGATCAATGAGAGCGTAGAGCGCCTGCGTCTGGCGATCACCAACCCCGTCATTGGGAAAGAGATCACGGTTATGATCCCATTTCAGATAGGCGATCCGGTGACGGGTCAGCAGGCTATCCAGCACACCGAACAGATGCTCGCTCACCTCGACGCGGGCGAGATCAAGCACCAACTGATGACGCTGCGTTGGCCGGTCTGCGTCTGGGCGGTGGAGGCACCAATCAGGATGCGCGCGGTAAAGATCGCTGTCGGGGCTGACCATTTCCGGCTCAACCCACAGACCGAAATCCATGTTGAGTTCGCCAACATAGTCGATCAACTGATCAAGCCCCTTCGGGAAGCGGACGGGATCGGGTGTCCAATCGCCGAGGCTCGTTTGATCATTGGCGCGGCCATTGAACCAGCCATCGTCAACCACAAACCGCTCAACCCCGATCGCAAACCCGGCATCGGCCAACCGGGCGAGCCGCATATCATCCATGTCGAAGGCAACCGCTTCCCAGCTGTTGAGATGAACGCGACGGGCGGGCCAGTGGGCGCGATCTGGCAGAACGTCTTCGCGTAAATGCCGGTGCAGTGCCCTGCGCACGGCGTTTCGGCCACCACTGACAATCGCGATCACCGCATCGGGCGTCGTGAAACGCTCACCCGGCGCGAGCATGATCTCGCCGGGATCAAGTCGCATCCCCGTCTGGACGCTCGCGCCATCGGCACCGCGTTCGATAACTGTGTCGTGGTCGCCGCTCCACGCCAGATGGAGCGCGATGGCCTGACCATGATCGCTGCCGAAATCGGGCTCATGCGCGATCAGCCAGTTCGCGCCGCCAAAACCGGGCCTGCCGCCGCGCGATTCCCCGCCGCTGCGTCCATGGGGAATCGGGCTCGTCGCCTCCTGCATCTCGCCTGCCCAGCGGCCATAGAAGCGGGTGTGGTGCGTCGCCCATCCGGGGAGCGGGAGCGAGACACTAGCGATACGATCAAGCGCGAGCGGCGCTTCGCCCACGTTTGTGATGGTCACGCAGGCGCGGATCACGTCGCCTGCGCCAATTTCCCAATCGAGGGTGATGGTAATGCCCGCGCCTGCATCTTGCAGCTCGATATGGCAGCGTCGTTCGGCGATGTGGTGCGCGAAGGGGGTCAGGTTAGTCGTGAGCAGCGTCTCGCCCCGCCGGAGTGTCAGCGCGGGCATCCCCAGATAGCCGCGCCCGGATTGTGGCCACAGATTTGCCAAGCAGGGTAAATCAGGCTGAGACCCGTGACGCGCCGGGGCGAGCGATTTTTCAAGCGTTTTCAGATTCTCATGGACCGGTAGCCGGGGTCCAGCGTAAATCAGTCGAACCGACGCAGGCTTATCAAACCCCAGGACGAGCGTGATCGCGTCGCCATCGATGCGATACGGCCAAAGATGCAGCGGACCACTCACCATCGCGCTACCTTGCCGTCCCTTGGCTTGCGCGCAAGATGGGACCGCCTATGGTCAAAAGAAAAATCGGGGGATTAGATGGTGCAGGCAACGCAAATCGGCGGCGGGTTGCAGATGATCGTTGCCGTGGTCATCCTGGCCGCAATTGCCTTTGCGACCTGGCTGAAAGTGCGCAGCGTCGCGCATGATGGCAGCGAAAAGGATGTCTATCTGGCCGGTGGTGGGCTCAGCTGGGTTTTCGTTGCGGGCTCCATCACGCTCACCAACCTGTCGACCGATCAATTGGTTGGCATGAACGGCAACCAGATGTTGCTGCTCGCCTGGTGGGAGATATCAGGCTTTGTCGGGCTAATGATCCTCGCCTATATTTTCGTGCCGATTTATTATCGCAACAACTGCACGACCGTCACCGAGCTGCTGGATCGACGCTATGAAGGCGATACCAAGAGCCTGCGCACCCTGATTTCGGCGCTTTTCCTGTTCGGGAACATCCTCATCTACCTCCCCGCCGGGCTGTATAGCGGCGCGCTGTTTCTACAGGCGCTGTTTGGCAGCGATGTGCCACTCATCCTGTTTGCAGCGATTCTGGCGGTAATCAGTGCGGCTTATACGGCGTTGGGTGGGCTGCGCGCGGTGGCGGTGATGGATACTTATTCGGGATTTGGCGTGTTGGCGATTGCCTTGCTGATCGTCGTGCTGGCGCTGGCCGCGGTCAATTTTGATCTTTTCAGCGGGGTGCCGGTGGAACGCGTCACGATGATTGGGGCTGCGGACTCGCCGATCCCTTTCCACACATTGTTTACCGGCATGATTTTTATCCAGATCTTCTATTGGTCGACCAACCAGAACATCACTCAAAAGGCGATGACCGCGCCCACCGTCAAAGAGGCGCAAAAGGGTGTATTGGCGGCCGCCGCTGTGCGGATCATGATCATCCCGATCATCGTCACGGTGCCCGGTGTGGTTGCTTACAAGCTGATGGGGCCGGTGGGGGACAAGGCTTACGGCCTGCTGGTCGCGCAAGTTCTGCCGCCCTGGCTGTCGGGAGCGTTTGCCGCGATGATTGCAGCGGCGGTAATCGCGCATACCAGCGCGGTGCTGAACTCGACCGTCGCGTTATACGCGGTTGATTTTCACCGTCCCTATTTCGGCAAGGTAGCGGATAATTGGCGGTTGAGCGCAATCGCGTCGGTATCGGTCACGATCATCGCGGTGGCGCTGGTGCCGGTGTATCAAAATGCCACCAGCATCATCAATTTGCTGCAACAGTTGAACGGTCTGTCCTCAATGCCGATCCTGTCAGCGTTTGTGGTCGGCCTGTTGTTTCGCGATGTCGCAGCCAGCGCGGCCACCGTCGGCGTGGTGTGGGGTGTGGCACTTTATGCACTCTTCTCGTTCGTGCTTGAGCCAAGGGGATTGATCCCGCTGCACTATATCGATTTCATGGTGGTGACGTTGTTCAGCTCGATCCTGTTTGCGCTGCTGGTCAATCACCTTGCCCTGGGTCGGCGGGCGAGCTTTATCGGCTGGAAGACGGCGGCGGGGTGAGCGGGGACGGGTTGGGGATCGGTTCAGGCAGTATCCGCAGCCGTCACCGACAGGACCAGCGATTGCGCCTCATGTGCCGCAATCGCCGCATCGCTTTGCAGCGTTAGCGCGATTTCGTCAGTGCCTTGCATCAGACAGGCGCGGCGGAAGGGGTCGAGCGTGAATTCAAACCGGTCCTGAAACGGGGTCGTGACCGTCATCGTCGCCAGATCAATCGTGATCGGATCAGTCTTTGCAACTTCCAGCAACCGATCAATCGCCGCCTGGGGAAGCACGACCGCGACCATCCCGTTCTTGAAGGCATTGCCAGAAAATATATCTGAGAAGGACGGCGCGATCACGGCGGTGATGCCCATATCCATCATCGCCCAGACGGCATGTTCGCGGCTTGATCCACAGCCGAAATTGTCACCCGCGATCAGGATGCTCGCACCTCGGTTTGCTGGTTCGTCAAAAACATTGCCTGGGGTGCGGCGGATCGTTTCAAACGCGTGCTGGCCGAGACCCGTTCGGGAGATCGTCTTGAGATGTTCGGCAGCGATGATCACATCGGTGTCGATGTTGGCAGCACCCAGCGGGTAGGCGCGCCCCTGAACCTGTTCGACAGGGATCATCGCATCATCTCGCGAACATCGCTCAGGCGGCCGTTGATCGCGGCAGCGGCGGCCATTGCGGGAGAGAGCAGGTGGGTGCGCGCGCCCGGCCCTTGCCGCCCCACAAAGTTACGGTTGGAGGTGGACGCACAGCGTTCCCCCGGCGGCACCTTGTCGGGGTTCATGCCAAGACACATTGAGCATCCCGGCTCGCGCCATTCGAAGCCTGCCGCCTTAAAAATCGCGTCGAGCCCTTCGGCTTCGGCCTGTCGTTTGACCAGGCCCGATCCCGGTACGACCAGCGCCTGACGGATGCTGGCGTGGATGTGGCGTCCATCCAGCAACGCAGCGGCGGCGCGCAAATCCTCGATCCGGCTGTTGGTGCAGCTGCCGATAAAGATGTTTTCAATAGGGATGTCTGTGATCGCCATGCCCGCCGTCAGCCCCATATAATCCAGCGCTTTTGCAGCAGCGGCCCGGCGCGCGGGGTCAGCGAAATTAGTCGGATCAGGCACGACGCCGGTGATGCTCACGACATCGTCCAGGCTGGTGCCCCAGGTGACCGTTGGCGCAATGTCGGCGGCTTGGAAGCTGATGCTGCGATCAAAATGTGCGCCTTCATCGGTACAGAGCGTACGCCAATAGCTGACCATCCGGTCCCAATCCGCACCCTGTGGCGCGCGGGGCCGGCCTTTCAAATAGGCGAAAGTCAGATCATCAGGCGCGATCAAGCCGGAGCGCGCACCCGCTTCAATCGACATGTTTGATACGGTCAGGCGCCCCTCAACGCTCATCGCCTCAAAGGTGGCCCCGCGATATTCGATGACATGCCCGTTGCCGCCCGCTGCGCCGATCTGCCCAATGATTGCGAGGATCAAATCCTTGGGCGTGACGCCAAAGCCAAGTTCGCCATCAACCCGGATTTCCATGGTTTTGGACGGGGCAAGTTGCAGCGTTTGGGTGGCGAGGACATGTTCGACTTCGCTAGTTCCGATGCCAAAGGCAAGCGCGCCCAGCGCCCCGTGGGCTGCGGTATGGCTGTCGCCGCAGACGAGCGTGGTCCCGGGCAGGGTGAAGCCCTGTTCAGGCCCGACGACATGAACGATGCCCTGCTGTGCTGCGCGATCATTGATATAGGGCACACCAAATTCGGCGACATTCGCCTCAAGTGCGGCAAGCTGTCCCGCGCTGGCGAGGTCGGCAATCGGCAGGCGATCCCCGTTTGCATCGACGCGCGAGGTTGTCGGCAGGTTGTGATCGGGGACGGCAAGCGTCAGATCCGGTCGACGCACCTTGCGCCCGGCCATCCGCAATCCCTCAAATGCCTGAGGCGAAGTAACTTCATGGACGAGGTGCCGGTCGATATAAATCAGGCAGGTGCCATCGTCACGACGCTCAACAACATGCGCGTCCCAGATTTTTTCGTAGAGTGTGCGCAAGGCGGTGCTCATGACATTGCCCCTAATTGTGCCGACAATTGCGCACGGACGGCGTGACCAAATTCAGTGCCGGTCGCTGTCCCGCCTAGATCAGCAGTGCGGATCCCCGCGATCAGCGCTGCCTGAACTGCAGCCCGCAACGCCGCGGCGGCCTCAGGAACGCCAAGCGTGTCGAGCATCATCGCGGCGCTCTCGATCGCACCGCCGGGATTGGCCTTGTTCTGCCCGGCAATATCGGGGGCCGAACCGTGAATGGGTTCAAATAAACCACCCTTGCCACTGCCAAGGCTGGCAGAACCAAGCAGGCCGATCGAGCCGGGAATGACGGAAAGTTCGTCCGATAAAATATCACCGAATAGGTTCTCTGTAAGAATAACGTCAAACCTTTTGGGATTGTTGACCAGCGCCATTGCGGCGGCGTCAACATAGAGATGATCAAGCACGACATCCGGGTATTGCGCGGCAACGTCCATCACGACGGCACGCCAAAGCTTTGAAGTTGCTAGCACATTTGCCTTGTCAACCGAGGTGACAACGCTCCTTCTCGTGCGTGCGGCGCGGAAGGCAACATGGGCGATGCGTTCGATTTCCGGGCGTGTATAGACGCACATGTCGCTCGCTTCGTCGGGCCCCAGAATATGCTCGCCAAAATAAAGACCGCCGGTCAATTCCCGCACCACGAGCACATCGGCCCCGCGCACCAGCTCAGGCTTCAGCGGTGACATGTGCTCCATCCCCGCCATAATCTTAGCCGGGCGCAGGTTGGCAAACAGGCCAAGTTCACTGCGCAGTCGTAAAAGGCCGCTTTCGGGATTCTTCGGTGCATCCGCCCATTTCGGCCCGCCAATCGCGCCCATCAGAATCGCGTCGGCGGATCGGCATGCCGCCAGCGTCGCCTCGGGCAGCGGATCGCCAGCATTATCAATTGCGATGCCACCAAAATCATGCTCGGCAAAACGCAGATCAAGTTCAAAATGCGCTGCCACAATCGCCAGACAGGCAACCGCTTCGCGCGTCACCTCCGGCCCGATACCGTCCCCCGGCAAGACAACGATTTCGAAGTGACGCTTCATGCGGCTCTCTGCCCTTTTCTGATCAGACTGCGGGATCACGCAAGGGTGTGGCCATCACAATGCAACGATGTTCTTGTCCCGGTGCCTAACGGACAGAGTCTGACTTTTGCAAGCCCTTCAGCAAACTAATATTGCGCAAGAGGTGACCAAGTGCGATGCACTGTTGTGTTTGCAGAACAGGCATTCCGGGGAGATTATCGTGACAGAACCAGAGCTTCCATCCCGCATATTGCTCGACGGGCCTGCCCGGGCACCCGCGCGCGCCATGCTGCGCGCCGCCGGGTTTGACGATGCTGCGCTCAGAAAGCCGATGGTTGCAATCGTCAACACCTGGTCGAGCGTCACACCGTGCAACATGCATTTACGCGGGCTGGCTGAACATGTGCGCACCGGCATTTTGGCCGCGGGTGGTACGCCGGTGGACTTCAACACAATCGTCGTTACCGACGGGATCGCAATGGGGACGCCCGGCATGCGCGCCTCGTTGATGAGCCGGGAATGTATCGCCGATTCCGCCGAACTTGCGGTGCGCGGCCATATGCTTGACGCGGTGGTGTTTCTGGTTGGGTGCGACAAGACAATCCCTGCGGCTGCGATGGCGGCGGCTCGGCTCGATCTGCCGGCGGTCATTCTTTATGGCGGCTCGATCATGCCGGGGCGGCTCGGCGACAGGGCATTGACGATCCAGGATGTGTTCGAGGCGGTGGGTGCGCATGGTGCGGGCAAGCTTGATGATGCTGGGCTGCTGGCGGTGGAAAAGGCAGCCTGTCCGGGGGCGGGCGCTTGTGGCGGCCAGTTTACGGCAAACACGCTTGCGCTTGCGATGAGCTTCCTCGGCCTGTCGCCGATGGGCCTCAATGATGTGCCTGCGGTCCATCCGAACAAGTCAAAGGCCGCCGAGGAGGCGGGGCGCGTTTTGATGGATGCAATCCGTCATGGCCGCAACGCGCGCCAGTTCATTACCCCTGCCAGCCTGCGCAACGCGATTGTTGCAGGAACGGCCACCGCTGGATCGACCAATCTCGTGCTGCATCTGCTGGCCATTGCGCGCGAAGCGGGGATTAGCGGCGATGATTTCAATATCGACATGTTTGACGAAATCTCGCGTGCAACGCCGGTGATCGCCGATCTGAAACCCGGCGGGCGTTTTATGGCCCCTGATATGTCGGCAGCGGGCGGGACACCCTTGCTCGGTCGGCGGTTGATGGAGGCCGGGTTGATCAGCGATACGCCGACTGTAACCGGCAACTCGCTGTTCGATCATTTCCGGGATGCGCCCGAAACGCCTGGGCAAGAAGTTATCGTTTCGGCTGATGCGCCGCTCAAAAGCAGGGGCGGCTTTGGTATTCTCTATGGCAATATCGCACCTGATGGCTGCGTCGTGAAACCCGCGGGTCATGATCGCCTGCGCCATGAAGGCACCGCCAAGGTATTTGATGGCGAGGAAGCTTGCTTTGCCGCTGTCACCAATGGCGAGATTGAACCGGGCGATGTCGTTGTCATTCGCGGCGAGGGACCCGTCGGCGGTCCGGGCATGCGCGAGATGCTGGGTGTGACGGCAGCCATCCAGGGACGCGGGCTGGGAGACAGCGTAGCGCTGGTGACCGATGGTCGTTTTTCGGGTGCGACCTATGGCTTCATGGTCGGGCATATCTCGCCAGAGATGGCGCGTGGCGGGCCAATCGGGCGGCTGCACACGGGCGACCGGATCGTGATCGATGTTGATGGCCGCACCATCTCGACCGACGCGGACCTCGAATCGCGCAGTCAAGCGCCGCCGTTTCGTGTCGATGCAACCGGCGTCTTTTTGAAGTATGCGCGGCTGGTGGGATCGGCGTCGCAAGGGGCGGTCACAAGCGGAGTGTGACCCCCTTGTTGAAAAGTTCTGCGCAGATGAAAGTTGTTTGGGCATGTTTGCAACCCATTGCTGATTTACCGACTTTCTGAACGGTGATCGGTATTGAGGGCAAAGGCATTTTTTGGTTAAGTGCCCGACGCCCTGTTTTTCGTATCGAGCGAACTTTTGGGCCGATTCTAGACCGCGTTGAAAGCGGTTTGTGGCGTTCCCACCGCAAACTCATCGCCAAGCTGTCATGCTTGCATGTTATACTTGGGTTCGTTGATCTTGACCTATAAAGCCTCTCCCCTTCAGGGAAGCGGTAAAGAGTCGAGCTCAACGAGTCCTGGTATTACCCTGTAGCAGCGCAGCGTTTGCATAACGGCACGAGCGGCTGCTACCGATTAGAAGGAGAAAGTTTCATGAGCATTTTCAGTAGTATCAAGGAAGCAATTTGGGGCAAAGCCAAGGCCTCGACCCCCGCAACTGCTGCCGCCGCGCCCGCAGCAGCAAAGCCTGCCGCTGCCGCCCCCGCACCCGCTGCGCCCGTCGATACCACCCCGGCAATGTCCGACGTCGATGTGATGGCGTTGCTCACCGAAATTGCTTCGCACCACGATGCCGATCTCAACTGGAAGACCTCAATCGTCGATCTGATGAAGCTGGTCGGCCTCGACCCCAGTCTGGCCAATCGCAAGGAACTGGCCGAGGAGCTGGGCTATGCCGGTGAAAAGGATGGCAGCGCAGAGATGAACATCTGGCTACATAAACAGGTGATGACCAAGCTCGCCGAACATGGCGGTACCGTGCCGGTTGAACTGACGCACTAATCGATTTTGGAACGGGAAACAGACGGGGCCGGATAAGTTCGAGCCCCGCCTTCCCGTTTATTGCTTCCCGCCGAACAGACCGCCAGCCATCCCGGCCAGATCGTTGAGTGGATTGCCGTCACCATCGCGGTCGAGCATGCCTGTCACCGTGCCGAATATGCCCGATGCGCCACCGGTTCCGCTGAGCAACGAGGCGAATTGTCCAAGCGAGCCCTCGCCACCGATATGGCCAACGATCTGCTGGAGAATATCGGGTGAAATGCCGGTTGATTGCGCTGCTGTGGAGACGGTATCGCCGGGTTCCGCGTGCGCCTTGCCAAGCGCTTGCACGGCCATTTCCACCATCTGCGGAGACAGGCCAATCTGGGCCGCCAAGTTTTTGATATCTACATTCTGCGTCACTTGACCCAGCAATCCATCCAGCATCGACATGGCTTATCCCCTTCATCATTCGGCCCCGCACGACCAGTGGTGAACTTAGCCGATCCGCCGAACCACGAACAGAGATATTGTTGCGTCATCGCAGGCGCGCGGCGAAAAGGCTGCTCTCCAGGACGATCTCGATTGATGATCTGACGGCACGGGTTCGAGCATGGCGCAGCGGCAACAAGTCCTGACGAGCCGGTCTATCCCCCAAAATCGCTGGATGCGCGATCGCCGCCAAAAACGTTAATGTTCTCCAACGCGATTAGCGTTCAACGCAGCAAGGATGCTTTCGGTATCGCTCCCCAACGTGGGTGCCGGTGTCGGGATCGGCGCTGGTGTCCCCATAAAGCGCGGTGATGGCGCGGGTTGCACCGCACCGCCAATCTCCATAAATGTCCCCCGCGCTACATTGTGCGGATGCTGGGGTGCCTCCGTCATTGATAGGACGGGCGCGAAGCAGATATCGGTCATCTCCATAATTGCGCACCATTCGTCACGCGTTTTGGTCGCAAACAGAGCGACAAGCTTTTGCTTGAGATTGCCCCATTCGGCGCGGTTATGTTGCGCGTCGAAATCGGGGTCGTTGGCCAGCCCTGCCTTCTCGCGCAGCAGAGCATAGAATTGCGTTTCAATCGAGCCGATCGAGATGAACTTGCCATCGGCGCAAACATACGTGTCGTAAAAGGGCGCGCCGCCATCAAGCATATTGACGCCAGCTTCGTCCCGGTTTGCACCCGCTGCGAGCATATACCAGCTCATTCCAGCGAGCAGCGCTGAGCCATCGGTCATCGCTGCATCAATCACCTGGCCCGCTGCGCCATTCCTGACCGCCAGCAACCCGGCCACCATCCCAAAGGCGAGCATCATCCCGCCACCGCCAAAATCGCCGATATAATTTACCGGCGGCACCGGCTTTTGCCCCGCAACCCCAATCGTGTGTAACACGCCTGATAGCGCGATGTAGTTGATATCGTGGCCTGCCGCATGGGCATAAGGGCCGGTCTGTCCCCAACCGGTCATCCGGCCATAGACGAGCTTTGGATTGTCGCCGAGCAGCAGCTCTGGTCCAAGGCCGAGCCGCTCCATCACGCCGGGACGGAACCCTTCAATCAGGCCGTCCGCCGAGCGGCAGAGCGCGCGCGCAGCGGCGACCCCTTCGGGCGTTTTCATGTCGAGCACAATTGACTGGCGGTTGCGCGAAAGGGCATCGCGCGGATCGAGCCTTGCGCCAGGGCGGTCGATGCGGATCACCTCGGCACCATGATCGCCCAGCATCATTCCGCAAAACGGCCCCGGGCCAATCCCGGCGAATTCGATGATGCGGATGCCCGCCAGCGCGCCCGCCACCGTCAGGCCACCATAAAGCGGTTGGGGCGATCGCGAACGACAGCTTTGGGATGAGCGATGATCCGGTCCCTCAGTTCCTGAGGGGTAAGGATGTCGTGGATCAAACCTTGCGCCATCCCGGTGCAGAACACCCCCCTGGAGAGATCACCCGATTCCAGTAATTCGCGACCAGCAGCCCCGGCCAGCATCTCCCGATAGCCAACGCTTTGCATGCCGCCCTGGTTCGTGGGCTGCCTGATCATGAGCATTTCAGTGATGCGGGTCTTGAATGGCATGCGCGTCTCTCCCGATAAACCCAATTTTTAGACCGGCGTAACCAGCGCGCGTCCGGGCAGCAACCGCATATTGCCGTTGCAAGCCCGGGTTTCTCTGCTCATTGGGGTTCACATTATGGGATTGTCCCCGCACAACGCCTTAACAACCGCGTTCAGCATAGAAAGAATCGCCGATGGCCGAGGCCTATATCATCGATGCCGTTCGCACACCGCGCGGCATTGGCAAGCCCGGCAAGGGGGCGCTATCGCACCTGCATCCTCAGCATTTGGCAGCGACGGTCCTCGGCGCGATCAAGGCGCGTAATAATTTGGACACCGCCGATGTCGATGACATCATCTGGTCAACCTCGACCCAGAAGGGCAAGCAGGGCAGCGACCTTGGCCGGATGGCGGCGCTCGCGGCGGGGTATGATATCAAGGCATCGGGGACGACGCTTGATCGCTTCTGCGGCGGGGGGATCACGACAGTCAATCTGGCAGCAGCATCGGAAATGTCAGGGATGGAAGACCTGGTTATCGCGGGCGGGACCGAAATGATGAGCTACACCACCCAAATGATGGGTGAGGAGATGGCCGCCGGGATCAAGCCCATGGGGATTGGCGGCGGCTGGGAACGCTTGCGCAAGCTGCACCCGCAGGGCCATCAAGGCGTATGTGGTGACGCGATTGCCGGTCGCGAGGGAATCACCCGCGCCGATGTCGATGCGCTCGCGCTCGAAAGCCAGCGCCGCGCCGGTATCGCCATCAGGGAAGGGCGATTTGACCGGTCGCTGGTTCCAGTCCTGAATGAGGATGGCAGCGTGGCGCTTGCGCATGACGAATTTCCCCGCCCTGAGACAACGGCGGAAGGTTTGGCAGGCCTGAAGGCCTCCTTTGCCGGGATCATGGATTATGAACTGGGCGACGGCAGCACCCCGAAGAGCCGGATCAAGGAAGTCTATCCTGACCTTGACTGGGAGCCGATCCATCATGCAGGCAACAGTTCTGGCGTCGTCGATGGTGCCGCCGCGCTGTTGATCGCGTCGAAGGATTATGCCGACAGGCATGGCCTGAAACCCCGCGCGCGGATCGTCGCTTATGCCAATGTCGGCGATTGCCCCACGCTGATGCTCAACGCCCCGGTGCCTGCCGCGCGCAAGGTTTTGGCCAAAGCCGGGCTTACCATCGCTGATATCGATGTCTTCGAGATCAACGAGGCGTTTGCGGTGGTCGCTGAAAAGTTCATCCGTGATCTTGGGCTGGATCGCGCCAAGGTGAACATCAACGGCGGCGCGATGGCGCTGGGCCACCCGATCGGCGCGACCGGATCGATGCTGATTGGCACCGCGCTTGATGAGCTGGAACGCACCGGCGGCCGTTATGGGCTGGTGACGATGTGCGCTGCGGGGGGCATGGCACCGGCAATCATTATTGAGCGTATATAAGCGGTTGCATCAGCCGGTGCCGAACTAAAGGATGAAATCAACGCGGATCGGACTCGCCTGATCAAGCCGGGCACCGTCGGACACATGATGCCAATAACCTGCCGAACCAGGCTTTTCGCGCAGCCCGTGCGCTCGCACTACAAACCGCGCAAGTCGGTTGAAGGATTTCTATGACATTGCTCGCCCCCACATCGCACAGTTTTTTCTCACAGCGGCTCCGGCTGCATTATGCCGATTGGGGCAATCACGGCGCGCCACCGCTGCTCCTCGTTCATGGCGGGCGGGACCATTGTCGCAGCTGGGATTGGGTGGCCGAGCAACTGCGCGGTGATTGGCATGTCATTGCGCCTGATCTGCGCGGTCATGGCGATAGCCAATGGGCGCCCGATGGCAATTATGACATGACAGCGATGGTCTATGATCTGGCGCAGTTGATCCACCAGTTTGATCGCAGCCCGGTGACGATCGTGTCGCATTCGCTCGGCGGCAATGTCTGCACGAGGTATGCGGGGCTCTATCCCGAAAATGTCCGCAAACTTGTGTCGATTGAGGGTCTCGGGCCTTCGCCCAAGGTGATGGAATCGCGGGCGGCGACGCCGATTGCCGAGCGCTGGCGCAAATGGATTGCCGACAAACGAACGGCGGCCGGTCGGTTGCCCAAGCGTTATGCCACGATTGAGGATGCGCTTGCCCGCATGCAATCAGAAAATAGTTACCTGACGGCTGATCAGGCGCGGCACCTGACGATCCACGGAGTCAACCGTAATGAGGACGGCAGCTGGAGCTGGAAGTTCGACAATCATCTCAACGTCTGGCCGTTCAATGATTTACCACAAGCGGACATCGAATTGCTTTGGCAGGCGATCACATGTCCTACCTTGCTGTTGTACGGCGCAAAAAGCTGGGCCTCGAACCCGGAACAGGACGGCCGGGCGGCACATTTCCGCATGGCGACAGTGGTAGAATTTGAGAATGCGGGCCATTGGTTGCACCACGATCAATTTGATCGCTTCATGGCGGAACTGCGCGCGTTTCTTTGACGGTCTGGCTCCCCGGGACGGATTCGAACCGCCGACCGATCGGTTAACAGCCGATTGCTCTACCGCTGAGCTACCGGGGAATGCCGCCTGCACGCGCGTATCTGCATCGCGAGAGGCGCGGCTATAGCAGCGCATTTCCGCGCGATGCAAGCACTCACGCGATGAACTGTTCCATCGTGATGCGATCATCAAGCGCGTGTTCTGGATCAAACAGCAAGGTCAACTCGCGGCTGCGGTCAATCGCGATATCCACGCGGGCGACATCACGCACTTCGCGGTGGTCGGCCACCGCGCTTACCGGGCGCTTTTGCGCCTCAAGCACGCGGATGCTGATGCGCGCCTTGTCGGGCAGAATCGCCCCTCGCCAGCGTCGCGGCCGGAAGGCGCTGATCGGCGTGAGAGCAATCAGTGCTGAACCGAGCGGCAAGATCGGCCCCTGCGCGGAGAAATTATACGCAGTGGAGCCGGCCGGGGTGGCCGCCAAAATCCCATCGCAAACCAATTCCGGGATCACAATTCGGTCGTTGAGTGTTACCTCAAGCTTGGCGGTTTCGCGGGTTTCACGCAGCAGAGAGACCTCATTAATTGCCGGGATTGCGTGCGTTTGGCCTGTAATCGTCTGCGCAATCATCTGTAGCGGCGTTGATCTGAAGGGTTTGCTCCGCTCTATGCGGTCATCCAGATCATCGAGCCGCCACTCGTTCATCAAAAAACCCACGGTGCCCAGGTTCATGCCAAAGACCGGCAACGGATCACCTTGCCGGTCGAGTTGGGCATGAAGCGTCTGCAGCATGAACCCATCACCGCCCAGGGCAATGATCAGCTCCGCATCAGCCTCGGGCACCCAGTTGTATTTTTTGCGCAGCTCGGCTGCCGCCGCCTGCGCTTGCGGTGTGGGGGAGGCAACGAGCGCCCGCCGCTCGATTCCGGTCATCCGCCTGTCACGCTCATGTGCCGGGCAACAGCCGGGGCGGCACCGCGTTCGACGCTGAAATCGTGTCGCGCCGGTTTCAGCCGAAGCGCCGTGTCAAGCGCAGCATCCAGTCCGTGAACGCCAGTATCGCGCAGCACCCTTTTCAGATCAACATGATCGTCTTGGCCAAGACACATATAAAGCTTGCCCTCAGTCGTCAGCCGCACCCGGTTGCACCCATCGCAAAAATTGGCGGTCAGCGGCGAAATTAGCCCGAGTCTCATGCCCCACGGGGCGACCTTCCAATACCGCGCCGGGCCAGCGCTGCGGTGATCGTCGCGCGTCAGGGAAAAACGCGCTGCGAGATCGGTAAACACCTCAGTCAGCGGTAAAAAGCGATCCGCGCGGTCCTCATCAACGGCACCCAGCGGCATGGTTTCGATCAGCGAAAGATCAAAGCCGTTTTCGCCGCACCAGCGCAGCATCGGTGCGATTTCCTGGTCATTCAACCCGTTGAGCGCGACCATATTGATCTTGATTTGAAGCCCGGCGTCGCGCGCCGCGAAAATGCCTGCAATCACCTGACCGACATCGCCATGCCGGGTAATATGGCGAAAAACTGCCGGGTCCCGGCTATCCAGGCTGACGTTGATCCGTTGAATGCCCGCCGCGACAAGGTCATTCGCATATTGTGCCAGCCGCGTTCCGTTCGTGGTCATTGTCAGCTCGTCCAAGCCATGACCAATTTGACGACCGAGCCGCCTTGCCAGTTCGGCCACGTCACGGCGAACCAATGGCTCGCCGCCGCTCAGCCTGATCTTGTTTATACCGCGCGCGACAAAGCGCTCTGCGATAATAGCAATCTCTTCAAGACTGAGCAGTTGCGCCTTAGGCAGAAATGTCATTTCCTCCGCCATGCAATAGCGACAGCGCAGATCGCATCGATCCGTCACCGAAATCCGCAGATAACTGATCGTGCGACCATGGCCGTCGATTAAGGTGGGCGCGCAAGACATTGATCGTCAGCTAAGCCCTCCTAAGCCCGCAAACAACCCCGCACGACCGGTGAACCGGTTGTGTGCATTGCAGATTGGCGAAGAGACTTGGGACGGCTAGGTTAGCGGCCATGACCAGTCAGCCAGTTGTCAACGAACCAGATCGGACAGCGACTAGCGGTGCGCCAACGGCTTTGTTCGTCCTGTCGTTCCGCCAGCGTGATGAATTGGCCGCTATTGCTGCCACGGGCGGATGGCAGGTGATTGCAGCGCGGCGCGGCGAGGGGGCAGAACGCCGGTTCCTGTCAAGTGGAGCGCAAGTGGCCGTGGTGGATGCCCGGGGCGCATTGGGCGACGGGCTGGCCGCAGTCGCTGCGCTTGGCGATATGATTGCGGCAATCGGCGGCGCTTTGCTTGTGCTGGTGTCACGCGGCGACATTGGGGAGATTGGTACTTTCCATGATGCCGGGGCGACGCATTTTCTGGCGAGCCCCCATAGCGAGCCTGAGTTCATCCAGGCGCTTCGCTTTGCGGCCCGCCACGCTGAACGCCTGGTTGGCAACCGACGACGGACGGTAATTGGGCAAGAACCGCTTGGCTGGCGCTATGACAGTCGCAACCGCCGGTTACTATTGACGCCGACATTGGCGGAGTTCCTGCCGATGGGCGATGGAACGAGCGTCCGCGCGCTCCTAAGGGCGCTGCCAAACGAAGACCGCGATGCCGCCTTTCGTGCTGTGCGTCGGCTGCTTACCTCCCGGGCTGCTACCGCGTTTGCCCATGATCTTCCGGCGCTTGGCAGGATCGTCCAGCATCTGCAATACGATCCCGAAACCGGCCACATCAATTCGGTGGTGGAGCGGCTTGGCAGTGATCCGTCATCGGCCGATATGTTGAGCGAGGCGCTGGGCAATACACAAGACGCAACGGGTGCCCGGCAATGGCTTGACCGCCGGATCGCCGACCCGGGCGAACTGCCGCTCAACGCGATGCTGATTGCCCTCAACCGCTTTGAGGTCGTCAATAGCAGTTATGGGCGCGCGGCCGGGGATGCGTTACTGCGGACAACCCGGATGCGGATCGATGAGACCGTCCGAGAATTAGGGTTGCGCGGCGCGATTGTCGCGCGGATGAGCGGATCCGAGTTTCTGGTCGCTGGTGAGGATAATATTGAACGTGCTGAACGCCTTGCCGGGCGAATTGCCGAAGCGCTGTCACGACCGTTCGTCGCCGGTGGTGCAGTGGCGGTCCTCGGGTGTCGCATTGGTTTGGCAACGATCGAGCATGGCGATGACGCGGCCAGTTTGCTCCGTCGTGCGAGCGAAGCGCTCGCCGATGCCAAGGCGTCCGATAGCGTTACTGTACAAATTGCGCGTCGCGAAGGTGGCGGAGGGACGTCGATTGATATCCTTGCTGTGGATTTGCGTCGGGCGATCGATCAGGGTGAGATTGATATTCTTTTCCAGCCCCAGGTGTTGGTCTCAACGGGCGAAATCACCGGAGTCGAGGCCTTGGCGCGGTGGGAGCATCCGGATTTAGGCGCGCTTGGGGCCGAAACCCTTTTCGCTGCTGCCGAGCGCGCCGATCTCGTCATTGGCCTGTCCGACCATATCCAGCGCGTGGTGCTTGCCAAGGCGGCGGCGTGGCCCGCGGGTTTGGGAGGGTTGCGATTGGCCCTCAATCTGACTGCCGCTGATATTGCGCGGCCAGGGTTCGCCGACATTTTTCTCGACCGCGTTGACGCCAGCGGCTTCCCGCGATCGCGACTGACTGTCGAGATTACCGAATCCGGCCTGATCGAAGATTTGGGAATCGCAGCCGGATTGCTTGCGGCTTTGCGCCGTGCCGGGTGCCGTGTCGCGATTGACGATTTCGGAACGGGCTATTCAAGCCTCGCCTATCTGAAGGCGCTACCGCTCGATTATCTTAAGATCGACAAACAACTGGCGCAGGACATTGTTGGCAGCACGCGCGACCGGATCGTGGTGCGCGGCGTGATCGATATGGCGCGGTCATTAGGGCTTTCGGTTGTTGCCGAGGGTGTCGAGACGACCGAGCAGCTTGATTTGCTCGCCAAGGAAGGCTGCCAGTATTTTCAAGGGTTTTTGTGCGCTGAGCCGCTTGATGTTGAGCGGCTGACCGCCTTGATGGAGGAACAGGGCAAATGATGATGCGTGCGTCGTTGATAGTCGCTGCAAGTTTGACCATCGCGGCACCCGCTGCCGCTGCGTCGGTTGCGCAGCGCGCGGTCGAGGCGGCGATGACTGACAGCGCCACAGGCTGGAACGGCGGCGATATCAAACGCTTCATGGCGATCTATTCGACCGGGGCAAAGACGAGCTTCGTCACGAAAGAAGGCGTGCTGCGCGGCAAGGCCGTCATGACCGAGCGATACCTGACGCGCTATGATTTTACCAATGCCCTAAAGCGCGGCGTGTTGAGTTTCGTCACGCTCGATTATCGCCAGCTTGGGCCTGCGCATGCACTCTATATCGGTCGTTACACACTCACCTATACCGATGGAAAAACGCAGAGTGGGCCGACCTCGCTTGTGTTCCGCAAGGAAGCGGGGAAATGGCGGATCATCGCTGACCATAGCGGGTGATGCTGGCACCGATCTCGGTCGCGCTATCCCGCTGCCTTGGCTAGTCCCCGTGCCAGTTGCAGCGCGCCGTTCAGCCGGGATTTGGGGTCCGCCCAGACTCGGTTGAGGACGAGTTTGCTATCGGGCCGCAACTTTGCAACACCCTCAAGCCGCGCGACATAGGCGAGCAGGCCATCGATATTTGGCGGGCGATCATCGTGGAAGGACACGAGCGCACCGCGCGGCCCGACATCGATCTTGGCGATACAGGCGCGCTTGGCGTGGAGCTTGATTTCGATCAACCGGATCAAGTTTTCCGTTGCATCGGGGAGCTTGCCGAAGCGGTCGATCATCTCCGCTGCAAACGCCTCGACGCCCTGGACCTCGTCGATATCGTTCAGACGGCGATACAGTCCCATCCGCAGATCGAGATCGGGGACATAATCATCAGGAATGAGGATCGGCGCATCAATCGTGATCTGCGGCGAGAAGTCGCGGGGGCGGGACAGCGCGCCGCCAGCCTTGGCCTCCATAATCGCTTCTTCGAGCATTGATTGATAAAGTTCGTAGCCAACCTCCTTGATGTGCCCCGATTGTTCGTCGCCGAGCAGGTTACCCGCACCGCGAATATCGAGATCATGGCTGGCCAGTTGAAATCCGGCGCCCAGATTTTCAAGATCGGACAGCACCTTTAATCGTTTCTCGGCCGTTTCGGTGACGATGCGGTCAGCGGGCGTCGTAAGATAGGCATAAGCGCGCGTCTTGGCCCGACCCACGCGACCGCGCAACTGATAGAGTTGGGCAAGGCCGAACCGGTCAGCGCGGTGGATGATCATCGTGTTGGCACTCGGGATATCGAGGCCGCTTTCAACGATCGTGGTTGAAACAAGCACCTCGAACTTCTTGTCGTAAAAGGCGCTGATGCGTTCTTCGACTTGCGTCGGGGACATCTGGCCGTGCGCAACAACATAGCGAATTTCAGGCACCTCCTTTTGCAGGAAATCCTCGATATCGGGAAGATCGGCGATACGCGGGGTAACGAAAAAACTCTGCCCGCCGCGATAATGTTCGCGCAGCAATGCCTCGCGCAGGACGACCGGGTCCCACGGCATGACGTAGGTGCGCACCGCCAGCCGGTCGACCGGTGGCGTCTGAATGACGGACAACTCGCGCAGGCCCGACATCGCCATTTGCAAGGTGCGGGGGATCGGCGTGGCGGTGAGGGTCAGAACGTGCACGTCGGTCTTGAGCGCCTTCAACCGTTCCTTATCGGTCACGCCAAAGCGTTGCTCTTCATCCACCACCACCAGCCCCAGCCGTTTGAAGCCGACGCTTTTGGCGAGGATGGCATGGGTGCCGATGACGATATCAAGCGTGCCATCCTCCAAACTTTCGCGCGTCGTCCTGGCCTCGGCCGCCGTCACCAGGCGCGAAAGCCGCCCGATCTTGAGCGGAAACCCTTCAAACCGTATCACGAAATTGTTGAAATGCTGGCGGGCGAGCAAGGTCGTTGGGCAGACAATCGCGACCTGCAGCCCTGCCATTGCCGCAACAAAGGCGGCCCGCAGCGCAATCTCGGTCTTGCCAAAGCCGACATCGCCGACAATCAGACGGTCCATCGGCTTACCCGCCGCCAAATCCTCCAACACCTCGCTGATGGCGCGATCCTGATCATCGGTTTCCTGATAAGGGAAGCGATCGACAAAGCTTGGATAGCCGCTCGGATCGGGCTCTGCGATATCAGCCGGGCGCAGCGCGCGTTCGGCGGCAATGGCGATGAGTTCACCCGCAATCTCGCGGATGCGTTCCTTCATCCGGCTTTTGCGGCGCTGCCATGCCTCGCCGCCCAGTCGATCAAGCGTCGCATTCTCGGCGTCCGAGCCATAGCGGCTCAGAACGTCGATGTTTTCAACGGGCACATACAGCTTGTCACCACCGGCATATTCAAGCGCGACGCAATCATGCGGACTCGCGCCGACCGGGATCGACATCAGACCGGTGTAGCGCCCGATGCCGTGATCGGCATGGACGACAAGATCGCCGGGGGAAAGCGTTGCCAGTTCAGCCAGAAACGCGTCCGCACTCTTGCGACGCTTGGCGCGCCGCACGAGCCGGTCGCCAAGCATGTCCTGCTCGGTGAGGATTGAGACATCGGGCGCGGCAAACCCGTGATCAAGCGGCAAAACGATCAGCGCGACACCACGGTCCGCGATACCCAGCGCCTCTTGCCAGCTCTCTGCGGCCTTTGCCCCTTTCAAGCCATGATCGGCGAGCAGCCCGCCCAGTCGCTCACGCGCCCCGTTGGAATAGCTGGCGAGCACGAGCTTGCGACCGTCTTTGCGTAAGCGAGCGATGTGGGCGACGACGGCCTCATAAACATTGGCACCGGCTGCACGTTCAGCCCCGAAATCCTTCGCCCCATCGACCGCGAAATCGAGCACGGTTGCGCTTTCGGGCTCGTGGAAGGGGGCGACCAGATGAACGCGCGCGCTGCTCAGTCTTTCGGCCCATTCAGCCGCAGTTAGATACAGCATGTCGGTCGGCAGCGGACGATAGCTGGCGGGGTCGCTTGATTGCGCGCGAACCCGGTTACTGTGGTAATCGGTGATCGCCTCAAAACGCGATTCTGCAGCGGCGGTCACGCCTGAATCGCGCACGATGATCGTGGCGCCGGTGTCAGTGTTGCCGAGATGGTCGAACAGCGTTGTCAGCTTATCCTCGAACATCGGCAGCCAATGTTCCATGCCCGACAGGCGTCGCCCTTCCGAAATCGCCTGGTAAAGCGGGTCGCCGGTGGCATTCGCGCCGAAGCGCTCACGATACCGGCTGCGGAAGCGCTTGACGCTCTCCTCATCGAGCAGGGCTTCAGACGCGGGCAGCAGGGTAAAGCCATCCAGGCGGCCTGTCGTGCGCTGGTCAGCAGGATCAAAGGTGCGTACGCTTTCGATCTCGTCGCCAAAGAAATCGAGCCGCAGCGCTTGTGGTTCGCCGCTGGGGAAGAGATCGACCAGCCCACCTCTCACCGCAAATTCGCCAGAGTCGGTGACCGTCTCGACCCGCATATAACCGTTGCCCTGGAGCAGCGTGGCGAGGGTATCGCGACCAATCCGCTCCCCCGGCATCAGCGTTGCGACCAACTGGCGGATGCGAAACGGGGTCAGCGTCCGCTGCGCGGCGGCGTTGGCGGTGGTGAGCAGCAATTGCGGGGTCGAATGCGGCTGTTGCAGATGGTGGAGCGTCGCAACGCGTTCCGCCATGATCCGCAAGGTTGGTGACGCCCGGTCATAGGGCAGGCAGTCCCATGCCGGAAAGCAGCGCGCCTCCAGCTCCGGCGCGAAATATTGTGCAGCGGATTCGATTGCGCGCATTTCCGCTTCGTCGGCCGCGATGAAAACCGCGCGGGTTGCTGCTGCCCGCGCCAGATCGGCCAGCAGCCAGGGGAGGAAGCCGGTGGGCACGCCCGATAGAGTCAGCGGGGTTTTGGCGGAAAGGATCGTTGATAGGTTGGGCATGGTGTGCAAAAAATCTCTGGCGTCGCCCGTGAACAAGTCAGGGATGACGTAATCTCGGTTAATTTGAAATTTTTACGTAATTGAGCGTCTTTAACGCTGCGAGGATCGAACCGGCATAGCGATCGGGTGCCAGTTCGGTTCCCATCGCCCAGGCCATGATGTCGACATCCTGTTCCTCAATCAGCGCCTCGAACAAATCGATTTCGTCGTCATTCCAACCCTGCCCATTCGCGTCGAAAAAGCCGCCGATCAGCAGATCAGCTTCTTTGGTGCCGCGATGATGCGCGCGAAAGTGGAGGCGCTTTAGCCGGGTCTGGCGGTTCATAGTGTTTCCAACGGCAATTGGCCGGCGGCGCTTGGAGCAACCGTCGGCTGGGGGTATGAGGTGTCAGATAGCCATGCGACCACAAATCCTCAATCCACTCTTCGCAGAAGTTACCTCGTTCAAGGGCGTGGGCGCAGCACTTGCCAAGCCGCTCGATCGGCTGGGGCTGTCGCGCGTCGTTGATGTCGCGTTCCATTTACCGACGGGCTGGGTTGATCGCGTTGCCCGTGATGAGCTCGACATGGCCGATGCGGGTCGGACAATCGCAATCACACTTACGGCGCAATCTTATCGCTCAAGCGCGGGCAGAGGGCCGACCCGCGCCCAGGCCACTGATGCCAAGGGCAATTATGTCAGCCTGGTATATTTTGGTGGAAATTCAGGGTGGGTGAAAAAATTGCTTCCGTTAGGTGAGCCGCGTCGGGTGTCTGGCCGGGTGGAGATGTACGGGCAGGAATTGCAGATCGTCCATCCCGATTACGTCTTGCTGCTGGAAGATGCGGGCGATCAGGCAGAGCGTGAGGCAATCTACCCGCTGTCAGAGGGGCTGACATCGCGGCGGATGGCGCAACTGGCAGCGCAGGCGGTAGAGCGAGCGCCCGATCTCGCTGAGTGGATCGAACCCGGCCTTTTGGCAAAACGCGGCTGGCCGGCATGGCGCGAGGCGCTCTTGCGGATTCATACCGACCCGTCCGATGCGCTTGCTCGATCAAGGCTCGCCTTTGACGAACTTTTTGCAAATCAACTCGCGCTGAGTTTGGTGCGGGCCTCGTCACGCGCGCGCAAGGGCAGGGCGTTAATCGGCGACGGGCGGCTGCGCGATCAGCTTCGGTTGCCCTACACGCCGACTGCCGCGCAATCGCGCTGTATGGGCGAAATTGAAGGAGACCTGCGCCAGGCGCAGCCGATGCTGCGCCTGCTGCAAGGCGATGTCGGCTCAGGCAAGACGCTGGTCGCCGCAATGGCGTTGCTCGTGGCGGTCGAGGCGGGCGCGCAAGGGGCTTTTCTTGCTCCGACCGAAATTCTCGCGCGGCAGCATTTTGACAGCCTGCGGAGCCTGCTCGCTGGCCTGCCCGTCAACATCGCGATCCTCACCGGGCGCGACAAAGGTCGGGCGCGCGAGGCGACGCTGATGGGATTGGCGGATGGGTCGATTGATATTCTGATTGGCACCCATGCCATTTTTCAAGAAGCGGTGAATTATCGCGATCTGGGGCTGGTCGTGGTTGATGAACAGCACCGCTTCGGCGTGGCCCAACGCATGCTGCTGACCGCCAAGGGGCAGCAACCGCCGCACTTGCTGGCGATGACCGCGACGCCAATTCCGCGCACCCTGACGCTCGCCATTTACGGCGAGATGGACGTCAGCCGCATCGATGAAATGCCGCCCGGCCGTCAGCCCATTGAAACGCGTGTGCTGTCAGAAGATCGGTTGGCTGACATCGTTGAAGCGCTGGGACGGCACCTCGAGTCGAACCGTCAGGCCTATTGGGTCTGCCCGTTGGTGGAGGAGAGCGAGAAGACCGATCTGGCAGCGGCTGAGGCCCGCGCGGAAACCTTGCGCGCCCGGTTTGGCGACAAGGTCGGCCTTGTCCACGGTCGGATGAAGGGGCCGGAGAAGGACGCGGTGATGGCCGCCTTCTCCGCCGGACAGATCGGCGTTCTGGTCGCGACGACGGTGATCGAAGTTGGCGTCGATGTGCCCAATGCGACGCTGATTGTGATTGAGGCGGCGGATCGCTTTGGCCTTGCTCAGCTCCACCAGTTACGCGGTCGGGTCGGGCGGGGGAGCGGAGCGTCGAACTGCCTGCTCATTCGCGGCAGTATTTTGAGCGAGACGGCGCGCGCGCGGTTGGCGCTCATGCGCGAGACGAATGATGGCTTTCGCATTGCTGAGGAGGATTTGCGGTTGCGCGGCGCTGGCGAATTGCTCGGTACCCGCCAGTCGGGCGATGCCGAATTTCGGCTCGCGACGCCCGAGACGCTCGGGGAGCTGTTGCCGATGGCACATGATGACACCAGGCTATTGATTGATCGCGACGGCGGGCTCAGCGGCGCGCGGGGTCAGGCAGCGCGTGTGGCGCTCTATCTGTTTGAGCGCGACGCCGGGGTTGCTTTGTTGCGCGGGGGTTGAATGATCGGCTCAGCGTCTGCGCATCAAATGGCTCAGCAATTCAAAATAGTCCGACAACGCAATCGTCTCGTCCAATTCACAGCCGATCCGGCCACCAAGCGACCAACGGATTTCGCATTTGGTCACGCCCAGCACGGGCAGGGTGACGGTCAGCTTGTCGCCTGGCTGCCAGCACGTTTCGCACCGTGCCATCAGCCCCCGTGCAGAGATGTTCACGATGAGCAGGTGGAAATGGCGCTTGTCCGGACCCACCGCACGAGCGCTATGATGCACCTCGTCGCGGGCAAGCAGGCGGTCGTCCGCGTTGGTAAGGCGTGTCCAATGTTCCATTGCGCTTCCCTGAATTGGCTTTCCCTTACGGAAATTAGGGTATGGCTATGAAGCAGACGGCAATGATTATCGCTAACAGACGCTTGACGTTAAGTTATTCCAAGGATTGATGAATAAAACCTTTCAAATTCCTCCCCTCTTGGGACGGAGCGGGCGTGGGGGCTATCCTTGTTGAGCCTGCATTCATTGAAGAGCCTTCACCCCCGCTCCTTGCCTAAAGGGGAGGGGGGAAGAGGCGAGATCAAGTCACTCGAAGTTATGCAGCGCGGGTCAGCAGGCCGTGGAGCTTCTTGCCCGCCGACAGCCGGACCGGCGCGTTGCCCAGGTTGATCAGCATCGCCTCATCCGAAATCTTTTCGCCTTCAACCCGCGCGCCACCGCCCTTGATGAGGCGGCGGGCGTCGCCCTTGGAGCTTGCAAAGCCAAGTGCCACCAGCGCATCGACGAGAGGAATTTCTGGGCCGGTGACTTCATGCGTTGGCAGCGAATCGCCTGCGCCGCCCTCGTC
>Ga0105049_10001921_pt1 | contig 24636 bp, 21 predicted proteins | sample MAT06_FD_78087 | JGI IMG/M metagenome (GOLD analysis project Ga0105049, IMG submission 78087) | Freshwater microbial communities from Lake Fryxell liftoff mats and glacier meltwater in Antarctica - MAT-06 | ecosystem: Environmental > Aquatic > Freshwater > Ice > Liftoff microbial mat | place...
CAGTGCTCCAGGTGTGCTGGCTCCCCAACGGCAAGACCAAGGCGCTCAAAGGCACGCGCGCTCTGACCGCTGCCTTCGACTGGCTCGAACAGAACATCGGCAGCTATACGTTCGGCAAGCGCGCCGGCTCCGTCGCGGTCGCCTGGGGCCCATCCACCGCGGGCGGCATGGAGCATCATCCCTATTGGCACGTCGCCACGAGCGAGATGGACCTCCCGATAACCCACGTCCACGAAGCGGTGCACGGCTGGTATGGCACCGGGATCCGGATGCAATGTTGGGAGGACTTCGTGCTCTCCGAAGGCACGACCTCCTACCTCGCCGCCCGCGCGCTCGGTGCCGTCACGGACGCCGCCACCGAGGACGCTATCTGGGCCGACTATCGCGAGACCCTCATGGCGACCCTCGAAGACGAAGACATCGTCGCCTGGCCCAGCACCTGCGGCAAAGTCGACATCCTGAAGGGCGGCCTCTTCTCGAACATCGTCTACATGAAGGGCGCCTTCTTCTGGCGCGCCGTCGCCGACGCGCTCACGCCGGAAGTCCTCGACGCCGTGCTCGCCCGCTTCTACGAAACGCACGTCGGCACCGCCACCACCATGACCGCGCTCGTCGCGGCGATCCAGGACGACACCGGCTTCGACCCGGGCCCGCTCGTGCAGCACTGGTTGCTCGCGCGCGGCAATCCGTTCGACTGACCGCCCCTCGTCGCCCGACCCCACCCGACCCCACCCGACCGCGCCGACCCGACCCGACCAGACATCTAGGTGGGCGTGGGAACGGGCGTGACTGCTTCATCGTCAGACCCACCCTCGTCGAGCTCCGGCACGATCACCTTCTGGATGGTACGGTCGCCGGGATAGGCGGCGCGGAGCTCGCCGAAGATGGCATCGATCGTGCGGCGATGGTCGTTGCGACGCGCGACCTCGCTCAGGAAGGCATCGGAGCGGGTCTTGATGGCGCCGGCGAGGGCAGTGCTGGCCGTGTCGAAGGCCGCGAGCGGAGCGTCGAGGTGGGCCGCCAACTCGGCCTTCGCGGCCACGATCTCCGCGAGGCCGGCGTCGTCGATGCGCCTACGCAGCTTCTTGGACGCGGCGAGCTGCGCGTCACCCTTGGGCGTGACCTCGGCACTGAGGTCATTGGGAAAGAGCGCCTCGGTGATGGGCCCGACACGTGCACCATCGAGTTCCTTGCACCGACCATGCAAGACGCGCACGGCCTGCTCGGTGCCATACTCGGCGAAACGCTTGGTGGCACGCAGGGCCGGCAGAAGACGCTCCGCCGCCACGGTCGCGTCGGCAGCAGTCGCGAGCGATTCCTGCACCGGCTGCAACGCCACGGCGATCGACCGGGTTTTGTCGAAGAACGTAAGACCCGCCAACAGCTCGATGCCGTAGTCGAGGCGCAGACGGGACGCAGCGGTATTCCGATAGAGACGCATAGGTCCTCCTTTCAGAGATGGTGGATTGCCTGTTCGGGCAACAGCACGCTCACATCGACGACCGCACCCGTCAATGCGTGCCAACGGCAATTGTCACGATTCGTCAGCGCCCGGTAGTCCTCTATTCCGGACACCAGCGGGCCGCTGAAGCGCCCGGTCAAAGTGCCGACCGGGCACCGTCACAAGCTGCCCGTGCCCACGACTGCCGGGAACTCGGCAGTGCACCACGGCGACAGCGCCCGGGCACTTTGACCTCCGGGTTCGGCGACCCCACTGCCCCGACCGGCAGCCCGAACACCCGGGCAAGCGCTCTGTCGTCCAGCCGGTGTCGCTTGGTTCGAACGGGCTTCGGGCCCAGCGGGTGCGTGTTCGGGCGTGGACTCGGCGGGTTGCGCCGTCCACCGCGTCGAGCTACTTTCCCGCCACTCGCGCGACCACCACCCGCTGGCGCACGGAGTGTCGCAGACGGGCATCGGCGAGATCTACCTTACGCGCGCCGAGACCTTCAACGACACGACGCCGCCTGCGGCGATCGGCCTCGACGCGGCCTGCGAGTTCCCGCCCCACCACCTGACGCCCCTGCCCTCGAGCCCGACCAGCGTCACGGACATCGCTTCCTGGAGGCGACGCGCGACGCCTTGGAGAGTCGTTCCCTCCATCCGGTCGTCCCTGGCGAGGCAAGCGATCCGGCGCTCTCCTTTGCGCGGGAGAGCTGGCGGCCGCCCTGAGCGATCGGCTGCGGCGCCAGGGGGACGAGCTGGCGCGCCTGCGCACCGAGTTCACGACGAACCGGCACATCATGGCCCGACTCGAAGCGCGGATCGGACGGCGCGCGTTCGAAGCCGCCCAGAGCTTGCGACGGTTGGTGCGGGATGTCTTTGGGCGCACGCGCTGAACGCACGCCGTCTAAGGCAGGCGGCGCGCGACGACGAGGTACTGATAGGTCAGGAGGTCGGCGACGGTCGCCCGCGACCGCAGCAGAGCGCTGGAATCAGGACGCGCGACGAGCCGCCCGACGCGCTCCAAGAAGTTCGCGAGGCGACGCGAACGCGGACCACGGAACACGCGCTCGAACACGACCGGCGCGAGACCCGCCTGTGCGAGCAACTCGAGCAGCGTGAGACGCGTGAAGAAGCGGACGTGCGTGCGGTCGAGCAAGCCCGAGTCGGCATAATCCCAACGGCCGCGCAGCGCCCCGAGCAAGACGGTGTGGTGGGCGACATTGGGCAGGCTGATGACGACCGAGCCGCCAGGCGCGAGCAGCTCTGTGAGACGCGCCAGCACCGACCACGGGTCGAGCATGTGCTCCAGGCAATCAGCGAACACGATGCAGTCCGGCGCCGGCCACTCCGGTGGCAGCACGTCCTCGGCACCGCCGACGTGGACCCCATCAAGGCAGGCCCGAGCGAGCGCGGCGGGCGCCGGCGACGGCTCGATGCCGCGGACCTGCACAGCGGGTCGGTCGCGCTTGAGCTGGCGCCCGAGCGAGCCTTCACCACAACCGACATCGAGCACATGGCGCGCCGTGGGCGGCACGACGGCGACGATCTCGGGACGTTCCGCGTAATACGATCCCACAACCTGTCGTAGCCCCGCGGACAAGGACACGCAAGACCCTGAACGCGCCCCGTTGGGTCAGCGCGGGTGCGGGTTCGGTCGATAGTCACACTCCAAGCGACAGCGGAGGCGACCTCGAGGACGGACTCGACCGTTTCGGCGTTCGGCGACACCTCGGCCTGGCTCCTGGGTCCCTATTGGAGTGGGGCACCGAGGGTGATGTGGCGACCGTGCGACGCGCCGGGCGTTATTCGTCGACAGACGTGCACACGACGCCGGCGGGCGCGTGGGTCTCTCATGTCGTGCTCGCTGAAGCGGTCTGGGTAGTCTCCGGAGTCTATAAAAGGAGGCCGCAACCGCTTGCGCGCGCGGTAGCCCGGCTGTTGGCGCACGAGTCGCTCGTTTTGCAGGACGCCGGTGTGGTGGCCAGAGCCCTCGAACACTTCGCCAAGAAGCCTGCCTTGGGTTTCTTGGACCCACTGCCTGACTGATTGTCGAGATTGCACGCAAGGCCGGTCACCTGCCGTTGGGCACTTTCGACCACGACCGTGCCAAGCTGGAAGGCACACTGCGGCTCAAAGGCTGACGTCGTTCAGCGTGGCCACCGGTTCGAGCGCTGCGGGCCGCCGACCTTGACCCACAGGCGCAGCACGTTGGGCAGATCGTAGTCGATGCGGATCGGCTCGTAGCTCGCCGGAACGCGGCCACCAAAGCCATTGTAGACCAGGGCAAAGGTGCCATCCGGCGCGTTCGCCAGCAGGGCCTCGGTCGCGGTGACGTAGCGCAGGTAGCGCTCGTCGCTGAGCTCGACCGAGGCATCGAGGTGCTCGTCGCTGGGGGCGATGTTCTCGCCGAACGGGTTGAAGAGGTAATAGACCTCGGCACTCGGGACCGCCCCCGCCAAGGTGGCTTCCAGGGTGCCTTCGACGAAGCTCACGCGCTCGGCGACGCCGAAGTCGCGGGCCAGCGCGCGGCCCGCGGCGACGAGCTCGGGACGCTGCTCGAGGCCGATGTAGCGCCGCTTGTTCTGGTCAGTGAGCGCGGCCGCGACGCACAGCTTGCCGGGGCCGGCGCCGATGTCGAGGAGGTCGCCGACGGCGAGCTCGTCAAGCCACATCGCCGCGCAGGCCGCGACCTGCAGCGGCGTCCAGAAGCGCTCGGACACGCTGCCGAAGCGCTCCGGCAGAAAGCGATCGAAGGTTGTGTCGGAGACGGGGATACCGGCGCGCAAGGCGGCCGCGATCCCGGACGCGGTGGTGGTGTCGTGATGAACCATGTCAGGGCTCAGGGCACTAGCAGCTCGATGCGCGCGTCGTCGAGCCAGATCGACTGCAGGCTCGGGTCGCCGACGTTGAAGCTGACGAACGCACCGGCCGGCCCGGTCGTGAGTGGGCTCGTGAAGTCGAACGTAAACGTCTGCCAGGTCGCGCCGGGTTGGTGGCGGTGCCGTCGCACGGCAGGTCCCAGGTACCGACGGCGCGCGCCCTTGCTTCAGCGGGGATCTGCTGGATCGACAGGAAGGCTGACGATACTGTTGATGGTGACCGTCGCGCTCGACACGCGCTGCGAGTACTCGAGGCGGTCGGTCGCGATCACCTCGCAGCGCCATTGATCGTTTGGCGACGTGAGCGACGCGGGCACCACCGGGCGGTTGCTGACCGCGCCGACGAAGGCCTCGCCGCCGCCGAACGGCTTGCGATACCAGCGGTATTCGTACTGCACGGGATCGATGTCGTAGCTCGGCACCGAGAGGGTGCAGATGAGGTCCTGCGAGTCGGCCGGCGTGGTCGGCTGGATGCGCAGACCCGGCGCGGTCGGCGGCGCATTGGTCGGCGCCTCGCCGCCGCGGCCGTTGGTGTCCGACGCGATGGCGTAGGTGTTCTGGAACACGACACACGGCATGCCGCAATCATCGCTGCCGCAGGTCTGGCCGACGCAGGTACCGCAGTTCGCGTCGTTCGCGGTGACGCAGGCGCCGGCCTTGCAGCTCTGGCCGTCGGCGCACAGGCCGCACACACCGCCGCAGCCGTTGTCGCCGCAGGTCTTGCCGGTGCAGTTGGCGACGCACGCCTCGCGCGTGACGCACGTATGGCCCTGGCAGATCTCGTTGGCGTCGCAGCCGGCGCCGCACGGGTCACCGCAGGCATTCGTGCCACACTGCCACGTGATGTCGCAGACCTGGTCACCGCGCGTGCAGGCGACGCAGGCGGTGCCATCGCAGCGCGTGCCGAGCCCACATGGGTCCTCGGTCGTGTTCGTCAGCACCGCGACCTCCGAGTAGATGCATGTCGCCGCGCCGACGTTCTGGCACTCGGGCACATTGGGGGCCCAGCCGACGAGCAGGTCGGCATAGCCGTCGCGGTCGAAGTCGCCGCTGGTACCGCCGCCGGCGCCGGGACCATCGGCCGTGAACAAGGTCGTCATCACGTCGAACGCGAGCGAGCCGGCGAGCCAGTGATTCTGGCTCTGCGCGCTGCGATGCAGGATCGGCCAGATGGTGCCCGAGTTGCCGTCGTCGTCCATGCCGCCGACGATGTCCTGGGTGCCATCGCGATTGAAGTCATTCATCGTCTGGAGCGCAAACGGTGTCGTGCCAGTCCCGGCCAGGTTCAGGAGATCCTGCTTTGGCGCGAACGAGCCGTCGCCGCGCCCCTGCCACCACCAGATGACCGGCGGGGTCGAGCCACCACTGGGATTGCAGAAGCCAACCAGGTCGACGATGCCGTCGCCGCTCACATCCTTCGAGGTCTTCGAGACGTTGTAGACCCAGCTGCATGGGGCCACCAGCGGCGCGCCCGGAGCACTGCCGGGCATCGGCAACATCGGGGTCGTGCGGTCCTCGCGGTACTCGACCTTGTTGAACTGGATATTGCCCGCATCGCCCGCGTTCATCATCACGTAGCCGCGGCGCGTCGCCCAGTGCTTGCGTACGACGAAGTCGAGGTGGCCGTCGTTGTTGACGTCGATGATCGCCGACACGCCGTCGCCCGGCGGCAAGCTGAACAGCTCGACCAGACCAATGCCACTGGGGCACGTCTCCCGCGCGAGGTAGTAGCGGCTCGGCGGGTAGCAGAACTTCTCTTGCGCATTCGCATCGTTGAGCTCGAAGCTGTCGAGGCACTGCGTGCCCGCATGCGCGGCGTTGCAGGTATCGGCGGCCGGGTTGCACCCGTAAGGCACGCAGCCGCCACCGACGCAGCGCGTGCCGGTGGCGCAGCCGGCCCCGCACGCGATGAAGTCGTTGGCGTTGTAGACCGACTCGGCGACCACCATATCGTTGAAGTGGTCCGCGTCGAAGTCGCCGACGCCCACGATCCCGAGGCTGCGGCCGGCCGGGAACGTCAGCACCTTCGGGGTCTGGAAGGTGCCGTCGAAGTTGCTCGTGTAGATGGCGACCGTGGCAGGCGTGCGCCACGAACGCGCGAAGAAGACCTCGCTCCAGGTGTTGCCGGCCTCGTCGGTCGCGCCGTCGCAGTCGTTGTCGGTGTTGTCGGCGCACACCTCGGGCTCGCCCTCGTCGGTGACGCCATCGCAGTCGTCGTCGACCCCGTTCTGACACTGCTCGACCACACCGGTCGGCGGCGTGCTGGTACAGGTGCCATCGCCGACGCAGCAGCCTTCGCCGATGCAGTCGTACGGGATCGCAAGGCAGCTACCGAAGCTGCAGCGGTCGCCGTAGCTGCACGCGTCGCCATCGTTGCACGCGTCCCCGTTGGCCTTGGACGACCAGAACAAGGGCGACACGGCGGTGTTGCAAAAGAGGCATGAGTTCGTCGGGTTCGACGCGCCGTTCGGGTAGCAGACGCCGCCTATCAAACAAGAATTGGCGCTCAGCGTGTGGGTGCAGTCGCCGGCACCGGTCCCGTTGCACGCATCGACCGTGCAGGCCGCGTTGTCGTCGCACGAATAGTCGACGCCGTCGCAGGTCGCCCCGGCGCAGACGTCCCCACTCGAGCACGCGTTCGCGTCGTCGCAGCTGACGCCATTGTCGGGCGCCGCCCAGGTGGTCGGGGTCGCGTCGTCGCAAACCCGACAGGTCGTCGCGTCGGGGCGCGCGCCATCGGCGTAACACGCGTCCTCGATGAAGCACTGGCCGGCCTTCACCGGGTAGGTGCAGCCGCCCTGCCCGTCGCAGACGTCGTCAGTGCACGAGCGATCATCGCCGCACGAGTACTGCTCGCCAAGGCACAGCCCGGCCGTGCACTGGTCGTCCTGGGTGCAGGGCTTGTTGTCGTTGCAGCTCACCTGCTCGGCGGCCGAAAACGACGTCCATGCGGTCGCGGTGGCGATCGTGTTGCAGCCCTGGCACGCGTTGGCCGGGTTCTTCGAGCCGCCCGCGAAGCACGCCGCTTCGATGACGCAGAAGTTCGCGGCCGGCGCGTTGGTGCAGCCGCCGAGCCCATCGCAGCTATCGATCGTACACGCGCTGCTGTCGTCGCATTCATAGGCCGCGCCGCCGCACGCCGCGCCCGCGCACACGTCGGCCGACGTGCAGGCGTCGCCGTCGTCGCAGCCGATCGCCGTCGCCGGGGCGGACCACGCGGTCGGGGTCGCGTCGTCGCACACACGGCAGGTCATCGCATCGGCGCGGGCGCCTTGCGCGTAGCAGGTGCCGTCGATCAAACACTGGCCCGTGACGACCGGGTAGCCGCAGCCGCCCACGCCGTCGCGCACGTTGTCGGTGCACTGCTTACTGTCGTCGCAGGTGTACGCCGTTCCGAGGCACGCGCCGCCATTGCAGGTGTCGTTCTGCGTGCAGGCGACCCCGTCGTCGCAGGCGATTTGATCAGCGGCCGCGGCCGGTGACCAGGTCGTCGTCGACACGTCGGGACGGCAACGCAAGCACGGCTCGCCGTCCTTGCCGGAGCCGGCCGGCCAGCACTGGTCGTCGATGAAGCACGACGGCCCATCACCACCGCCGGTCCAGCTCGTCGTCGAGACGGCCGGCACGCAGCGCTGGCAGGGGAAAGCGGGGTTCGGGTCGTTCTCGGCGACGCACTTGCCGTCGATGACGCACTGTCCTGCCTTGATCGGATTCGTGCACTCACCGATCCCGGCACACACGTCGTCGGTGCACACGAGGCCGTCGCCGCAGGTGCCTTCGTCGGTCGCTGCATCGCAGTCGTCGTCGACCAGATTGCAGGCTTCGGCCGCGGCTGAAACGCCGTTACAGACCGGCTCGCCGTTGGCGCAACCGGCCGTGCCTGAGCAGGCGCCGACGCCGTTGTTCTCCATCGTACACGCGACCGGCTCGATGTCGTCGCTCGCCCCGTTGCAGTCGTCGTCCTGGCCGTTGCACGTCTCGGCGGCCGGCGGCGGCGCGTCGCATGCGGTCAGGCCCGACAGCCCGCAGGTGCGTTCACCGCCACAGGTGCCGCTGGCGTTACCGCGCTGACAGTCGGTGATGAGGTTCATCGACGCCCACGCGGGGCGGCATTCGCAGGTGCCATCGGTCGGGACGCACTGCTTGGTCGTGCCGCCGCCGGCCAGCGGGATGTCGCCGCAGGTGTAGCCATCGGGGCACGGGGTGCCGGCCGCGCACGAGCTCGAGCAGAAGCTGCCGTCCTTCGGATCGGGGGCCGGCAGGCAGAGTGCGGTCGCGGTCGGGGCGAGCTCGTTTTTGCACTCGCCGTCGACGCGGCACGGCTTACAGAGGTTTGGATGGTTCGGCACGCACGCGTTGAACGGGTCCGAGCCGCCCAGCACGATCGGCACGCAGGCGAAGTCCTCGCCCGGGCACTCGGTCACGCACGGGGTGCTGCACACGCGGCCGTCCGGGCCTTCAATGCAGAGCTCGTCGAGGCAGTCGGCGTTCGAGCTGCACGCGCAGCCAAACGTATTGCAGGGGCCACCACTGGTGTCGCCATCGGGGTCGCTGCTGTCGTCGACCCCGTCGGGGCCGGAGATCGCGTCACCCTGCGTCGTGCCGTCGCCGAAGGACGTCTCGGGGGAAGATCACGTCGCTGTTCACGTCGCCGATGGCGGCGATGTCGCCTTCGACCTTAGCCCCGTCGTCGGACGAGCACGCAGAAAGAGCAAGGGCGACCAGGACGGTGGTCGGGAAATGACGGTGCATGGGGCTCTCCGGTCTCGCCCGCGAAGCGAGAACGCCGTTCGCGAAACGGCAGGGTAGCCAAACATGCGTTGGATTGAAAGACCGTTTGATTCTTTTGTCGGTTCCCATTCGGAACGGCATGAAATGCGCTTGGCAAGCCCCGCCCCGAGCCGTTACGGGTGACGACCCGCCGTCTCCCTGGGAGCACCGACCGCATGTCCAAGACCCCTCTCCGAAGCGAGCCTGACCACACGATCACCACGTATCCGAAAGGGATCCCGTGGATCATCATGAATGAGGGTGCCGAGCGCTTCAGCTTCTACGGCATGCGCGCCATCCTCTACGTCTACATCGTCGGGCTCTACATCAACATCGGCGGCATGCCCGAAAAGCTCGCCGAGTCCGAGGGCAAGGCGGCCTACCATCTCTTCGGCGCGGCCGTGTACGCGCTGCCGATGATCGGCGCGATGGTCGCCGATCGGCTGCTCGGCAAGTACCGCACGATCTTCTGGCTCTCGCTTGTCTACTGCCTCGGCCACGCCGCGCTCGCCCTCTTCGAGAGTCCCGAGACGCAGATGTCGCTCCTTGGCACCGTCCTCGTCGACCCCATCGACGGCCTCTACATCGGCCTCACGCTCATCGCCATCGGCTCGGGCGGCATCAAGCCGTGCGTGTCCGCGAACGTCGGTGACCAGTTCGGGCGCGGCAACTGGCACCTGCTCAAGAACGTCTACAACGCGTTCTACTTCATCATCAACTTCGGCTCGGCGTTCGCGACGATCATCATCCCGGCGATCCGCGGCGAGAAGATCATCGACCCGCTGACCGGCCACTACCACTACGACGGCAACGTCTCGCTCGCGTTCGCGGTGCCCGGCATCCTGATGGGTCTTGCGACCATCGCCTTCTGGCTCGGTCGCAAGGACTTCGTGCGGGTGCCACCCAGGCCCGGTGGCAAGGTCGCTCTGCTCGACGTGCTCTCCGGCACGAGCCTCTTCCTCGTCGTCGCCTATCCCCTCTTCCACTTCGACGAGCTGCTCGGCCTGCCCGGTTGGATGACCCCGCTCGTCATGCTCGCTTTCTTTGGCGGCTTTATTGCGCTGTTCGTCTTGCGCCAACGCATCAAGCTCGACGAAGGCGGCTTCCTCGTCACCGTCCTCATGAGCCTCCTGCCCGGCGCGTTCGGGATGAAGGGCGGCGGCGCCGGCGGCTTCTTCGCCCCGGCGGAGCAGCGCTTCGGCTGAGGCCGGCGAGTCGGCGCGCGCGGTCCTGCGCGTCATCAGCGTGTTCGCGCTCGTCAGCGTCTTCTGGGCCTTGTTCGACCAACACTCGTCGACCTGGATCGCGCAGGCCGAACAGATGGATCGCGTCGTCGAGTACGGCATCGTCGGCTGGGTCGTGACCGGCCTCGTCGTTGGGAGCCTCATAGCACTCGGCCTGTGGCTCTCGATCACGAAGAAGGCGCTGCGTATCCCGCTGTCGCTGGCAGGCCTCGGGCTTGGGATCGGGCTCGGGCTGACGGCGTTCTTCGCGTTCAAGGTCGAAGGCAGCGACGTCTCGCGCCTCGTGCTCGACGCCTCGCAGATCCCAGCGCTCAACCCGTTCATGGTGATGATCCTGATCCCGCTCACCAGCAAGGGCCTCTACCCGCTGATGGACCGTATCGGCATCAAGCCGCACCCACTGAACCGCATGACGGTCGGCATGTTCGTCACCGCCTTCTCCTTCGTGGCGGTGGCGCTCATCCAGCATGTGCTCGACGACGGCACCAAGCTGCACGTCTTCTGGCAGATGATCCCCTACCTCATCATCACAGTCGCCGAGGTCATGGTGTCGATCACCGGCCTCGAGTTCGGCTACAGCCAGGCGCCCAAACGCATGAAGTCCGTGGTGATGGGCTTCTGGCTCTTGACCGTCGCGGTCGGCAACGTGCTGGTGGCGCTGCTCGCGGGCTTCAAGGGCCTCGATCATGCCGCCTTCTTCTGGGTCTTCGCCGTGCTCATGGGCGTCGCCGCGGTGGGCTTTGGGGTGCGCGCGCACTTCTACAAGTACCGCGACGTCATCCAGTAGGTCGCGACCACGAGCTTGATCGGGCGCCTCGCACGGGCGATATCACTTTGCAGGAAGTGATATCGGAGGCAGCCCATGGTCCGGACCCTCATCACGCTCGAAGAAGACGACAAGCGCTGGCTCGATGCCCGCGCTCTGGAGGAAGGCGTGCCGATGGCCGCCTTGATCCGGCGCGCCGTGGCGCAGTTGCGCGCACTCGATACGACGCGGGCTCGGCGCAGCGAGCTGCTCGCGGCCTCGAGCGGGCTCGGCTCAGGCGAAGACGGGCTCCAGCAACAGCGGAGGCTGCGCGATGAGTGGTCGCGGCGTACTCCTTGATTCGGTGATCCTGGTCGATCACCTCAACGGCATCGCGGCTGCGACTACGTTCCTCGGCTCCGATGACGACCTGTACATCTCGGCCATCACCCGCTGCGAAGTGCTCTCCGGGACAAACAGCGAAGCACGGGCGACGGTCGCTGCGTTGCTCGACACGTTCGGATTCCTGCCGATCGACAGCGCTGTCGCCGATCTCGCCGCGGACCTGCGACAGCAGCACCGATGGAAACTGCCTGACGCGATCCAGGCAGCCACGGCTCAACACTACGGCCTCCGCCTGGCAACCCGCAATACGCGCGACTTCAAGCCCGCAGTGCACCCCTTCGTGTTGGTGCCCTATCGGGTTCCGGCATGAGCTGTCGCGCCTCTCGACACCATCATCGAGGTCGTAGCCGAAGATGGACCCCTGCGACCGTGAGTCGGCGACTCGGCGCATGACGACCGCGGAACGCGAGCACTGGCCGATTCAGAATGCCCCACTGAGCAACGGGCGCGACGGAGAGCCGTGGACATTGCCTCCGGCGCCCGCCGAGCGGTCGGAAGCACGGCAACTGGTCGTGTTGGGCGTCGCCTGCGTCAAGACCCGATAGCGCTCCGCCTTGTGTGGATTGTGATGAGCACCAGAGGACGCGGGTGGCGGGCCGGCGTCGACATGCGTGCGTCGTGCGTCGAGGTGTTGCGCGCGGGCGGACGCATCGGTGCAGCGACGCGGATCGAGCGCAACCATCTCGGCCTGGAGATGCTCGCGATCGACGAGCGAATTGTGGGAGGTGGCACAGCGCCTGAAGCTCGCCACCAGCGACTCGCTGTAACGCCTGAGCCGCTGGCGAGACTGTGCTCCGGGGCGTCATGTCAGTCCTGCGTCACAGCGTCACCGCTGGGAGTCCCGATGCCGCTCGAATCGTCCCTTGCCGATCCCAGAGCCGGTAGCCAGCACCACGGCGTCGGACCCCTATACGTCGGCCTCGTCGCGGTGATCCCGGCGCTCGACGAGGAGGGATCGATAGGCGAGGTCGTCGCTGGTCTGATCGCCCGCGGTGTGTCGCGCGTAATCGTCGCCGACAACGGCTCGCGTGATCGGACGGCGGCCGTGGCAAGAGCGGCGGGCGCCGAGGTCGTCGACGCGCCGCGCCGCGGCTATGGCTCGGCCTGCCTCGCGGCCTTGCGGGCGGTGCCGGCCGACGCGCGCGCGATCGTGTTCTGCGATGGCGATGGTGCAGACGACCTGGGTCGACTCGCGGCGATCGCACGCCCTGTACTCGATGGACAGGCCGACCTCGTCATCGGTAGCCGCGCGCTCGGCGTGGCTCAGGCCGGCTCGCTGACCCTGCCGCAGCGCGCCGGAAACGTCGTTGCGGCGGCGCTCCTGGGCCTGCTCTTCGGGGCGCGCGTTACTGACCTGGGACCCTTTCGCTGCATCTCTACCAAAGCGCTCGGACGTCTCGGCATGCGCGACCCGGACTTCGGCTGGACGGCCGAGATGCAGACCAAGGCGCTTCGGCTCGGTCTGCGCGTGAGTGAGGTGGCGGTCGACGCACGGGCACGAGCGGCGGGCGAGAGCAAGATCTCGGGCCGCATCGGCCCCGTCTTTCGCGCAGGCTACGCCATCCTCTCGACCATCCTGGTCTACCGATTCAAGCCGATGGCGCGCGTCGGCGCCGACCACACTTCCAAGCCCAAGGCCATCGGCACATGAGAAAGCTCGTCGTCATCCTCCTCGCGGCGACCTCGCTGCTGACCACGTTGGCCGCCGCCTGCGCGGCTGATCATGTGCCAACCCCCGAGCTGACGGTCGGGCCGCTCGACGCTGATCACACCCTGCTCGGCCGTGTGCTCGCGCGCATCGTGAAGCCCGATGGCGTGGACTACGCGGCGCTTCGCAGTGACGCCGCCGGTCTCGACGACTATCGCGCGCAGCTCGCCAAGACGCTCTTGCCAAGCGATGCGGCCGCCAACAAAGCGCTCTTCATCAACGCCTACAACGCTTGGACCCTCGCGCTCGTGGCGCGACTCCTGCCGGCGGATCCAGCACGCTGGACGGCCTGGTCGATCAAGGACGGCGGCTCGACGCTGGCCAGCGTCTGGAAGCGGCATAGCTTCGAGCTCGGCGGCCGTCGCTACACGCTCGACCAGGTCGAGCACGAAGTGCTGCGGCCGATGGCTGATCCGCGCATCCATTTCGCCATCAACTGCGCCTCCAAGAGCTGCCCGCGGCTCGCGGACGCGCCCTACCTCGCTGCGACGCTCGACGCGCAGCTCGACGCCGCGACCGCGACATTCCTCGCCGACCCGACCCAACTGCGCCTGAGCGGCGCGAAGCTCATGGTGAACCCCATCCTCGATTGGTTCTCGGCCGACTTCGAGCGCGTCGGCGGCGTGCGCCGTTTCCTCCTTGACCGGCTACCGACGGGGCCTGCACGGACGCTGCTCGCGTCGGACGGCACCCTCGCCTTCTTCGACTACGACTGGCGCCTCAACCTCGCACGGAGCCGACCGTGACGCGCGCGACAGCCCTGGGCTTCTTGACCGTGCGGTGGCCAGAGGGATTGTCGGGGAAATGTTTTCAGGCGGCGATTGCCAACTCTCAACCAACAAGAATGACATCGTGACTGCACCTGTAACTCCCACCGCCAAATCCGGTTCTCGCTGGAAATGGCTGATCTATCTCGGCGTGGCAGTCGCGCTCATCGCCGCCGCCATTGTCGCCTTCAAATATTTCCATGGTCAGGAGTTGCTCAAGCAGGCGATCGATTGGGTTGGGCAACTCGGGCCGTGGGGTCCGATCATCTTCATCGCGATCTACATCTTGGCGGCCGTGCTCTTCATCCCCGGCTCGGTGTTGACCCTCGGGGCGGGTGCGGTGTTTGGCGTGGTCTGGGGGTCGATCTACGTTTCGATCGCCTCGACATTGGGCGCGACCTCCGCGTTCCTCGTCGGGCGCTATCTGGCCCGCGACGCCATCACCCGCAAGATCGCAGGCAACCAACGTTTCGCAGCGATCGACAAAGCCGTCGCGAAGGAGGGTTGGAAAATTGTCGGGCTGGCAAGGCTCTCGCCAATGTTTCCCTTTACGCTTCTGAACTACGCATTCGGCCTCACGCAAGTGAAGCTGCGCGATTACGTCCTCGCCTCGTGGATCGGCATGATGCCGGGCACGGTCATGTATGTGTATATCGGCTCGCTGGCAAAGGCCGCCTCGGGCGAGCGCACGCGCACCACCGGCGAATGGGTGCTCTACGGCGTCGGCCTCCTGGCCACCGTCTTCGTCACCGTCTTCGTCACCCGCGTCGCCAAGAAGGCGCTCGCGAACAGACAAAGCAATAACATCAGAGATAATTTATGAGCGAACAATTCCAGCCACCTGTCTTGCCGTGGGACGAGCACAATCAAAAACTCATCGCCAACGTCCACCCGGCACATTGGAAAAACCCGACGCCCGCGCCACGCTACAATCTCGTCGTCATCGGCGGCGGCACCGCGGGTTTGGTATCCGCCATCGGCGCGGCGGGGCTTGGCGCAAAGGTCGCGCTCATCGAGAAATACTTGCTCGGCGGCGATTGCCTGAACGTCGGCTGCGTCCCCTCGAAAGCCCTCCTCAGCGCCGCCCACACCGCCGCCACCGTGCGCGACGCCGGCGAGCTCGGCGTCGAGGTCCCGGCCGGCACTCGAGTCGATTTCGCCAAAGTCATGGAGCGCATGCGCAAGCTTCGCAGCGACATCTCCCCGCACGATTCGGTGAAACGTCTCTCCGACCTCGGCATCGACGTCTTCCTCGGCCAGGGCCGCTTCCTCGATTCCTCCACCGTCGGCGTCGGCGATGCGAAGCTTTCTTTCGCCAAAGCCGTCATCTGCACCGGCGCCCGCGCGTCCGCCCCGCCTATCGACGGCCTCGACACCGTCCCCTACCTCACCAACGAGAATCTCTTCTCACTCACTGAACTTCCCAAGCGCATCGGCATCATTGGCGCCGGACCCATCGGCTGCGAGATGGCGCAGGCCTTCGCCCGTTTCGGGTCTGAGGTCTATCTGGTCGAGTCCGCGCCCGGCATTCTCATCAAGGAGGACCCGGAAGCCACAGACATCATTCGCAAACAGCTCGTCAAGGACGGCGTCAACATCCTCTGCTACGGCAAGGACCTCAAGCTCGCGCCGGGCGACGGCGACGGCGTGCGCATGAGCGTCGAGTCCGAGGGCAAAGGCTACGACCTCACTGTCGATCAACTCCTCGTCGCCGTTGGCCGCGCCCCGAACGTTGAGGGACTCGACCTCGAAAAAGCCGGCGTCGAACACTCGAAAAAGGGCGTCACCATCGACGACCGCTTCCGCACCACCAACAAGCGCATCTTCGCCGCCGGCGACATCTGCTCGCCCTATCAGTTCACCCACGCCGCCGATTTCATGGCCCGCGCCGTCATCCGAAACGCGTTTTTCTTCGGCCGTTCCAAACACAGCACGCTCGTCATTCCGTGGTGCACCTACACCTCGCCGGAGCTCGCCCACGTGGGGCTCACCCCCTTGGATGCGGAGAAACGGGGCATCGAGATCGACACCTTCACCCAGCTCATGTCCGGCGTGGACCGCGCCATCCTGGAAGGCGAAATTAATGGCTTCGTCCGCGTCCACGTTAAAATGGGCAGCGACGAAATCGTCGGAGCCACTATCGTTGCCACCCACGCGGGAGACATGATCGGCTCGTTCTCGATCGCCATGACACAAGGCATCGGCCTCGGTTCCATCGCCAACTGCATCCACCCCTACCCGACGCAAGGCGAGGCGGTTCGCAAGGTGGGGGACCTCTACAACCGCACCCGGCTAACGCCCTTCGTGAAAAAGCTCATGGCCCGCTGGCTGGCTTGGATCCGATAACCATGAGTGCATCCAGCAGTCTCACCCCGCCCCAAAGAGCATTTCACGCCCTCACCACCTCCGACGCGCGCACAGTGGTCCTGGTCGGTGCCGGCCACGCTCATCTGTATGTGGCCGCTCATGCTGAGGCGCTCGTCGAGTGCGGGGCTCGCGTGGTGTTGATTGACCCGGGCGAGTTCTGGTACTCAGGTTTGGCGACCGGGATGTTGGGAGGCATGTATCATCGCACCGATGATCTGGTGGACCCGCGGGCACTGGCGAAGTCCCATGGAGCCGAGTTCATCCAGGATCGGGTCGAGTCCGTGGACCCTGGCGCGCGGCGGCTTCGCTTGGCTGGAGGCGATGAGTTGGCCTACGACTATTTGTCACTCAATGTAGGTAGCCTGGTGAATACGGAGGCCATCGTCGGTGCGTCGAAAGATCCAAGTGTCTGGCCGGTCAAACCCATCGAGAATCTGTGGAAGCTGCGCAAGCACCTGGAAGAACGGTTTGCCGCCGGCGAGGCACCGCGGGTGGCAGTGGTCGGCGGCGGGCCGACAGGCTCCGAGGTGGCGGCCAATCTTGCTGCTTTGGCCACGCGTCATGCCATGGACATGCGAGTCACTCTGATTACGCACAGCGATCGGTTGATCGAGCAAGCCCCGGCTTCTGCCGCACAGGCGTTGCAGCAGAAGCTGGCCAAACTGGGGGTGATAATCCTTCTTCGTACCCGGATCAGCGTTCGCGAAGGGAACTCATTGATCGCGGAAGACGGCAGCCGCGTCAGGGCCGATGTCGTCGTCCTGGCTATCGGCCTCGAAGCCAATCCGATCGTCCAGGCCTCTGGACTGCCAACGCGTCCAAAACACGGGCTGCGCATCAATGCCACTTTGCGTTCGATCGTGGACGAACGGGTGTTCGCTAGCGGTGATTGCGCTGCCATGGAAGGCTTCGATTTGCCGAAGCTGGGTGTCTTCGGTGTGCGGCAGGCTCCCTACATACACGCCAATCTATTGGCCAGCCTGGCTGGAAAGCCACTCGCCGAATACAAACCCCAGAGACGCTATCTTGCGATCCTCAACCTCGGCGACGGCACCGCATTGGCGACGTGGGGCCCATTATGGTGGTGCGGCCGTTTCAGCATGTGGCTGAAGGACTTGCTAGATCGGCGCTTTCTCAAGCGCTACCGGCAGCATGACAGCCGCATCCAGCAACATGAGAAGAGCCCGCCCACACCGCGCAAATCCAAGTCCAAGAAGCGGTTCCGGTGAACCAAACCGCCCGCATCGTATACCTGCTCCACGTCAAACCGGCCGCCGCCGCATGATCAGCGAGTCACCAATGATCGAGCAGAAGCTCGACCAGCTCCAGCGCGCCGCCTTCCGGGACTTCCTGCGAACGGGGAATCCGGCCAACGGCCTGATCGCCGACACTTCGCGCGATAGCTCGCCGGCCAGCATCGGGGTGGTTGAATTTGCGTTGTCGGCCTATCCGGTCGCGGTGGAGCGGGGCTGGATGACGCGGGCCGATGCGGTCGAGCGCAGTCTCGCGACGCTACGTTTCGTCCGCGACAGCGATCAAAGCGGCAGTCCGGAGGCCGCCGGTCACAAGGATTTCTATTATCACTTTCTCGCGGCGACCTCGCCGCTGACCACCTCGGCCGCCGCCTGCGCGGCTGATCATGTGCCAATCCCCGAGCTGACGGTCGGGCCGCTCGACGCTGGTCACACCCTGCTCGGCCGTGTGCTCGCGCGCATCGTGAAGCCCGATGGCGTGGACTACGCCTCGCTTCGCACTGCCGCCGCCGATCTCGACGGCTATCGCGCGCAGCTCGCCAAGGCGCTCTTGCCAAGCGATGCGGCCGCGAAGAAAGCGCTCTTCATCAACGCCTACAACGCTTGGACCCTCACGCTCGTGGCGCGACTCCTGCCGGCGGATCCAGCACGCTGGACGGCCTGGTCGATAAAGGACGGCGGCTCGACGCTGGCCAGCGTCTGGAAGCGGCATAGCTTCGAGCTCGGCGGCCGTCGCTATACCCTCACCTTCTTCGACTACGACTGGCGCCTCAACCTCGCACGGAGCCGACCGTGACGAGCGCGATAGCCCTGGGCTTCTACGCCCTCGCGACCCTGCTCCTGGCGGTCTACGCGCTTCACAGCCTGTGGCTCCTCGGGCGCTTCATTCGCCACCGCCGTGGCGCCGCCGAAGAGGCCGCGCGCGAGCTCGCGACACCCCTGCCGGCCTCGCTCCCGCACGTGCTCGTGCAGCTCCCCGTCTTCAACGAACGCGACGTCGTCGCGCGCCTGGTCGCGGCCGCCGGTCGCCTGCGCTGGCCGCGTGACCGCCTGCGCATCCAGCTCCTCGACGACAGCAGCGACGACAGCGTCGCCATCGGCCGCACCGCGATCGAACGGCTGCGCGCTCGCGGCCTCGACGCGATCTTCATCCAGCGCACCGATCGCGTGGGCTACAAGGCGGGTGCGCTGACGGCCGGCCTCGACGCCGACGCCGCCGACACGCGCGGGCCGGCGGAGTATGTCGCGATATTCGACGCCGACTTCGTGCCCCCCGCCGACTTTCTCGAGCGCGCGATAAAGCCACTCCTCGCCGACCCGGGCCTGGCGCTCGTGCAGGGGCGCTGGGAGCACCTCAACCGCGATGCGAGCGTGCTCACGCGCGCGCAGGCACTGGGTATCGACGCTCACTTCGCCATCGAGCAGGGCGCGCGCGCCTGGTCGGGCCTGCCGATGAACTTCAACGGCACCTGCGGTTTGTGGCGACGCGACGCGATCCGCGACGGCGGCGGCTGGCAGCACGACACGCTGACCGAGGACATCGACCTCAGCTACCGCGTGCAGCTCGCGGGCTGGCGCTGCACCTACCGGCTCGACCTCGCGGTGCCCGGCGAGATCCCGGAGACCGTGTCGGCCTGGCGCGCCCAGCAATTCCGCTGGGCCAAGGGCTCGATCCAGACTTCGCTCAAGCTCCTCGGTCGCGTCTGGCGTTGCCCGTGGCCGCTCTCGCACAAGGTCGCTGCGACCTTGCATATGACCCACTATCTCGTGCACCCGCTCATCCTCGTGAGTCTCATCGCCGCGCCGATCGCCATGCCGGCGCTGCATGGACTGTCGCCGACCGCGCTCTTCGCGGGCCTCCTGATGTTCGTCCTGGGCGTCGGAGCACCGATCATCACCTACCTCGCCGCACAGAGGGTACTGCGCGGGCGTGGGGCCTGGTCGCGGGTGAGGGAGCTCCCGATGCTCGCGGCCATCGGCACGGGGGTCGCTATCTCGAATACGCAGGCGGTGTGGCAGGCCGTGCGTGGCCACGCCTCTGAGTTCGTGCGCACGCCCAAGCAAGGCGACCGCCAGGCCGGCAGCTATCGCGCGTCGCGGGCGCGTGGTGTGGCCGAGCTCGGAGGCGCCGGCTGGGCGGCCTTCGGTGCGCTTCGCGGTGCCGAAGGTGAGCGCCCGTGGATGGGATTGCTATTGGTCATGTATTGTTGCGGCTTTGCGTGGGTGGGCGTGCGCCTCTACCGCGAGTCCCGCGTGCGCGCCCCGCGCCCGGTCAACCCGCACACCCTGCGCTGGCTCGCGCCGATCGGGGTCGCGAGCCTCATAGGCTACGGGCTTTTGGCGCTGCAGCCCGGCTCGTGGCGCGCCGCGCCGGTGTTGTTTGCGGCGCTCGGTGGCGGCCTCGGCGCTCTCTATCTGGCGGCGGTCTGGCGTGTGCGCCGTGACGGCGGCGCTGGCTTGCGCGCCTCGACCGTCGCATGGGTGGTGGCGGTCGCGCTCGGCATGCGGCTCTTGAGTCTCGGGCTCGCGCCGTCGGACGACGTCAATCGCTACCTCGTCGAAGGCACCCAGGTGCTCGCCGGCGAGAACCCCTACGACGTCACACCGGAGCGCTCGACCGTGCTCGGCACCCTCGCGCCATCGGTCGTCGCGGGCGTGAACCACCTCGACTGGACGGCGATCTATCCGCCGGTCACGCTGGCTTTCGAGAGCGCGGTGACGGCGCTCAGCGCCACCCCGTTTGCGTTCAAGATCGCCGCGCTCCTGGCCGAGCTCGTCGGTCTCTGGGCGGTGTGGCGCCTCATCCGGCGTGGGTCGCTCTCGCCCGCCTGGCTGCTCGTCGCCGCATGGAACCCGGTCGGGCCGCTGTTCGCGGCGGGCGAGGGCCACCACGACTTCCTGATGGCGGCTCTGATTGCGCTGTCCCTCCTCGCGGCGGGCGCTGGACGCCGCAGCCTCGGCCTCGTTGCGGCGGCGCTCGCGGCCCTCACCAAGCCGTTCGCGCTCGTCGCCATCCCAGCCCAGGCGAGTCTTGGGCGCGCGCGCACCTGGCTCATCCCGGGCGCTGTCGCGTTGCTCGCGTACCTGCCGTTTGCGGCCGCCGGTCCCGGCATGTTTCGGAGTCTCGGCCGCTTCGGTGGCGAGATGCACTTTCACGGTGCGCTCGAGCCGGCCGTGCGCTGGGTCGCCGGTGCCTTGGCCCCGGCGTCGCTGGTGCAGCCGCTGACGGTCGGCGCGCTCGGCGCCATCTGGGTCGCCGCGAGCGTCTATCTGTGGCGGCGCGGACAGGCCGATGGCACCGCGCCAGCCACGCTCACGGCGCGGCTCTTGGCGGTGCTGCTCCTGTGTGTGCCGACACTGCACCCCTGGTATTTCGCGCCGCTCGTCCTGTTGCTGCCGTTCACCCGATCATGGGCGCTCCTTCTATGGACCGCGCTCGCGCCGATCTACTGGCTGCACGGGCTCGCGATGCCGGGTGGCGCCTGGGCCGAGTTGCCCTGGGTCACGGCGCTCGCCCACCTGCCGGCCGTCGCGTTGCTCGCGTGGGAGGCCCACAGCTCGCGAACGAAGGCGACCTCACGACCCAGGTCGGGCAGAGCCGTCGAAGAGCTGCCGCTCGAAGCGTCGACCGAGTGACGCCGCGTCACCCGCACCAAGGAGGCTGCGCATGACCGCCATCGCACGCTATCTGCACTGGCTGCACCTGCAGTGGCCAGCCGGCAAGGCCGAGCGGTTTCCGCGCTGCGATGCTCAGGGCCGCACCAACCTACCGGGGGTCAGCATCGTCGGGGATCTGGCGGGCACGCCACTGCTCAAGTTTGCGCTCGACACCGGCGCCGCCGCCGCGCGTCGCTGTGCCGACGAGCTCGCTGCGCTGCCCGCGGCCTCCGGGGTGCCCGCTGAAATCGTCGATGTCGTGGTGATCGGCGGCGGCGTCTCCGGCATGGCGGCGGCGCTCGAGTGCCAGCGCCTCGGCCTGACGTGCCGCGTGGTCGAGGCCGCGCAGCCCTTCAGCACCATCGCCAACTTCCCAAGAGCAAAGCCGATATTCACCTACCCCACGGACATGCTGCCGCGCGGCGAGCTGCAGGCTACCGCTCCTTATAAAGAGGAGCTGCTCGCCGAGCTCGAGCGCGGCACCCGCGATCGCGGCATCACGCTCGTGACCGCCAACGCCGAACGCGTGGCGCGTGAGGGTGACACGTTGGTCGTCTCACTCGAAGGCCAGGCTCCGCAGCGCGCGCGCCGCGTCATCATCGCGATCGGCCGCACCGGCAACTTCCGTCACCTCGCCGTGCCGGGCGAGGACCTCCCGCACGTCTCCAATCGCCTCCTCGATCCGGCGCCCCATCGGGGTCGGCGCGTCACCGTCGTAGGTGGTGGCGACAGCGCGGCCGAGGCCGCGATTGCGCTGGTGGCGGCGGGTGCCAGCGTCACGCTCGTGTATCGCGGACGCGAGCTCTCACGCCCCAAGCCGGAGACGACGCAGCGCGTGAACGACCTCGCTCGCGGCGGCGCCCTCACGTTGCGGCTTTGGTCCGAGGTCACGAGCATCACATCGGAAGCGGTGACACTCGCCCACGGCCACGATCGGGATCAGGTGGCAGCCGACGCGGTCTATGTGCTCATCGGGCGCGAGCCACCGCTCGACTTCTTTCGACGCTCGGGCATCCACATCCGCGGCGAACGCAAGCTCGGCGCCTGGTCAGGCATCGCGCTGTTCGCGCTCGCCGCCACGACCCTCTACGCGATGAAGGCCTTTGGCCTCTTCGGCGACGCCTCCTGGAACCCGTCCGCCATCGCGCGCGAGCATCTCACCGAGCTCAACGCCGCCGCCGCCCCGCGCGACCTTGGCTACACGATCGTCGCCTCGGCCTCAAACGGCATCGGCTTCTTCATCTCGCTCCTCTATTGCGCGGCCGTCGTCGTCTTCGGGGTCGATCGAATCAGGCGCCGCAAGACCGCGTACGTGCGCCGCCAGACCCTCAGCCTCATCGCCTTCCAGCTCCTGCCGCTCTTCATCCTGCCCGAGATCCTCTTGCCGTGGCTCGGCCACCTCGGCGTCTTCGACCACGGCATCATGAAGGACATCGCCGACAACCTCTTCCCCAGCGCCTCCTACGACGCGAACGGCCGCGAGTACTGGCGCGCGTACGGCTTCATCCTCGCCTGGCCGCTGTTCGTCTGGAACGTGTTCAACGCCGAGCCACTCACCGGCTGGCTCGTCATCAGCCTCATCCAGACCTTCGTCATCATTCCGTTCATCGTGTGGCGCTGGGGCAAGGGCGCCTATTGCGGCTGGATCTGCTCGTGCGGCGCCCTGGCGGAGACGCTCGGCGACCGCCACCGCGACAAGATGCCGCACGGCCCCAAGTGGAACCGACTCAATGTGCTCGGCCAGGTGATCCTGGCCGTCGCCTTCGTGCTCCTGCTGATGCGAGTGGTGGCCTGGTCGACCGGCTCGGTCATCGTGGCCACCACATCCGACGCGCTGCGCGATCACGGCTGGAAACCGGTCGTCGACTTCACGCTCGCGGGGGCGCTCGGCACCGGCCTCTACTTCGGATTCTCCGGTCGCATGTGGTGCCGCTTCGCCTGCCCGTTGGCGGCGCTCATGCACATCTACGCGCGCTTTTCGCGCTTTCGCATCCTATCGGAGGCCAAGAAGTGCATCTCGTGCAACGCCTGCACCGCGACCTGCCACCAGGGCATCGACGTGATGAGCTTCGCCAATCGCGGCGTGCCGATGGAAGACCCCCAGTGCGTGCGCTGCTCGGCGTGCGTGCAGGTGTGCCCGACGGGGGTCTTGAGCTTTGGCGAGGTGGACCGCAAGGGCAACATCGTCGGCCTCGACCGCCTTGCGGCGAGCGCGGTGCGACTCAAAGAGCGCGCGGCCGTAGCGGCCCGCACAGACGGTCTCAATCGGGTTCGAGGGGGTTCTTGATGGCTCGACTACGCATGTTCGTCCTGTCCGCGCTCGCCGCGAGTGCTTGCGCCTGCACCTCCCCGCCGGTCCCGCGCGCAGAGCTACCTCACCCGGAGCTGACCGGTTCGGCGCGCGCCCTGGCCAGCGCTGCGTTTCGCGGCCTCTGGTATGACGGCAACGCCGAGCTCTCGGGCTATCGCATGATTACGCCCCGCTATGGCGAGCTGCGCACGGGCGAGATGGTGCTCGTCTACGTCACCGAGCCGATGAATCGCCGCACCTGGATCAAGGACGACGACGCTACTGGCGACGCGCGTGTCGATGTGCTCAAGCTCAATCAGAGCTTCGGATTCCTGACCGGGCTCTACCCCTACTCGGTGATGACCTCGGTCTTCGCGCCGATCGATGATTGGGGTGTCGATCGCTTCACGCCCATCAAGATGAACATCAGCGCGCAGGAATGGTGCGGGCACGTCTTCGAGGCATTATGGCCGGGCCGCGGCCGGCTTCAGTCACAGATCGCCTCGTATTTCGCCAGCGAGGGCGAAGGCTTCGCCGAGATTCCGGTGCCCGAGGGAACGCTCTACGAGGACGCGCTGCTCATCCAGCTGCGCGAGCTCGACGGTCCGTTCGCTGGCGGCGCTGATTGGTCGGGCAGCCTGGTGCCGTCGCTGTGGCGTGTGCGGCGTGCGCATCAACCTCCAGCGCCGACGCCAGCAACGATCAGCAGGAGCATCGTCGGCGAGGGACTGGCGGCCGTGACGCGCTTCGTCCTGAACGCCGGCGACTATCGCCGCAGTTTCGACGTGGAGCGGGCGCCGCCGCGGCGTATCCTCGGCTGGACGACCTCCGAAGGCGAAGAGGTCAAGCTCCTCCAGACCGAGCGCCTGCCGTACTGGACCCTCAACCACACCGGCGACGAGACCAAACGCGCCGGCCTCGGGCTGCTGGTAGCGCCGGCCCAGCCAAGACCAGAGCCCCCTGCCGGCACGCGCGCGATCGGTCGTTGAACCTCGGTCGGGCGCCCCGGGCACCGGGCGGCAGGCCCGGTCTAAAGTGTCATCACGGTCGCCGTGCTTTCAGTCCGCCCGACGCGGTGGGATCGAGCTGACAACCAAGCGGCACTTGG
>Ga0105049_10001922_pt1 | contig 24612 bp, 17 predicted proteins | sample MAT06_FD_78087 | JGI IMG/M metagenome (GOLD analysis project Ga0105049, IMG submission 78087) | Freshwater microbial communities from Lake Fryxell liftoff mats and glacier meltwater in Antarctica - MAT-06 | ecosystem: Environmental > Aquatic > Freshwater > Ice > Liftoff microbial mat | place...
CTTCCACTTCCCCCCAAATGGCTGATGTGATGGCTGCCGTTAACAGCCAGCGTGAATTGGTTTCAGACTTCGAAACTTCTTACAGGGTGACAACCCCCCTAGAGGGCTTGCTGGATCAGGGGCAGGGCATGGAAGCCGCGCTGAAAATAGCGGTGTTTATGAGGTTTGAGTTCCACTAACCTGATGGCTCAATCCGCCTAGAGTTCCATGGCATAGATCCATCGTTGACCATACAGCCCGAGGCTAAATTCACTCTGTCATAGGGTCTTATCACTGTGCTCTTGGATACGCCAGCATACTGATCCAAACTAAAGTCTTAAGGTTTTCTCCGTTATTGCCTTAAGCCCTTTTGTCACTCGCTAGGCAGGCAATCAGTTCGTGCGATCAGTCGGTGGAGTTAGACAAAATAGCGCCCCGTAACCAGTGTGCCTCGGGTGGCATCAGTGTTTTAGCCCAGTTGGATTGAACCTTACATCTAACCAGAGGCTGCGATTAGAAGAGTGGTGAGGAAGAAATCATTAAAAAAACTCCCCCAAAGGCTTGGGGGAGTTTTTTGGATTAACTTTCGCCTACGTTAGCCAAATCGGCTTGACGTTGAGGCGATGAGGAAGGCTCCGTAGGTCAGAATGTAGCCCACCGTAAAGTGTGCTAAACCAACCAGACGGCCTTGAACGATGGAAAGAGCAACGGGCTTGTCCTTCCAACGAACCAGGTTCGCTAGAGGCGTGCGTTCGTGCGCCCAAACAATCGTTTCGATCAGCTCTTGCCAGTAACCCCGCCAGCTAATCAGGAACATGAAGCCCGTGGCCCATACGAGGTGAGCGAACAGGAACATCCAAGACCAGACCGCTAGGTTGTTCATCCCATAGGGGTTATAGCCGTTGATCAACTGAGCCGAGTTGAGCCACAGGTAATCACGCAGCCAGCCCATGATGGTTGGCGAAGCATCGTTAAACTGAGCAACGTTGCCGCTCCATACTGCCAGGTGTTTCCAGTGCCAGTAGAAGGTAACCCAACCAATGGTGTTGAGCATCCAGAACATGGCGAGATAGAAAGAGTCCCAAGCAGAGATGTCGCAGGTGCCACCCCGACCAGGGCCATCGCAAGGGAAGCTATAGCCGAAGTCTTTTTTGTCGGGCATGAGCTTAGAACCGCGTGCATCCAACGCACCTTTGACCAAGATCAAGGTGGTGGTATGCAAACCCAGGGCGATCGCATGGTGAACCAAGAAGTCGCCAGGGCCGATGGTCAAGAAGAGGGAGTTCGTCCCACTATTGATTGCATCCAACCAGTTGGGTAGCCACACGTTCCCGTGGTTTGGCCACGCCGTGGCAGCAATGCTGTCAGGGTTGGAGAGCAGTGTATCAAAGCCATATAGTGCTTTACCGGAGGCGGCTTGAACGAACTGCGCAAACACAGGCTCGATCAAGATTTGCTTTTCGGGAGTACCAAAGGCTTGCATCACATCGTTGTGAACATAGAGACCCAAGGTATGGAAGCCCAAGAACAGGGATACCCAGCTCAGGTGAGAGATGATGGCCTCTTTATGCTGCAGCACGCGATCGAGCACGTTGCCTTTGTTTTGGGCAGGATCGTAATCCCGAACCAAGAAGATGGCTCCGTGAGCAAACGCACCCACCATGATGAACCCAGCAATGTACTGGTGATGGGTATAGAGCGCTGCCGTTGTTGTGTAATCCCGTGCGATGAAGGCATAGGGAGGCAACGCATACATGTGCTGTGCCACCAAGGAGGTGATCACACCCAGAGACGCAAGAGCTAGCGCTAGCTGGAAATGCAGCGAGTTGTTGAGGGTTTCATACAAGCCCTGGTGGGGCAGGTTGAACTGGCCTTCGCTACTGCCACCCAGTAGACCTTTCTTGGAGTCGAGCATTTCCTTGATGGTGTGCCCGATGCCAAAGTTGGTGCGGTACATGTGGCCCGCGATGATGAACAGAACGGCGATCGCCAAATGGTGATGAGCCATATCTGTCAGCCAGAGGGATTCAGTCTGGGGATGGAAGCCACCCAAGAAGGTGAGGATAGCCGATCCTGCGCCATCGCCTGTCCCAAACACATGGTTAACCGTGTCAGGGTTTTCGGCATAGACGCCCCAGTTGCCCGTAAAGAAGGGCTGTAACCCAGCGGGGTGAGGCTTCAACGACAGGAAGTTTTCCCAGCCCACATGCACGCCCCGAGATTCGGGGATCGCAACGTGAACCAAGTGGCCTGTCCAAGCCAAGGAGCTAACCCCAAACAACCCAGCCAAGTGGTGGTTCAAGCGGGATTCCGCATTTTTAAACCAAGATAGCGAGGGGCTGAACTTGGGCTGCAAGTGCAACCAGCCTGCAAACAGCATGACTGCTGCCAGCAATAGCAAGAAGACCGAACCCATGTAGAGGTCGCCGTTGGTTTGCATCCCAATGGTGTACCACCAGTGATAGACCCCAGAGTAGGCGATATTGACGGGGCTAGAAGCACCCGCTTGCGTGAAGGCATCGACAGCAGCACTGCCGAAGTGTGGATCCCAAATTGCATGGGCAATGGGACGGACGGTGAGTGGATCTTTGATCCACTGTTCGAAGTTACCTTGCCAGGCGACATGGAACAGGTTGCCCGAAGTCCACAGGAAGATGATTGCCAGATGACCAAAGTGAGAGGCGAAGATCTTTTGATAGAGCTTCTCCTCGGTCATGCCATCGTGGCTTTCAAAGTCGTGGGCTGTGGCGATCCCGTACCAGATCCGACGAGTTGTCGGATCCTGTGCCAAGTCCTGGCTAAATTTTGGGAACTTAGTTGCCATGACTTAACGAAATCTCCTCGTGCTCATCCTACAGAAATAATCCGAGCCAGGAAGAATGCCCAGGTTGTGGCAATTCCACCTAGAAGGTAGTGGGCTACCCCAACAGCTCGACCCTGAATAATGCTCAGAGCGCGAGGCTGGATCGCGGGAGCAACTCTCAGCTTATTGTGAGCCCAAACGATAGACTCAATCAACTCTTGCCAGTAGCCGCGACCACTGAACAAGAACATGAGGCTGAAAGCCCAAATGAAGTGAGCGCCCAAGAAAATTAGACCGTAGGCCGACAGCGCCGAGCCGTAGGAGCTAATCACCTGCGTGGCTTGTGCCCACAGGAAGTCGCGCAACCAACCGTTGATGGTAATGGCGCTTTGGGCGAAGTTGCCGTTGGTAATGTGCGAAACGCTGCCATCGGGAGATACGGTACCCCAGACATCCGATTGCATCTTCCAACTGAAGTGGAAAATTACAATGGAGAGGGAGTTGTACATCCAGAACAGACCCAAGAAGACGTGATCCCAACCAGAAACCTGGCAGGTGCCGCCCCGACCGGGGCCGTCGCAAGGGAACCGGAAGCCAAGGCTGCCCTTATCAGGAACCAACCGAGAGCTACGGGCATAGAGAACGCCTTTCAGCAGAATCAAGACGGTGACGTGAATGGTGAACGCATGGATGTGATGCACCATGAAATCTGCCGTGCCTAGGACAATCGGCATCATGGCGACCTTACCACCCACGGCAACCAAGTCACCCCCGAAGGCGACGCTGGCGGTTGCCAACGCATTGGGCGCGGTGTTACCCGGCGCAACGGTATGGAGGTTTTGGATCCACTGGGCAAACACGGGCTGAAGCTGAATCGCCGTATCCGAGAACATGTCTTGGGGGCGACCCAACGCTCGCATGGTGTCGTTATGAATGTATAGCCCGAAGCTGTGGAAGCCGAGGAAGATACAGACCCAGTTGAGATGGGAAATGATGGCATCACGGTGACGCAGAACCCGATCCAACAAGTTGTTAACGTTCTTGGCAGGGTCGTAGTCGCGCACCATGAAAATGGCAGCATGAGCGCCCGCACCGACAATCAGGAAGCCTCCAATCCACATGTGGTGGGTGAAGAGCGACAACTGAGTAGGGTAGTCGGTGGCGATGTAAGGGTAGGGCGGCATCGCATACATGTGCTGGGCGACGATGATGCTCACGGAGCCCATCATGGCCAAGTTGATCGACAACTGAGCGTGCCAGGAGGTGGTTAGGATCTCGTAGATACCTTTGTGACCTTCTCCGGTGAAAGGACCCTTATGCACTTCAAGGATTTCTTTCATGCTGTGGCCGATGCCCCAGTTGGTGCGGTACATGTGACCCGCGATGATGAACAGAACGGCGATCGCCAAGTGATGGTGAGCCGTATCTGAAAGCCACAGACCGCCTGTTACGGGGTTGAGGCCACCCTTAAAGGTCAGGAAGTCGGCATATTCACCCCAGTTCAAGGTGAAGAAAGGCGTTAGCCCCTTCGCAAAACTGGGATAGAGATCCGCCATCAAGCTCTTGTTGAGGATGAATTCGTGGGGTAGAGGGATGTCTTTGGGTGCAACGCCGGCATCGAGCAGCTTGTTGATTGGCAAAGACACATGGATTTGGTGCCCTGCCCAGCCCAGAGAACCCAAGCCCAGCAAACCTGCTAGGTGGTGGTTCATCATGGATTCCACGTTCTGGAACCACTCCAATTTAGGAGCGGCTTTGTGATAGTGGAACCAGCCTGCAAACAACATGAGAGCCGCCATTACGAGGCCGCCAATTGCTGTGCAGTAGAGCTGATAGCTGTTTGTAAAGCCGGAGGCACGCCAAAGCTGGAACAGCCCAGAGGTAATTTGAATCCCCTGGAAGCCGCCACCGACATCTGCATTCAAAATTTCTTGACCAACAATCGGCCAAACGACTTGCGCACTGGGCTTAATGCCTGTGGGGTCGGTGAGCCAAGCTTCAAAGTTTGAAAAGCGAGCACCGTGAAAATACATCCCGCTCAGCCAAATAAAGATCACTGCGAGGTGACCAAAATGGGCGCTGAAGATCTTGCGGGAGATGTCTTCCAGGTCGCTGGTATGACTGTCAAAGTCGTGAGCGTCGGCGTGTAGGTTCCAAATCCAGGTTGTGGTTTTGGGACCCTTAGCCAAAGAGCGTTCGAAATGACCTGGCTTAGACCACAACTCGAAAGAAGTGGGTACCGGATCTCTATCGACAGACACTTTGACTTTCGCCTCCCGCTCCCGTGGGGTAATTGTCATCAGAGACTCTCCTCTCTCTAGACAAGGAAACGAAGGATTGCATCCCTCTCCCAAGTGAATTAGCTGTCACAATCGTCGTCTCCCTCATACCATCACTGGCGATCGCCAGCTCTAGCAAATAACAAAGGTACAAGACCCAGGGGGGAGCGTTATGCCTGCAACTAATGACAGAGGTGCCAGCGGCTGCAAACTTTCGAGAGCGTAACGAATGAGAACCTGTTCGGGTCAAACAGCGATAAACCAACAGACGCCGGATTTATATTGCTGACCGAACTTGGGGAGGGTTCCCTGAAATTATAAAGGGGTAGTCTGCCAGAGTTTAAAGAGGATTAACAATAATTCAAATTGTGGAAACCAAGATCTGATCAGCTTTCCAAGGATTGTTTGTTAGGAGACAAGATGTGCTTTATGAAGAAACGTTAATGAATTGGAAAGATCGGCTGGCAATAATAGGAATTTTGATCGGTTGATCTGGGTGCTTTGGAATGGGTGGTGTAAATACCCAGAATCCTTTAACAACAAGCGTTTGTGAGACGATCGCCCCACCTAAATTCTATAAAAAGGCTGTAATTCTTGGGGAGAATGCCTTGGTTTAAGACAGCCAGGTTGATTCTGCCGATGGGCATTCATTCGCTTGTTTTTCCAATGCCTACCATCGATTTGGCGATCGCTCACCTGGCAAAATCTTTTTTTCTAGGCGATCGCCCCATGTACTTTTGTAAACTTTTTCTATGGGTTTTCGCTAGAAATGGGGGCACTGAAATAATTTTTGGAGCTTGATGCCTTGGAAGTTAGCCAGTTGATAGGTTGCGTTAAATATTCTACGCCTGCTAAATATTCGGCAGGCATCGGATAGTCTGAGCGATCTGGATGGGGAGAGTCCTATGATCGGCCTCTAAATATTGAAGACATATAGATTGGCTGGTAGATCGGCTGGTAAAAATCAGAGGTTCTTTGCAAAGTTGCTGAGCCGCGACGAATGATTGGATCGAGGGGTGTCTTGGGGCTGAAGGCCATTTCTAGGGTCATTGCTAAGGTCATTTCAAGGGTGCTGCTCGATCGACTTCCCGCTTTTCCACGCCCGCTTTTCCGATATAGTGCGCATGGAGCTGTTCTGTAGACCTGTCTTACGGATTTTACGGAGTGCTTTTGTCGATTTTTGTAGATCTACCTTTTGTAAATCTATTTCTCTATCGATACAGGCAGGGCTAGGATGCAGCGAGTTGTTTGGGTGTGGCGATCGCCGCGAAAGGAGTGTGCTTTGTGATCGGTTTGGATCGGCAGCGAAAAGGATGGAGTATAGCCAGTCTGCTGTTTGGGCTAGGGCTGCTAGTGTTGTTAGGGCTTGGAGGGTGTGGCGATCGCGCCCTCACGGTTTCCCGCGTGGGTGGTGATGCCCCGGCTTCCTTAACACGGGCGATCGCTGAAGCCGCGCCCCCAGAAATTTTTCAGGAACTCCGCCGTGACTTAGATCGCTATCAACCCCAGGTCACATTGCTCAGCCCTCGCCCCGGTGAGGTGATTCCAGATGATCGGGTCACAGTAAAATTTCGGGTGAATGATTTGCCTCTATATAAAGAGGCAACTTTGGGGTTAGGCCCTCATGTTCATTTGTTTTTAGATGACCAGCCTTCCCAATCGGTTTACGATGCTAACCAAACCCTGGTTTTTCAGGGGCTTTCACCGGGAACTCACACCATTCGGGCGATCGCCGTGCGCCCTTGGGATGAAGCCTTTAAAAACGAAGGAGCCTTTGCCCAAGTTACCTTCCACAGCTATACCAAAACCCCAAAAAACAACCCTGACCCGGCCAAACCCTTGCTGACCTATAACGACCCCCAAGGCCGTTATGGCGCAGAGCCGATTATGCTGGACTTTTTCTTGACCAATGTGCCGCTCCACCTGATCGCCCAAGAGCGCAGCGATGACGACATTAAAGACTGGCGTATCCGCTGCACCGTGAATGGCGAGAGCTTTATTTTTGATGAGTGGCAACCGATTTATTTGAAGGGGCTAAAACCTGGTAAAAACTGGGTGCAGTTGGAGCTATTGGATGAAGATGGCTTGCCCTTTGATAATGCGTTTAATAACACGGTGCGGCTGATTACCTACGAACCCGGCGGGGCTGATCCGCTGGCGCAATTGGTGCGGGGAGAATTGGCGATCGCCCATGTGCGTGGCATTGTGGATCCAACCTATGTTCCTCCTGCGCCAGAGCCAGAGCCAGAGCCAGAGCCAGAGCCAGAACTGGAACTAGAACTAGAACGAGAGCCGGATCTCGAAATAGATCCCTCGCCTAGCCCAGAGTCGGCTGGCATGGACTCTGAGGAACTCTCTCCAGCGCAGCCTTTTGGTGTCGAAGCCTTGCCCCCGACGGAAAACCCAATTACCGATGCTAAGACTGCTGAAGAAACGCCGGAAGAACCCCCAGCAGAAGAGGAGATCCTGCCGGATCTAGGGAATCTAGAACCTAGCCTGGTGCAACCGATTGAACCGATTGAACCGATTGAACCGTCCGAAGCTGATGCCGCCGTGGCGACTCCAAGTGATTTCAATCCTGAAGCGGTCGAGCCTGGCAGCCTTCCAGAAATTTTGGATGCCGCAGCGCCGATGCAGACTCCAGCAGAGTTAGAGGAAGCAGCCGGGGAGGGCGATCGCCCTCCCGCTCAATCGAATGCCCCGGCTGCCTTTGAAAATGACCTACAACCCAGTCTAGGGTAGAACATCTCAGAATCCCGCCTGTGCCCTCTCTCCCGGATTCATCAGCAGCTATGGCTACCTATGCATCGGAGCTTTTTGCTAGCCCAGTCAAGCCGCAACTCAAGTCAGCGCCAGTTGCGGAATCTGGATCTGAAAACTCCCCGTGTCTTCCCCTTTCATCTACCTGGGGCTGACTTAGAAGCCTAACGAGTACAACCTGGCAGAAAGTTGCCAGCCATGAGACAACCCCAGACAAAGAGCTTAAAGCCCCTTGCGAGCCAGTAGATAGATATTTCTGCCTTTCGCTAGATTCTTCGCCCGATCGCCAACATTAACCCCAAAAATGTTACTGGGAATGCTTTTTTCTCCATGGTTCATTGGACTTTCTGATGCCTAACCCCAGGGATCCCCCTGGTAATATTACGGTAGATTAAGCTGTGTTTCGTTTCAGACATATCCTTGAAAACCTCGCCAAATCCCCTAAAGCTCCGTGATACTATTCTTTTCGTAATGCGTCCTTGAGATTTTGGGAGTAGACCTTTGACACTGCGGGTTGCTGTAGTTGGATCAGGTCCGGCAGGTTCTTCTGCTGCCGAGACGTTAGTAAAAGCGGGTATAAAAACCTATTTATTCGAGCGTAAATTAGATAACGCTAAACCCTGCGGAGGGGCCATTCCCCTGTGTATGGTGAGCGAGTTTGATTTACCTCCCGAGATCATCGATCGTCGGGTGCGTAAGATGAAAATGATCTCGCCTTCAAACATCGAGGTCAACATCGGCAGTACCCTCAAAGACGACGAATACATCGGGATGTGTCGTCGGGAAGTGTTAGATGGTTTCTTGCGCGATCGCGCGGCCAGCCTGGGTGCAACGCTCATCAATGGCACCGTCTATGGCATGGATCTAGCCCAGGGCAGCACCGATGCTTATACCCTGCACTATGCCGATCATTCTGATGGCAGCCTAGAAGGGGTGATGAAATCCCTGCAAGTCGATGTGGTGATTGGGGCAGATGGCGCTAATTCTCGCGTGGCTAAGGCCATTGACGCGGGAGACTACAACTATGCGATCGCCTTCCAAGAGCGCATTCGGCTACCCCAAGACAAGATGGCCTACTACGAAGAATTGGCTGAAATGTATGTGGGTGACGATGTCTCCCCCGACTTTTATGCCTGGGTTTTTCCGAAGCATGACCATGTGGCCGTGGGTACTGGCACCATGAAGGTCAACAAATCCAAGATCAAGTCCTTGCAAGCAGGCATTCGAGCCCGTGCGGCTCGTAAGCTTGAAGGCGGCGAGATCATCAAGGTCGAGGCACATCCTATCCCTGAGCATCCTAGGCCTCGTCGAGTTGTTGGTCGGGTGGCGTTAGTGGGCGATGCCGCTGGCTATGTGACCAAGTCTTCGGGCGAAGGGATTTACTTCGCAGCCAAGTCTGGGCGGATGTGTGCCGAAACCATTGTGGAACTGTCTCAAAAGGGTGAACGCATCCCCACCGAAGCAGATCTCAAGGTTTACCTCAAGCGTTGGGATAAAACCTACGGAGCCACTTACGTTGTATTGGATCTGCTGCAGCGGGTGTTTTACCGCTCGGATGCCACCCGCGAGGCCTTTGTCGAAATGTGCGAAGACATCGATGTCCAAAAGCTCACCTTCGACAGCTACCTCTACAAAACAGTGGTTCCGGCCAACCCCATCACTCAGTTGAAGATTACCGCTAAGACCTTAGGTAGTCTCCTGCGGGGTAATGCTTTGGCTCCTTAGGCAGCCAATCTCCACTCTGGGTTGTGTGAGTTTCCTCAAAGTGAATAATGTTGTGGAAAGGGCGATCGCCAAGGGGCGATCGCCCTTTTTTCTATGTCTTGCCTACCCCAGCCGCGTAGAACTCTTGCTGCTTGCACGCCGCAACACCCATGCCATTGTTCTAAGCCTGTGGCTAATGTTGGCATGATGGAGCCGTGTCACGCGATGTAACGCGATCGTCTACAGAGCTAGCGCACTACTAGCGCAGTCAGAATACGATCAGTGCCTCCCTGCGGTTTATGGGATTTCCTAAGCTGTGTCTAGTCCGCCATGGGTTCCCCGTCAGTTCTCTGATACTCATGTGATTTAGATCACTCAAAAGGGCGTTGTGAGATCACAACTCAAATTGATGTATATCACTGAGTCGAGTGCCAAATTCATCGATACTGTATCTAGTTGAAATTCTGTAGGGTCTTATGCAACCGGGTCTTCCAGTATCCTCCATGCCCTTAGACGAGTTGATTGGGCAAATCCTCAATTCGCACAGCATCACCCGCGATGAAGAACATCGCTTGATGAGTGCTTTGTCGAGTGTCCATATTTTGAATGAGGATATGCAAGCCGCCATTCAGCGCATCTTTTATGGGATGCGTCACGGTTTACTCCGCGTTGTTGAATAGCAGTCCTAAATACAAAAATATCGCAGGGATGATGATCCCAGACGAATAGCGTTCCCATGGGCTATCTGGCCGATAAACTCTGGCAGGTTTGTCGGCGTGGGAAATACGCTCTCAGGTTAGCCATGCTCCTAGAAAGCTACGCTTAGGTGTAGCTTTTTTTTTGGGCGCTTGGGCTATATTTTTACAAAAATAGCTTGAAATTTTGAAAACTCTGTCATAGTGTCGGGTAAATCTGAGACAATGCTATCGAAATCTGGATGCTCTCATGGTCTAGGTTTCATTAAAATCTGGATATAAAATCTAGAGATCTGCCTATGTGGTTTGTCACTTAGCAGATCAGATGGCAAATTTAGAGCTAAGCTGAGCAGTGAATTTCCTTCGCCTCTTGCCCCAATTTTCGATTGTTGTTTCAAGGTACTGCTATGGAGCCTGAAGTCAAACAAGATGATGCCCCCTCCCCGGAGGTTCTAATAGATAACGGGGGCGACCTGACCCCATCATCTCTGCCGGAAGCAAATGCCAACGAACAATATCAACAGATATTAGACAAAATTACGTCGTTGCTGGCTGACCTGCCAGAGTATCTGACTGGTTTTTTTGGCCAATATCGCCGTCCGATCGTGACGGTCGGCCTCGTGTTAGGGGCCGTTATTGCAGTTCGGCTAACGCTAGCGATTCTTCAGTCGGTTAACGACATTCCATTGCTTGCGCCCAGCTTTGAACTGATTGGGCTAGGCTACACCGCCTGGTTCGTTTATCGCTATTTGCTGAAAGCTTCTAACCGCAGTGAATTGGTGGAAGATTTCAATGCATTTAAAAACCAAGTTTTGGGAAATCATGACTCCCAATAGTGGTCTACGTTTGTCTCCCAACTCTGGCACCGTAGGTCAGTCTTCGGGTTAGAGTTGGATATCTAAGACTTTTCCTTTGTGATAAAACCGTCAGAACCCTATGGGCTTTGGCGGTTTTTTTTAGAGAATAGGGGCTTCATCCCGTTTCTGAGGGGTTTCCTAGAAGATTTTGTGCGGCGGAGATTGCCTCAACGTCAGTTGCTTGCTCTCCCCGCTGGCTGTGGTGGGAGATTTGTCTGGGGCGATCGCCACTGGGTCAACCCTCACCCAGATTGGGCAGATCACCACCCCAGAGGTATCAAGAAAGCCGCCGCCGCTGTTTCTGCTGGTCTTGCGGTTCTCCTAGCTGCCAGAGCCGCTGTGGATAGAAAACCTGGGTACCTCTGAAGGCGCTGGTAGCGGCTCCTTCCTGACCCGATGAAGAATGCCTTAGGATTGGTTGCCCACGGGCTTGCTAGGGGGCTGCAACGCCTTCTGGAGGTGGCTCAGCAATACCTCAGCCAATAGCGCCAACACAGCCACCGGAATGGCTCCGACAAGCAGAATGGCATTGTCATACAACGAGAACCCCAGCACAATAAAGCTGCCCAACCCCCCGGCACCAATGAACGCAGCGAGGGTAGCGCTGGCGATCACCTCCACGGTGGCGGTTTTGACGCCTGCAATAATCACAGGCAGGGCGAGGGGAATCTCAATCAGCCGCAAAACTTGGCGGCTGTCCATCCCCATGCCGATGGCCGCCTCACGGATCATCGGGTCGATGGTGCGGAAGGCTATATCGGTGCTGATGAGGATGGGTGGCATGGCGAGCAGGGTGAGGGCGATCGCCGCCGACTGAAACTGCAACCCCGAATAGGGAATCAGCAAAAACAAGACCGCTAGGCTGGGGATCACTCGCAGGGCATTGAAGCCATTGATCAGCACGGTAGAGGCAGTGCGCGATCGCGCACTCAATAGCCCCAGGGGTAGCCCCATCAACAGCCCAAACCCCAACGGCACCGCTACCAAGAGCAGATGTTCTTGAAAGCGCTGTAGGAGCATCTCAAAATTGGTGAGGGCATACTCTGATGCCTGGGCAAAAACATCCACAGTAAAATCTGACTCAATAACAGCTAGTTGGCGTAGCAGAGAACGCTGTCAGTATCCTACCGGAAACTCAGAATCCCTGGGTTATCCCTAGGCGGCTCAACCTGGTTTCTGTGGCCATCTTCTCGGCTAGGGTCTGGTCAAAGCGATGCCCTGTAAAAGTGTCCCATTGAGCCAGACTGGTCGTGGAACTATGGATCTACGCCGCTTGACTGAGGATCCAATCCGCTTGACCTTAGATCCATGGTTTCTTGAATTTCCTTCGGGCTGATTAAGTGGGTTTATTAAGAATTTCATCAGCCCTGTTGCTTGCGTTCAGCCCGCAGGGCAGTCTGAGAATAGGGACCAGAGATACGCCGCATCTGCCCAATTTTTTATTTTTCTGCTGCGGGTTAGCGTACCCCCTCTCACCCGCTAAGCGCTTCCTAGGTTCAACCTGAATCGCCTTGGAAGTTCGGTAAACGGCAATCTGTTCTTCCCAGTGGGTTTTCCCCTCCGTTTGGGAAGCAATGACGACACCAGATGTCCGCCTTACCTTAATCTACACCTACGCCAAATTAGGAAGCTATGCACACACTCAACCACAGTATCGATGATTGCTTCTTGGATGCAGATGGCGCTTACCTAGATGCACGCGGCCTCCAATCCTTAGAGCGCTACGCCCAAACCTACGCCAATCGCCTTGAAGCCTACAACAGCCTCCGCGAACACAGCCCACAGTTGATCGATCAGGTCTTAAATAAAATGGGGCAAGCCCACCCAGAGCTGATGCAAAAACATCAGCAACGGTGTCGCTATGACATGACAGAGGTGTTGCGTTACACGGCTCTGGCAATTTTGCGGGATGACGAAATCTTCTTCCGCGAGGTGATGACCTCTTGGCTGGATACGGTTTTGATGGCCTACAAACGCAATGAACACTGTGCTGGAGCCTATCGCCTCGTGCAAGAAGCCGTTGATCAACATATCCCCGCTAGCAGCTCTGTCATTCGGCCTTACTTAGATGTCGTGATTTTGGCACTCCAATCCCACGCCTAATTCTGTCTATGGGCTAGCTCCTAGTCCCATTCCCTATCCCCCACAGATCTAGAGCCGATCGTCTGAGCTAGAAGATTTGATGCCGCAGCTCTAAGGCGGCAGATCTGAACTAGGCGATCTGTTCTAGATCGTCAATCTTTCTACCATTAGGCCGCATCGAGTCTTCATTTTTCAATAGAGTCGTTTTTCAATAGAGTCATTTTTCAATAGAATTTCAATAGAGTTTCAATAGAGATGGACTGACGCCCCTTGATGGGCGGTGTTGACCCACTAGGCAACTGCGATCGCAGATCTGGAGTTGCCTAGTGGGGTTATGAGATTATTGGCTGCGGGTGCCGACTAGAATCGGTTGGGCTTGGCGGCGTTGTAGATCAGCCATTAAATCTTCGCCGCTGCGTCGAGCTTCCCAGCGACCCTCAAACCCCACATCAATCACCCAATTTCCTTGTAGGATCGCGTCGTCTTCAGATACTGTGCCGCTGTAGGCAATGGGATGGGCTGAACTCGAAACATAGCGCTTTGTGAAGTTGATGCTCCGTCCTACCACTGTGCCTGTAAGGCGTGCCTCCCCCAGGAAGCTGTCGTCTAAAACACTACCGCTGAGGGAATTTCCGGCTTGCACGAGGGTCATTTCAAACCGCGTGGGCTGGTCTTGTTGCCAGTAGGTTCCTAGCCAACTTCCAGATAAATCTGCCATAGGTCATCAATGGAGAGCCGGTGAATCCGATCACTGTTTTCCTAAGTATGAACCCTGGCTGATGGATCTGGGGGCGGGCTGGGGCGATCGCCCCCAATCCATCTACGAACTAGGCTTTTGCTGCAGCTTGTGGGTGGCTTGTTCGATAAATTTGCCGATGACCTGAAAAAACGCTGGGCCAGCGGTTTCGCCGAGGCCATTATGTCCGGCTTCAGGGACGAGCCAAAGGCTTTTGGGTTCGGGGGCGGCGGCGTAGAGTTGTTTGCTCATATCGGCGGGCACCTCGGTATCAGCAGTGCCATGGACAAACAGCACAGGCATTTGTAATTGAGAGACCTTGCTGATGGAGTTAAATCGCTGGTTGAGTAGCAGCGGGATGGGCAAAAAACCAAAGGGGGTGGTGCGGTAGGTCATGTCTTGCATGGAGGTAAAGCTCCCTTGCACGATTAGCCCAGCGGCGTTGGGATGTTGGAGGGCAAGGTTGATGGCGATCGCCCCTCCTAAGGAATGCCCATAGATAAAACTTTCTTCGGGGCGCTGGCCGAGGGAGTTGCTAAGAAATTCCCAAGCGGCTTCGGCATCGGCATAGACTTGCGCTTCGTTGGGGAAACTGCCTTCGCTGATGCCATAGCCGCGATAGTCAATGAGCAACACCGATAACCCCATGCGCTGAAACCGAGCAGCATGGTTGACGTTAGAGCCAATGTTGCTGCCGTTGCCATGGAGATACAGCAATGCCCCGGTTGGCTCGGAGGCTGGGATCCACCAACCATGTAGCCGCTCTGTGCTCTGAGCCGTGGATACCTCGATCCAAACGTCTTCGTAGTCGAGGCCAACGGTGGCGGGGGTACTTTCAAGGGTGGGCGACGGGAAAAAAATAAGGCGGGCTTGCCGGGTGTAAAGCAATAGGCTGAGCGCAACGTAAATTGAGGTGGCGATCGCCAACCCCACCCAAAACCATTTCATGGATAGTCATCCTCCCCGTCCATGAACAACAAGGCTACAAACAACAAGGCCACTCTGCCAGGGAGCAACCTTCATCAGCCATTCCTACTTTAAGAACCGAACCTAGAGACTGGGGGTACGAATGTGCCAGTCGGTCGCTTGTTCATACCCATGGGCGACATTGAGCAACAACTCTTCTTGGAGAACATTGCCAATGAGTTGCAAGCCAATGGGCAACCCTTGGGCATCAAACCCACAGGGCACACTCATCGCTGGCAACCCCGCCAAGTTGACTGGAATTGTCATCAGGTCAGACAAATACATACTGAGGGGGTCGTCGGTTTTTTCGCCAGCCTTAAAGGCCGTAGTAGGGGCGGTGGGGCAGACCAACACATCCACCTGCTGAAATGCCTTCTCAAAGTCTTGCTTGATCAGCGTTCTGACCTTTTGCGCCTTGAGATAATAGGCATCGTAGTAGCCTGCGGAGAGGACATAGGTGCCAATCATAATCCGGCGCTTGACCTCGGTGCCAAAGCCCTGGGCGCGGGTTTTAGCATACATGCTGAGTAGATTTTTGGGGTCTTCGGTGCGGTAGCCATACTTCACGCCATCGTAGCGGGCGAGGTTGGCGGAGGCTTCGGAGGGGGCAATGATGTAGTAGGTGGGCAAGCCGTAGCGAAACTGAGGGCAAGAAATCACCTGGATCTCAGCACCCAATGCCTGCAATTGTTCGACAGCATTGGTGACAGCGGCTTCTACAACGGGGTCTAGCCCATCTCCAAAGGTTTCTTTGATGATGCCGACGCGCAATTTGCCCCGTGGCTTGAAGTCAGGCCGCAGGGCGGCGGCGTAGTTGGGCACTGGCACGTTGAGGCTGGTGGCGTCGTTGGGATCATGGCCGGCGATCGCCTCTAACAGCAACGCGGCATCTTCGACGGTGCGGCCAAAGGGGCCAATTTGGTCAAGGGATGAGGCATAGGCCACAAGACCATAGCGGGAGACTCGCCCATAGGTTGGCTTCATCCCCACGACCCCACAGAGGGAGGCGGGCTGGCGAATGGAACCCCCGGTGTCTGAACCGAGCGCGACAACACATTGGCCGGCGGCGACGGCGGCGGCAGAACCACCAGAAGAGCCTCCCGGCACCCGCTCTAGATCCCAAGGATTGGCAGTGACTTGGTAGGCAGAGGATTCGGTGGAACTGCCCATGGCGAATTCATCCATGTTGGTTTTGCCCAACATCACGGCACCTGCTTCTTTGAGGCGGCGGGTGACGGTTGATTCGTAGGGTGGCACAAAGGATTCGAGGATGCGCGAGCCGCAGGTGGTGCGAATGCCCTCGGTACACATGTTGTCTTTAATGCCGATGGGGATACCAGCCATCGGGCCGATGCTCTCTCCGGCGGCGATCTTCGCATCCACATGACGGGCTTGGGCGATCGCCTGATCAGCGGTCACCGTCAAAAAGCTATGGAGCTTTGGCTCCAATGCGTGCAGATTTTCTAGGGCGGCTTCGGTAATTTCAACAGCCGTACGGTCTTTGCGGATGAGTTGTTGGTGCAACTCGCGGATGGATGCCATCGGGGAGTTCTCCGGCGGAATATAGAAAAAGTACAGAGCTATCTGTAAACTCCATCAACGGCACGACGGCCTGACGGTCGTTAGGGCATTTACCCATTCATTACTGTAGTCGATTTTGGCATCCCTGGTCGTTGATTTTGGCGCACCGGAGGGGCTGGCTGATCCTGGGTAAGACGACTGGGTAAGACGACTGGGTAAGACAGTCTGCTCTGCCCCTTGGTCGGTTGTATCGTAATCCTCGCTCTGTTCTGGCGTCACGTTGGCTTTAAATGCGGTGTGCGGCGCTAGTGGATGCTTAGCTTGGATCTAGGGGCGATCGCCCCCACTATTCGCTTAGACCGCTCCTAATCAAACAGCGATCGATCCCGAGAGAGACCTTGAGTTTCGCCATTATTCCGCCATTATTCAGCGATGGGTGCGCCATACCCGTAAATCAGGGCGTAACTTGTAGCTTGTGACCGGATGGCCGGATGGACTTCCGCTTCCATCGCAAGCCCTAGTGCATCCACTGACCTGACTTTGCGAGATCCTTAGGGGTATAGAGATCTCAAAAAAAAGCTAGAAAGAAGGCATAGAGAGGCTTCAGACCTGACGGCAGAGGCTGTCTACCGAAGCTCTCCTGTCAGGGGTTCCTCAAGATCAAACCCGATCATCTGATTGTGGTGAACGGTTAGATGAAGGAATTTTAAGGAATAGTGGTTAAATCTACTTAGTATTGCTTTTTCGGATTAATCAATTTGGGTTTTCGGAAGTAATGTTGAGGTAGTTCATTCGTCTGATGACGAGCCATGGCGACTTGCATTCATCATAGGTTGTTGGAACTGACCAAAAAACCTGACGATTGAATCGCTCTACTGTATTTATCAGATGAGTGAATGCCATCTACAAAGTCGATCTGAGGTCAGGTTCAGGAGAGATGGCTGAGGTTGAAAACGGCGCTCTATTAGCCGGGGTTTAGCTAGGCTATTGGTGAAGGCATAACTCGTGTGTTGGGATGTGAGGTGTTAGGATGCGTCGGTTTTGGTGGTATCTGTTAATTGCGCCGATGACAACGGCGGGGATATTAGCCGCCAGTGGGTTGTTGCGAACCCCTGCCCTAACTCCGGTCTTGCAAACGCCTCACTCAGAGACGATATCGTTGCCAGAAGCTGAGTCTCTGGAGGAATGGTATGCAGAGCGCGATCGCCTCCAGGCTGAGTTAGAAGATTTGCCCCCGGTGGCGATTTCGCCGCGTACCGGAGAAGCCACGGCTCCGACCGAACTGCTTGAAACGCTACAAGCCGTCGAGATCCGCATTCAGGTTGAAGAAACTGCCAAGGATCTTTGGGATCAGGCTTTGCGGGCGGGTGGCGAGGCGGCGGCTTTAGGCGTAAAAGACGATGCCTCGAAAGCAGACTTAAAGCAAGCCTATGACCTCTGGAAAGAAGCGGTCAGCGTGCTCAAAGAAGTTCCTAATGATTCTTTATTGGCCGATGAGGCTGAGGCCAAGCTCCAGCAGTATCAGCCAAACTATGGCGTGGCCGCCTATCGCTACGATACGGCGCGATCAGAGTTTTTGCTTCCTATTGCCGAACAGACGGGGATGGGCGATCGCGTGCGAGTCACCGTCTGCACCTTAGAGCGAGAATGCCGACGACTGCGAGGCAATGAGCCGCCCGCTAGCCCCGCCAGCCTGATTAAAGTGCCCGTGGCGATCGCCCTCATGGAAAAACTCACCGCCGACAATACCAGTATTGACACCCCTATTTTGGTGAGCCGGGGCAACTGGACGGAGGATGCCGGGAAAATTTGGGTCGGGCAAGAATATCCGCTCAAAAAAATTATGTTTGACATGATCAGCCTGAGCGGCAACATTGCCACGAACCAACTGATTGACTACGTGGGGCGAGAAAATGTTAATCGCATTTTGCGCGATCGCGGCTACACCGTCACGACCGTCAACACAAAGTTGGTAGGGCAAAGCACCTATCCTGCAAATGCAGGGGTTGGCCCTAATCAGATGAACAGCGACGAACTCACCAACATGATGGTGGGGATCTATAACGGCGAGCATCCGGGCGATGATTTGATCTTAGAAGCCCTCGTCAACCAATATGACTGGGACTTGGGCTATGGAGCGATCAAGCGACCAGCGGTATGGATTGGTGAAAAAACGGGACAAAACTCTAAGATGTTGGGCACCACGGTTGGGGTCAACATCAAAGGGCAGCGCTATGTCATCACCGTGACGATCGACTATACCGGCAGCGAACCCGCCGTTAAAAGCGTCGTGCGGGGCATCGTCGAGCATCTCCTCCAAAATGATGGCTTTGGTTCATAGCTAAGAACACAGGCGCGACAGTAATAGAGCCAAACCCCGCCGTTTGAGCGGAGCCGAAACCCCGCTGGTTGAGCGGAGCCGAAACCCCGCTGGTTGAGCGGAGCCGAAACCCGCCTGAGTGCAGTCAAGATCTGCCTTGACGGGCAACTAAATTTGGACAGGATGCTGGCCGTAATAGGGAACAACGGATTGCCAGTCTCCTGGTTTTTTTTGCTGCCATTGGGCGAAGCCGAGGTGGAGCAGATCAGCGGTGGTGTGGCCAAACCCGCCTTCTACCTGGAGCGCAGTGGAGGAATGGGGATGGGCGGTGAGGGTCTGCGCCCACTCGTCTGGGGATCGTACCTGGTCTGCTAGTGTGACGGTGAGAATGCCGTTTTGTCGGGTGTAGAGAGCGGTGTGCAACTGTCCCCGTTGTGCGGGCATGGCGATCGCCACATCCAACGCATCGGCTTGGGGATGGAACGCATAGTGGTGGTGGGCGATCGCCCCTAAGCTCGAAATCCCAAAGAGGGGGATCCCTAGTTGCTGGGCTAGGGTGCGGGCTGTAACGACGCCCAAGCGGGTTCCGGTAAAGCTGCCTGGCCCGATGGCAACGGCCAAAAACCGCACATCGGCCCATCGTTGGGGTGGCAAAAAAGCCTGCAACAAATCGTGTAGCTGCGTCGATAGATCTCGCCCCAGCGGCCAAACCTGTTGCCGGATGTGAACGATGCCGTGCGCCGTTGCAGATCCCAACGCTAAGCCAAAGTCTGGGCTACTGGTATGAAGGGCTAGGCCATAGCCATCTAGATCTGTCATAGAGAGGTTGTTTGGGTTGAGGATCGATCGCCCTGCATCTGTAAGGCTGCGGCTCCTAGGTATAGCTCACCCACTTTGGGGTCATTGAGCAAATCAGCGCCTGCGCCTTCAAAGCGATCGCGCCCCGCATCTAGCACATAGCCCCGATGCGCCATGGCCAGAGCTTTGCGGGCATTTTGTTCGACCAGCATAATCGCCATGCCCATTTCGTTGATTTGGCGAATCCGCTGGAACACGTCATTCACCAAAAGGGGCGATAGCGCAGCAGATGGTTCATCCAAAATGAGCAAAGCCGGATCGAGCATCAGCGCCCGACCCATGGCGAGTTGCTGGCGTTCACCCCCTGATAGGGTGCCTGCCCGCTGGTGTCGGCGCTCGGCCAACACCGGGAAGGCATCATAAATACGCTGCTTGAGTCCCTGTAAGGGGATATTGCGGATAAACGCCCCCATCTCTAGGTTTTCTTCAAGGGTCAGAGACGGAAAAACGTTGGCAATTTGCGGGACATACCCCATGCCCTGGCGCACAATTTGATCGGACTTCAAGCCTGTAATAGCCTTTCCTTTGAAGGTAATGGATCCTTGGTTGGGGGTCAGTAACCCAAAAATCGCCTTGGCCAAGGTTGATTTTCCTGCACCATTAGGCCCAATGACAGCCACCAACTCACCCGGATTGATCTCAAAGTTGACCCCTTGCAAAATGTTGAGGTCTTTGATGTACCCCGCATGGACATTTTCAACCCGCAACAGCGGTTCTACGGGTCGTGGAGGGATGGGCTGCGGTGTCGAATCGGTCATGGCATTTAGGCAGGGGGAGGAAGTCGGCGGTTCCATGGGGAAGGGCGCGCAAACTAGGCGGGGGTTGCTTGCAGGTCGGGTCGTTCTTCGGGCACGATCGCCCCTTCGACAGGGCAAACCTGCAGGCAAATGCCGCAATCAATGCAAGTAGAAAAATCAATCCAACACCAGTCGGTGCCTTTGGTATTTTTGCTAGGGCCAGGATGGATGCAGGCGACTGGGCAGGCATCTACGCAATCGGCAACGCCTTCGCATGTGTTGGTAACAATGGTGTGTGGCATCGGTATTTTCGTCTCAATCAGCGGTTAATCTGCTCTCAATGACCGTCATCATTTTCAGGGATTAGGAGCACCCCAAGGGAAAATGAATTGCGGCACAAAATTCTGACTATCTATGATTCTGACCATCCATTTGACATCAATCAATTGGTATCAATTCATTGGATGGCAATTTGACGATCAAGTGTGACGATCAAGACTGACGATCAAGACTGACGATCAAGACAGTGACTCATATTTAATGTACCGCCCTGTTGGGAGGTCTGCACGCCCTTTTATCAGAATCTCTGCGCTTTGCTGGGGCAGGGATGGGGCAGCCTTTCTAGAGACTTGTCAGGTTTGCTGTTGGGCGCAGCCCTAGGAGAGGGTCTCGATGGTGACGGAGTGATCGGCACTCACCCATGCAATTTGGCGAATGTGGCGATCGCCCGCATAGGCGCGCACTGCTTCTGGTGTTTGTTGCATGTCTAGCTCGACCTCGACGCAGACCGGGTGATCCACCTTGCGGAGGCGTTGGGCATGGGTAAAGGCCGCTGCGATCGCTTGGGGGGTGGTGGCGACAACAAGCCAATCGACCGCCGGAGGCTGTAATGGTAGCTGACCAGACGGCAACAGCGCTTGGTGCAATTCTTCGAGGTTAAACACAAACCCGATCCCTGGGGTGCTATCACCGGTGGGGTGGTATAGCCCTAGGAGCTGGTCGTAGCGCCCGCCTTGCCCCAAAATGCGCCGCCCGGTGTCGCTAGAGCTAACAATTTCAAAGACGATCCCAGTGTAATAGTCGAAGGTTTGGATCAGGCTCAGATCGAGGACGAGGCTAGGAGCCGTCGCACTGGCTGGCTCCATTGCATCCTGTAACAGCTCGACCAAGGATTTGAGCCGCATCAGAGCCTCTTGCTGGGCGGCGTCTAAGGGGAGCGCCGACACCGCTTGCAAAACATCTTGAGGTTTGCCCCGCAGATCGAGGAGCATGAGGGCGCGATCGCGCAACTCTGGGGAGAGGGGCAGTTGCTCGAGGCACAGGCGATCGAGATGGGCGATCGCCTCCCGGACTTGGGGCCGTAGAGCCTCTGGGAAGGCTGAGAGGAGCGATCGCGTTAGCCCTGCTTCCCCTAACACCAGATGACAACCGGCCAAGTTTAGATTTTGGAGGCAATCACGCAGCAGCCCCAGCACTTCCGCATCCGCTGCCAAACTGCCTGCCCCCAGCAACTCTACCCCCGCTTGGTAGAACTCTTGCTGGCGGTCAAAGTGAGATTGGGGCGATCGCCGAAACACATTGGCATTGTAATAAAACCGCAGGGGATAGCCGCCCTGCCCCATCCGCGTTGCCGCTGCTCGCGCAATCGAAGCCGTGAGTTCGGGGCGTAACCCCAACTCGTCTTCTTCTGACCCTTGCAATTGTAGAACCGTAGACCGCTGTACTGCACCTCCAGCCATCAGCGTATCTAGCCGCTCTAGGGTTGAGGTGATGATGCGGTGGTATCCCCAGCGGTGAAACACCTGTTGCAGTCGTTCCTCAATCCAGCGTTTTTGAGCCACATCGACTGGGAGCAAATCCCGTGCCCCAATCGGCGGTTGGTAAACCATTACTTTTTCTTCCCACCAAACAAACCAAACAAACCGCCTCCATCCGACTTGCCGCCCGACTTGCCGCCCTTAGGAGCCGTTTTGCTGCCGGCCTTCGTCGAATCTCCGGCCTTCGCGTTCTGCGGATCTGCCCGCTGCAGCCCTTGCTGCGCTGCCGTGTCATCGGGGTTGAGTTCTAGCGCCTTACGAAAATGGATCTTGGCCATTGTCGATTGGTTCGCCTTCAGATAAATGCCCCCCAATCGGGTGTGCGTATGGGCATGCAGCGGACTGACTTGCAGCGCGTCTCGCAGTTCTTTAATGGCGGCTGTAAAGTTATTTTGGTTTTCAAAATCTTGGGCGCGCCGCAAATACGCGGCCAAGATTGATTCCCGATTCGGAGGGGCTTTCTTCGCTGTCGCATCGGCAACCGTGCCACCGGGTTTCGCACCCGTTGGCTTAGCCGCTGTTGCTTGAGACCCCGACGTAGTGGCCGTGGCCGAACGGTTAGAGGAAATCTCTAATCCATTTCCATCATTGACCTTGCGCATCAGGTAAACCATATTGAGTTCACTGATTTGCCCCGTAACTTGCAAGGTCTGTTCAAGGTGGTTGTATTGATCAGTGGCCAGATCTTGAATGGCCTTGCGATAGGCCATTTCTATGGCTCCTCGCTCACTGGCCAATTTGCGGGCCGGTTCGCTAGTCAAGATGACCGTTTCTTGCTGGCGCAGGGTTTGTTGCCCCTTTAACTTCAGCAGCAATTGATATTCGATGAAGTTTTTCTCGTCAGAGAGCTTTTCGTAGGCTGGGTTGACGAGCTTCGACAAAAACTCTGCTGCCCGTTTGCGGTCTTGTTCGCTAGCCTTGGCACAACTGTCAGGATGGAGCCGTCGCGCCAGCTTTAAGTAATGCTTGCGGATTTCCTTTGGGTCAGCATCAACGGGCACGCCCAAAATAGCGTGATGATCCGTGAAATCGTTTGTAAAGAGGCCTTGTTCAATTTTGATGGACATTCCCCTGAAAATCGTAGTGGAAGTTAACCGGAGGATAAGACCGCTCAAGTTTGGGTCAGGTTCTGAGCAGAGTTTTTATCAGTTTACTTCGCTTAACCTCTATTCTAGGTATTCATCCGGACAAATTCTGATAAGGGCTGGACAGAATCTAGAATTTGACTGAGTTCAGAGTGAATTAGTCCGTTAGTGGCTAAAACTCTGCCAGATTGCAGGTCAAAGGGTTGTTCGTTGTAAGCGGTGACGCGCCCCCCGGCTTCCTCTACGAGCAATACGCCCGCCGCCAAATCCCACGGTGATAGACCCCGTTCCCAGTAGCCCTCTAGCCGTCCACAGGCCACATAGGCCAGGTCGATGGCCGCTGCCCCGCCCCGCCGTACACCGTGGGTGAGATCGGTGAGGTGGCAAAATTCGGCGTAATTATTGTCTGTTTGGGTGCGGCGGTCGTAGGCAAACCCAGTGACGAGCAAGCTTTCTTGCACCGTGTTAGTGGAGGAAACTCGGATGGGCTGGCGATCGCGCATTGCCCCCATTCCTCGAATCGCCTGGAATACTCTTGGCGCATAGGGTCATAAATCACCCCGACCTGCGGCACCCCATCGACCAAAAGACCAATGGATACCCCAAACACGGGGTATTGATGGGCATAGTTGGTGGTGCCATCCAACGGGTCGATCGCCCATAGATAGGAGCTTTCCTTGGCTCCCTGTGGCCCTCCTTCTTCTGCCAAAATGGCATGGGTTGGGAAGTGGCGCATCAGCACCGACACGATTACGTTTTCTGCGGCATGATCGGCCTCGGTCACTAGGTTGCCAGACGCCCCCTTCTTTTCGATGGATTCTAATTGGCCAAAGTGCGATCGCAGAATCGCCCCCGCCTGCCAAGCAGCTTCGGTGGCCACATCTAAAAACATAGAAAGTTGATGAATGGTCAGACTACCAGTGGGCATAGAAAAATTATATAAACGGTACTTGATCACCCTGGTGTGGGGCTAGTGCCATCCTACCCATTGGAGTCCTTTTTTTGAGACTAAACCGAGGCTGTCTGGCAACCTAAAGGGCTTGTCAGGCCGACACAGAACCTTAGAAAAGCTTCAAAGCCCCTCGCTCGTTTAGGAAGAGCAGGAAGAGGGTGTTTATCTCTGCTAGTTCCAAGGTGGGTTGAGTGGGTTGGGCGATCGCCACCACCCCGCCACTCACCCGCTCAAGCACTGCCAGTCGGCATCATTCCAAGGTGGCGCGAAACTGGCTGGGGCTTTGGCGCATCGGCGAGGCCGTTGCCCAAATGCCATGCCCTAGCAGCCGCGCCTGTTCTTGGGCATGGCTAAAGCGGTTGGCATAGGGGATATGGGTCATGAGGGCATTTTGGCTGGGTTCTTGCATTAACCCCCAACCTTCAGCCAATAGATCGGCATTGACCAAGTCATCCCCGACC
>Ga0105049_10001923_pt1 | contig 24607 bp, 18 predicted proteins | sample MAT06_FD_78087 | JGI IMG/M metagenome (GOLD analysis project Ga0105049, IMG submission 78087) | Freshwater microbial communities from Lake Fryxell liftoff mats and glacier meltwater in Antarctica - MAT-06 | ecosystem: Environmental > Aquatic > Freshwater > Ice > Liftoff microbial mat | place...
AAACCGGGAGGAATGGCATCGGGCGCATAGGGATGCTTAGGGCGGCGGGCGGCGAGGTGGCAAGGCCGGGAAGCTGATCGTCGCCCCCCACGCGAGGGGGGTCCTTGGGGCGGGCGCATGGCGAGACGATGCCGATGGTCCGATGCAGGTTGTCTCCGGTCCCGCCGGGCGCCAGAGGATCTACTATCAGGCGCCGCCCGCGATGCGAGTCGCTGCTGAGATGTCGCGCTTCATCGATTGGTTCAATCGCCGCGACGAGCCCGAGGGCCTGCTTCGCGCCGGGCTTGCGCATCTGTGGTTCGTGACCATCCGTCCGCTGGAAGACGGCAGCGGCCGCGCGGCACGCTCGACATCACCGATTGGCTCCTGTGGTTCCTCGCCTGCCTCGCGCGCGCCATCGATGGCGCGGACGCCACCCGTGGCCCCATCCTGCGCAAGGCCGACTTCTGGCAACGCCACGCGGGGCAGGACCTCAACCCGCGCCAGCGCTTGGTGCTGAATCGCTACGTCGACGGCTTTGCGGGAAAACTCACCGCCAGGAAGTGGGCTGCCTTCGGCAAGTGCTCGATCCCCACGGCACAGCGCGACATCAACGATTTGCTGGAATGCGGGATGTTGAAGAGGAACGCGGGGGGGGAGCAAGAATGTGAGTTGAGAGGTGGTGTAAAAGTTGTATCAATTTCACCAATGACTGCTCAGCGCCTTTCGGATTCCAATCCGTCGGCAAAAGGGACCGCGAAGCAAAGTAGCACGGTGCGCGTACCCCTGCGGCGGCACCCAAAAGCACGGCGGGCATCCGAGGTCTGGTCGTGCATGGACAGGATGTCCATGCTACCGCAGAGGTCGACTATACGATAGGGGATAATGCCCCAACGATGGGAGGGAAAAGCTATGCTGGTTTCCCCTCCTCCACCAGCGCCCTCCACGGAATCTCCGTTGGCAGGCGCAATGTCGGGCCGGGGATCGAGAAATTGAGTGGCGCGTTCAGCGGCGCGGCGACGGCGGCGGCGGTGCTGGTGGCGAGGTTTCGGTAGGCGGTGGGGAGCGCGAGGGGCGGGATTTCGGTGTTGATGCGGAGCGAGGCGAGTGGGATCGTGGGAATCCGTCCCGGGTGTTGGTGATGGGTGCTCGCACTGCGCGAGGCGAATACTCCCACGGCGAGCGCGGCGGCGAGGCCGATGGCGGCGGTGGCGCCCAGGGCGCGGCGGCGCGATTTGTGCCGGTGTTCGCGTTCCAGCGTCGCCATGATCCCCGCGTGGAGGGAGGAGGGAACCGGCGGGTCCTCGACTCCTTCGCGCAGGAGGGTGTCCAGTTCGTGGTCTGGGGCGTGGTGGGTCATCGGCGTTCCTCCATGGTGATCAACCGCTCGACGGCGTGGCGCAGTTGCTGCCGCAGGCGGTGCAACGCGACAGCGACGGTGTTTGGTCGCTTGCCGAGGGTTTCGGCGATGGTCTCCACGGCGAGTTCCTCGCGATAGTGGAGGTGAAAGAGCGCGGCGGATTCTCCGCGAAGTTCAGCGACGGCGCGCGCGAGGAGGTTGGCGTCCTGCATGCGGGCAAGGTCGTCGCCGGGCACTGCCGCGCGGTCGTCGGCGATGTCGATGGGCTCGCCAAATTCGTCGTCGAGCGACACGACCAGCACGCGGCGGTGGCGTCGCGCGTGCTGGTGGGCGGCGTTGGCGGCGATGCGCAGGATCCACGGGCGGAAGGGGCGCTTGCGGTCGAAGCGCGCGAGGGCGCGGTAGGCCTTGAGGAAGGTCTCCTGCGCGAGGTCCTCGGCGTCCTCCGCGCTGCCGGTCATGCGGTGGAGGAGTGTATAGACAGCCCTCTCATGGCGCGCGACCACGTGCTCGAAGGCGCGAAGGTCGCCGGAGAGCGTGCGCGCGATGGCCTCGCCGTCGGCGTCGGCTCCCCGCGTCGTGTCCGGCGCGGGGAGCGAGAGATCGCGGAATGCCATGGTGACGTTCATCGGTTCCGAATCGGTTCCTCAGTGCTGGACTTGCGTGGCGAGATCGATCAGCTCGTCGTTGGCGAGGGTCATGTTCATTTCGATCACGCGCCCGTCTTGGGCCGGGGGAAAGGTGACTTTGCCGGCCATCTCGGCGAGCATCGGATTGTCCCTCTGGATCTGGGCGAGGGCCTTGGCGCCCTTGGCCATGTCGAGCCATTGCGTTGCAAAGTCAGGCTCGGGGGCCACGGTCATGGTCATATTCATTTCCTCGCCCGTCAAGCGCATGGTGGCGGTGGCGGAGGCGACGCGGAGCTTGGCGCCGGGGCAGGTCTCCTGGCGCGTGATGAGGATTCCCCACCCGGCCAGGGTTGCGGCGTCGGCGGGGACAGCTTTCGCCTCGGCCGTGCCCTTGAGTGCGCCCGCGGGGTTCCCCATCGCGGCGACCGAGGCCTCCATGGCGGCCTTGGAGTTCCATAGGATGAGGGCGCCCGGCTCGGGAAAGGTTGCAAATTTGAGGCGGTCCTCGCCCTCGTCCAGCCACTCGTGGATGGCGCGGCCGCCTTGCTGATACGTCTTGTAGGTGCTGTTGGCTTGCACGAGGACGAGGAGACGGGCCTCGTCGAATCGCCCCTCGAAGACAACGCCCACCGAGTCGTCGTCGTTCACGCGTGAGAAGAGCGACACGCGATCCACATCTTTCATCAGATCGACGCCGCTGATGGCCTTGAGGCCGGCAAGCTGGGCATCGGACTTGGGCTTCTTGAGGACGGGCCAAGCGGCCTTGAAGGTGCTGGAGTCGATGATCTGCCGCGTGTCGAGGCTGGCGACCACCTCGTAGTCAGCGGGAACAGCAGCCAGCAGATCGATTGCGGCGCGCGAGGACATCGGGACGAGGAGCAGGGCACTGGCGGCGATCAGGCCAAGAGCGGAACGAAACATGTGGGAAGCCTCCTTGGGATTGGACCCGCGCGGCAATGGTGGCGGGGCTCTGCCATAAGATACGCATGTCGCGGTAGGACATTACAGGGCGCCTTCGGAATTCGGCAAAAAGTAGGGCGCCGCATCGATTCCGTCCACAGGAAGTTGATCCGCTTTGACAGCCTACACCCTTGCCTTTCCTTGATTTGTTTGCGAAGTTTGCTCCTTCAAGTTCCCGTCCATGAGGGGTTTTATCCGAATCTTTTGTCGGATTTTTTTATTTGTCTTGACCGCCGGCCCTCCTTCCACTTAGGCTTTTCCACGGTGTGAGCGAACACCGATAACTCCCGGGAGAGAGAGAATTCCGCCATGTCATCCGCATACCCCCCCGATGCGATTCCCACACGATCCGGGCTGCTGCGCCGCCGGAGCGAGTCGCGCATCGCCTCCATCCTGTATGAGCTGTGGAAAGAGGGCCCCATTTCCCGCGGGGCGCTGGCGGACCGCATGGGGCTCAACCTGCCGACGGTTTCGGCGGTGGTTCAGGACTTGATCAAGGCGGGGGATCTGGTGGAGGAGGGTTTTGCGACCTCGACCGGTGGGCGCAAGGCGCAGCTTCTGGACGTGAACCCCAAGCGCGGCGGCATCGCGGCGATCGAGTTCTCGTCCCGCGGGGTGCTCTCGGCCTCGTCGGACATGAAGGGTCGCCTGCACAACCACGTGATCCGCCCCTTCAACATCGCCGCGGGCAAGGAAGGCGCGCTGCAGGCGATCATCGAGGCGCTTGAAGACCAGAAGCAGTTCCTCAAGGACGACGAGGGCCTCGAACTCGCCCGCATCGGCGTCGTGATCAGCGGCCTAATCGACGAAGAGAAGGGCATCTCGTTGCGGTTTCCGCGCTTCGACGACTGGCAGAACGTCCCCGTGGTGGACATCCTGACGAAGCACTTCAAGGTGCCTGTGGACCTGTGCAACCACGTGATCGGGACAACGCTGGCGGAGTCGATCTTTGGCCGGTTCAAGGACTTGCAGAACTACATCTACATCCACCTGGGGCCGGGCCTCGGCGCGGGGATCGTGGTGGATGGGCTGGTCTATCGCGGGCCGAAGTCCACGGTGGGCGAGTTCGGCCACATGACGGTCGATGACAACGGGCCGATCTGCTACTGCGGGAACTATGGCTGCCTGGAGACGCTGGCATCCGACTGGGCGTTGGTCTCCCAGGCGGAGACCGCCATCAAGGATGGCGTCCAGAGCCATATCCCGGAGCACATCGACGATTCCGGCAAGATCACGCCGGTGGCGATCTTCCAAGCCGCCGATCTGGGCGACCGCCTGGCGGGCAACATCATCGACAGGGCGGGCCACTTCCTGGGCACATCGCTGGCGTCGCTGGTGAACCTGTTTGCGCCAGAGGCGATCATCTTCGGCGGTTCCATGTCGGAGGAGGGCGAGCGCCTGCTCAAGTCGATCCGCCATACGATGAAGCGGCGCGCGCTGGAGGCGCTGGAGCGCGACATCAAGGTGGACCTGTGCAGCTTTGGCCAGCAGGCCGGGGTGGTCGGGGCCGTTGCGGTGGCTCTGCACCGTCACTACACCAGCTTTAGCGAATAAGGGTGCACACGGAAGGGTTGAAGGATGCGGGCACCCAATTTGCTGGCCATTCAAACATGAGTTTGAATCCCGCGCTGCCGCGTCCCATTCCCACGCCAGCCTCCCCTGTCCCGGATCGCCATTCCTCGGCGGAGACCCGGCACCGCCTGCTGGAGTCAGCCGGCGCCGTTTTCGCGCAGAAGGGATACCAGGCAGCCACGATCCGCGAGATCTGCCAGCTGGCAGAGGCCAACGTGGCCGCGGTGAACTATCACTTTGGCGACAAGGAACGGCTCTATCACGCCGTCTTTGTGGATTTCTTCAATCAGGCGGAGCGGCGCTTCCCCGCCATCGTGGCGCATCCCGAGGGAACCGATCCCGAGGTGGTACTGGCCAGCTTCATCCGAAACTTTGTGGGGCGCGTGCTGGACCCGGGAAAGCCCAGCTATCACGGCAAGATCATGGCGCGCGAAATGATCGAGCCCACCATGGCGATGGACTTCGTGTTCGAAAACCACATGAGGCCCATGTCGGCGGAGCTATTCCGCATCGTCCGCGCCATGATGGGCGATCGGGCCGCGACGGACACGATCGTCAGCGTGTGCCACAGCATCATCGGCCAGTGCGTCTTTTATTGCCATGCCCAGCCGGTGTTGGAAAGAATGGAACCCAACCTTGTTTTCGACGAAACTCGCGTGGACGCCATCGCGCGCCACGTGATTGATTTTTCGCTCCATGCGATCCGGGGGATGATGGCGGAATTCGGATCGGATTCAACAGCGGTCAAACCGGGCTAGAGCCCCGAATATCAGGAGAGTCGCAGAATGATATCGACGAAGTTCGCATGCACATTGGTTCTCGCCGGTCTTTTGACCGGATGCGTCGCGGTTGGTCCGGACTACAAGGCGCCGGACAAAGTCCTTTCCGCCGAGTGGACGGCGCAGGGCGCCAACGCCCTGGCCGGTCCCGCGGAGGCGAGGTGGTGGACGCTGTTTGGCGACCAGAAGCTAGACAGCTTGGTTGATCGCGCCATCGCGGCGAACACCGACCTGCGCGTGGCGACGGCCCGTGTGCAGGAGGCGCGCGAGCTTCGCCGCGCCGCCACGTCGGGCCTGTTTCCCGTGGTTGACGGCAACGCATCGGCCACGCGCCGCCGGGCGAGCGAGAATCTTGGCCCGCGCGGCCAAACCTCCCGAAGCTCCAATGGCGACAAGATCACGAACAACTTCGAGGGGGGGCTCGACGCCTCGTGGGAACTCGACGTCTTTGGCCGCGTCCGCCGCGAAGTCGAAGCGGCGACCGCAGACCTTGAGGCCCTTGAAGAGAATCGCCGCGACGTGTTGGTGATCCTCCTGGGCGATGTGGCCGGGAACTATGTGGAGCTGCGAGGCGTTCAGAACCGCCTGACCGTGGTTCGGAGGAACTTGACGACGCAGGGAGAGACGCTGCGCCTGACGCAGACGCGCTTCGACGCAGGCCTGGGAACGCGCCTGGAACTCGCCCGCGCAGAGGCCCAGTTGGCCGAAACGGAGGCGCAGGTCCCCGCCCTCGAGTACTTCGAGCGCCAGTCGATCCATCGGCTAGGGGTGTTGGTGGGCGCGGAGCCCGGCTCGCTTGCCGAAGAGCTGCTGCCCCCCACCGCGATCCCCGCCGTTCCCGCGACGCTGGCGATCCAGCCGCCCGCGGACATGCTGCGCCGCCGCCCGGACATCCGGCGCGCCGAGCGCGAACTGGCCGCCGCCACCGCCCGCACCGGCGTGGCCAAGGGCGACCTGTACCCCCGCTTTGTCTTCGGCGGAAACTTGGGCCTGGCGACGTCGGACCTCTCCGACCTCTCCACGGGCACAAGCCGCACGTGGGCCTTCGGTCCGTCGGTTTCCATCCCGCTCTTCAATGCCGGCGAGCTCCGCGCACGACTTCGTGCCGCGGGGGCCCGTCAGGAACAGGCCTTGGCGCGCTATGACCAGACGGTGCTCAACGCGCTGGAGGAGGTCGAGAATGCCCTCGTGCTCCTCAATACAGAACGCCAGCGCCGCGACGCCCTCGCGCGCGCCGTGGAGGCCTACCAGCGCGCGTCCAAGCTCTCCAACGACCTCTTCACCCAGGGCCTGATCGACTTCTTCGACGTGTTGGATTCGGACCGCAACCTACTGGATTCGGAACGGAACCTGGCCGGCGTGGAAGCGACCCTGACCCGCGCCGCCGTCTCGGTGTACAAGGCAATGGGCGGCGGGTGGGACGATGTGCCGATGGAAAGCGAAGCACAGGGCACCGAGGACAAATAGGGGTTTCCACATCGCGGGTTCCCGTGCATGACATCGCGCGGGAGCCCGACAACCCGTGGACCGCAGCGCCTGGCGACAGACACCCAGCGAACGACCCGCCCCCGGCGAGGGGGCAGGGGCCGAGCCGCCCGAGTTTGCCCACGGGTGGCTGGAAGGCGTGCGCCTTTTCTGCGAAGAAGACTATGACGGCGCGCGGCGGCGGTTTCAGTCGCTGTTGCTAACGTCGCCGGATCGGCCCGCGCTGCTGGCGGCGTGCGGGCATTGCCACCTGCACGCGGGGGATGGGCCGAGGGCGCTGGAGTTCTATGAACGCGCGGAGCGCGTCGGCGCGGCGCTCCCGGAAGTTGCCTACAACATCGCGATCCTCTCGCTGCGCACGGGGCAGCCGTCGCGCGTGATCGAGCGCTTCCGCTCGCTGCTCGATGCACCCCCGGCGATTCAGTCGGGCCGATTCTATCTGGGGCTGCTGTTCAAGTCGCAGGAAGAATTCCTCTGCGAAGTATGCCTCTACCTGGGACAGGTCCACCGCGAGCTGGAGGACATGCGTCAGGCGCGGGCGTGGCTGGAGCAGGCGCTCCTCCACCGGCCAGAGAACGTGACCGCGCTTCAGCGACTAGCCGAGGTGGCGATCGTCTCGCGCAGCTACATCGAGGCCATCGGCCACCTGACGCGCGTGACGGAGATTTCGCCGCTGGAGGAGGACCGCATCAACGCCCACAACAATCTGGGCATCGCCTGCTATGAGAACGGCATGCTGGAGGATGCGATCCAGCATCTGACGTGGGTGCTCAAGCGCTCTCCGGCGAATCCGTCGGCGATTCACAATCTCAGCTTCATCTATGAGCGGGAGGGTATCTTCCGAGACTCGGGATCTCCGTCGCTGGCAATCCGGTTTGTGGATGTGGAGGAGGGCGCGCTTCCCATTTTCCAGCTCAGTGCGAGCGAGCAGGAGTCGCCGCCAGGCGGACCCGCCATCGTGGGGCGCAGCGCGGAGATGCTCCGCGTGATGCGCCACGCCCGTGTGGCGGCGGCGGCGGACGCGCCGGTGCTGATCCGCGGAGAGAGCGGCACGGGCAAGGAGCTGCTGGGGCAACTCATCGCCCTGAACTCCTCGCGGCGCGCCGATCCGTTTGCGGTGGTCAACTGTTCCGCCGTGTCGGAAGCGGACTTGGAGAGCGAGCTTTTTGGACACGAGAAGGGCGCCTTCACAGGAGCCCGCGCGCGAAAACTCGGCGCGCTGGAATCCGCCCGCGGCGGAGCGGTGTTCCTGGACGAGGTCGCCGATCTGACGCCGCGCATGCAGGGGCGCCTGCTGAGGGCGATGCGCGAGGGCGGCTTCGTCCCCATGGGAGGAACCTCCGAGGTGAAGCTGGACGTGCGGGTGATCTCCGCCACGAATCGCGACCTATCCTGTGCCGTCCGCGCGGGCACGTTTCGCGAGGACCTGTTCTATCTCCTGAAGGTGATCCCCATCGAGATACCGCCCCTGCGCGAGCGGAGCGAGGATGTGCCGTTGCTGGTGGATTTCTTCCTCCAGAAATACGCACGCCACGAAGCCGGGCGCCGACCGCGTTTTCCCGCGGAGGACCTTCGCGCGCTGATGGAGTACGACTGGCCCGGCAATGTCCGGGAACTCGAGAACCTGGTTCAGCGCGCCGCCGTCATGGGTAGCCAGTCGAGCCTCTACCTCGAGGAAGTCGCCCGCCTGCGCCGCGCCCGCTCCACGGTGCCGCGCCGGGCCAAGGCGGCCGGGGACGCGATCAGCTATCCCCTCAACCTCAGCCTCGCCGATCTGGAGATGCGCCACATCAAGTCGGTGCTCGAAAGCTGCGGCGGCAACCAGCGGCAGGCGGCGAAGATCCTGGGGATTAATCCGACGACGCTGTGGAGGAAGCTGAAAAGCAGGGATGAGGGATGAGGGATCAAGGGCTGGTGGCGAACGGTGGCTGACGGATATATGTATATACGATATAAAGCCCGTTCATCCCATGCCTTATCCCTCATCCCTGCTTTTCATCCCTGCTGTCCATCCCTCAGTATGCGAACCACGTGGTCCGATCCACGACGCCTAGTCCCTCGATCCATGCGGCGATGAAGTCGGTGGCGCGCGAGTCGGGGCGGGAGGTGCCGAGGGGGGGCATGGCCTGGCCGGATATGCGGCTGCTCATGCGCAAGTGGACGACGGAGTTCGCGACGTCGCCGGGCTTGATGAGGCGGGAATTTGGGTCGATGGAAAAGCGGATCGGACGGACATCCACGAGCGACATGTCGCCGAGCGGAGTCTCCCACCGCATGTCCATCGAGGCGCCGGTGGGACCGCCGGGCTGGTGGCACATGGCGCAGTTGGAATCGAAATAGGCCTTGGCCCGCTGCACCAGCGGCAGCGTGTCGTCCATGTAGTCGGGCATTCGCGGCAGCTGGGCCACGGGGCGCGGCAGGGCGGAGGCGAAGACGCTCTGCATTTCCAGGCGCTCGATCTGGTTCTGTGTTTCCCCATCCCCAGGGTGGGCGATCTCGAAATTCATGGCGGCGGTGTTGAGGCCAAGGACGCGATTGGCGACCTGCGTGTGGCAGGTCATGCAATCCGTCCGGCTGGGGTAGCGCCAGGCATAATCGACGGTGTCGCCATCCAAGTTGGTGATCTGGTAGGCGCGGTCCTTGCCGGTGTTCAGGAGGATCGCGTCAGTCTGGTCGGCGTTCCACTCGTAGCTGAAGCCGTTCCACTGGCCGTCCTTGCGAAGCATCACGCGCGTCTCGATGCGGACGGCGCTCGCCGTGGTGTGGCGATCATCCAGCGGCAGGGCGAAGTTCTTGATAAGTACGGTTTCCTCGGGAAAGTCCCAGCCGTTCTCCTCGCGGAAGCCGATCTGGCCGAGGCCGGGCATGGCGACGTACCGTTCCTTGCGCGCGTTATCGGACCAGAGCTGGGCGCTGGGGCGGTAGTAGATGACTCCGGGGACTTCATGGCCGAGGCCGCTGGCGGCGGCGAGCAGCGCGGGCAGCTCGCTGAGGCGGCGCGGAAACGTGTCGGGCGCGGGGGCTCCGGAGGCGGGTATCACGATGTTGTATTCGTTCTTGCCGCCGGTGCCTTCCTCCAACATCGCGAGCGAACCATCGGCGCGCTGGAGGAGGACGATGCCCTCTCCGTTGGGGGTATCGGCGAGGAGGCCGGGGCCGACGAGTTGGAAGCCGTCGAAGCGCAGGGCCTTCAGCTTGGCGCCCGCCTCGTCGAAATAGACATAGGCGCCGTAGAGCTCTGGGTGCTGGGAACCGGTATAGTAGATGCCGGGACCGAGCTTTCGCCCCGTGCCGCCGTGGGGGAGGGAGAGGAGGGGAAACTGGTATTCGAAGAAGGCGCAGTTGTAGCCGCCGGCGGGGAAGCACTCCTCGCCCTCCATGACCGGCCATCCATAGTTGCCGCCGAGGGTGAGAAAGTTCACCTCGTCGGCGCGGGACTCGCCCAGATCACAGACGATGGCGTTGCCGCTGGTGGGATCGAAGGCGAGGCCCTTGGGATTGCGGAACCCCCAGGCATAGATTTCCGGCAGGCCGGTTTTGCCATCGGTGCGCGGCGCCACGAAGGGATTGCTTGCGGGAATGTGGTAGGCCAAGCCCTCGTCTGGCGTTCCGGTCACGTCGATGCGGAGCACCTTGCCGTGGTAGTTCTGAGTATCCTGGGCGCGGGCGCCGCCGACGGAGGCTCCCCCGCCGCCGTCGCCGATGGTGGCATAAAGAAGGCCGTCGGGGCCGAACTCCAGATCGCCGCCGGGGTTGACGGTTCCCGCGGTCTCGAACTGGATCAGCAACTCCTCCGCTGCCGCGCCGTCGCCCGTTGCCAGGGGATCTGCCTTGGTAAACCGGCATATGCGTGTAAAGGTCGGCGTGCTGGCGCTATGGTACATGCCATAGAATACGCCGGTCGTGGCGTAGTCCGCGGCGAAAGCGACGTCCATTAAGCCCAACTCGCCCTCGGCATTCACCATGGCACTGATAGACAGAAAGGCGCCGAGGCGAATCTGGTCGCCGAACCGCACGCCGACGTTTCCGGCGCGCTGGACTTGTACAAATCGAAGATCGGGGGTGGGCATCTCCACAAGGGCATGGGAGACGGTGACGAAGGGATTGAGGACGAGGAACTCGAAGGTCTTGGGATCAAAGGCCGCGCGCGGCAGCTCGTCGATCAGCAGCGTCGTGTTGGCCTCGCGCGGGGGCGCCCCCGATTGGGCCGTTCCCATGGTCGCCGCCAGAACCGCCGCACCTGCCCCAGCCGCACGCATCCACCCTGAAATCGCACCCATATCCGTTCTCCATTCCTCGCCACAGGCGACTGGACGAGCAGGCCCGAAACCCGCCGGGGGGTCAATCCGGGTATGGGGATTTCACGCGATTCAGGGTGCAAGCTGTGGGAAAATCGGATGTGCGAAATCCACCGGAGGCCCCCAAGTTATCCACAGCTTCCCAACACCCCGGGATTCGGATTGCCACTGTTCGGCCGGGCGTGTCACCCTTCGTTGTACGTCATCGCATGCGCGGCTTCGCGGCCGCGTCACCTGCTCCTGCGGATTGTTCTCCATGTTCCTCAAGCGCCTCGAGCTGCACGGCTTCAAGTCCTTCGCCCACAAGACCGCCATCGATTTCCTCCCCGGCATTACCATCGTGGTGGGGCCCAATGGCTGCGGTAAGTCCAACGTGCTCGACGCGATCCGGTGGGTGCTGGGAGAGACGAGCGCCAAGTCGCTCCGTGGGGCCAAGATGGGCGACGTGGTGTTTCGGGGCTCGGCGTCGCTGAAGTCGGCGCACTTTTCCCAGGTCAACCTGATCGTCAACAACGAGCCCGGCTACCTGAAGGTTGACCAGAGCGAGGTGATGGTGACCCGGCGCCTGTTTACCGACGGCGACGCGGAGTACATGATCAACAAGCAGAAGGCCCGCATGAGGGACGTACACGAACTCTTCCTGGATACGGGCCTGGGCGCGGACGGCTATTCGATCATCGAGCAGGGCCAGATCGGCCAGATCGTGGGCGCCAAGCCGACGGAGCGCCGTGAACTCTTCGAGGAAGCCGCGGGCATTTCCCGCTACAAGGCGCGCCGCGAAGAAACGATGCGAAAGCTGGTCCGAACGGAGGAAGACCTCCTTCGCCTGTTCGACATCATCACCGAGGTGCAGCGCGCCTGCAATTCACTGTATAGACAAGCCCGCAAGGCGATACGCCACCGGCGGATGCGGCGCCGGCTGGGGCGGCTTCAGAAGCGCCTGCTGGTGCTGCGCCAGCGGCTGCTGAGCACGAAGCTGGAGAAGGCCGAGGCCCGCATGACGGAGGCGCGGGACGCCTTCGAAGCGGCGAACGCGGCCCTGGCTGCGTCGGAAGCGCGCCGCGCGGAGTCCACGCGGATGCTCGAGGACTACCAGCGCCGGTCGCAGGAGCTCCAGCAGGAGCGATACGACCAGCAGCAGGCGATCAACCGCGAGCAGCGCCGGATCGAGAGCGCGCGCCAGACCCTGCAGGCTGTGGCGGAGCGCTCGGCGATGCTCCAGCGCGAAGTCTCCACGTCGGCGAACCGGTTGCAGATTCTCGCCAGCACCATCGGCGCGCTGGAGGTGGATATCGCGCGCGAGGATGCGACGCTTGTCACCGAGAGCGCCCAGCTCGAGGAGAAGACGCGCCGCCTGGACGCGCTCCGCCGCGACCACGACGACAGCAATTCGCGGCTGGCCCGCCTGCGCGCGGAGCTTCAGACCGAGCGGTCGAAGGAGAGCAAGGTGCAGCAGGACATGCGCCTCTCCGAGTCGCTGATCGAGCGCCTGGGCGCGGAACTCGCCAACCACGAGACGATGATGACGACGTTGCGCACGGAGGCCGAAGAGGCGAAGGCCCTGGCCGATACCTCCCGCGCGGCGATGGAGAAGCACCGCGCCAGGCTGGTGGATCTGCGCGCCGAGTCGGCCCGGTACAAGGAGGCGATCTCCGCCCAGTCGCAGGCGAAGAGCGAACTGGCCGATCGCCTGGACAAGGCGACGCGCGCGGCCAACCAGGCGGCGTCCCGGTTGCAGGCGCTGGAGGAACTGGAGGCAAGCTACGAGGGTTTCTATCGCGGCGTGCAGGTGGTGATGAAGGCCGCGCAGTCGGGGAAGCTCTCCGGCATCGTCGGCGTTCTGACCAACGTGCTCACAGTCCCCAAGGAGTACGAGGTCGCCGTGGAAGTGGCGCTCGGCGGGTCGCTGCAGGACATCATCACGGTGAGCGAGCGCGATGCGCAGGAGGCGATCCGTTTCCTGAAGAGCACCAACCAGGGGCGCGCCACGTTCCTGCCGTTGGACCTGTTGCAGACGAATGTGCGATATGACCAGGCTCATCAGATTCTCAAGCGCCCCGGTGTGGTGGGCCTCGCCAAGGATCTGATCGAGTTCGATCCCAAGATCCTGCGCGCGGTGGAGCGCCGCCTTGGCAGCACGGTGCTGGTGCAGAACCTTCCTGTGGCCGTCGGTCTTCAGCGAGAGGGCATCCGCAACCGCTACGTGTCGCTCGATGGAGAATTGGTCGATCCCTCCGGCGTGCTGACGGGCGGTTCCCACAAGTCGCTGGGCCTGCTGACGCGGACGCGCGAAATCCGCCAGCTCCGCGACGAGGCGACGCGCCTTGACGCGGACCGGAAGCGATTGCACGACGAGTTGGCGGCGGCCAACGACACGTTGTCCCAGGCCCACGCGCGCGCGGCGGAGCTTCAGTCCGATAGCCACGCGGAACAAATGGCCGAGGCCCGCAGCGAGAAGGATTTCCAGTCCGCCGAGGCGCGCAGCAAGGACCGGCGCAATACGCTGGCGAGCGGCGAGGCGCGCGAGGTGCAGCAGCGCCACGACCTGCGCCAGCACGAGGAGCGCGTGGGCCTGTGTGCCGAGGCGCTTTCGGTGCTGACCGCCGCCATCGGCGAGCGGGACGCGACGCTGCGCGAGATCGAGTCGTCGGGGACGGAGCGCTCTGGCGCGCTGGCGACGCTGGCGGAGGAAGTCTCCGGCGGGCGCGTGAAGGTCAGCACGCTGCGCGAGCGCACGATGCTCCTTGGCAGGAAGCTGACGGAGGTGCGCGTGGAGCACCAGTCCGCCGGTGGCGAGCAGGGGAGCCGCGAGCGCGAGGGCGCCCTTCTGGTGGAGCAGCGCGCCGTGGCGGAGCAGGAAATCGCCGAGGCGGAGTCGCTCCTGGGCGGGCTGGTGAAGCAGCGCGAGGCCGTGGAGGCCACGATCTCCACGCTGGCCCAGGACAACGAGGCGCGCTTGGCAGAGGCACGCGCCGGCGTTACGGAAGTCCAGGGGCTCCAGCGCGACCGCAACATCCGCGAGAACGCGCTCCGCGAGGTGGAGATGGAGGCGACGGACCTGCGCGCGCAGATCAAGGTGATCGAGGAAGAGGCCCAGAACGAATTCGGCATGACGCTTCCCGAACTGCGCGAGGACGTGGAACGCGAGATGGCGCCGGAGAACGACGCCATCGCTTCTCCCGATGGCAGCGAGGAGGAGCAGGAGGGCGGCGACGAGGACGACGCGGCGCAGCTTGCGGAGGATGACAAGATCGAGGATCCGGCACAGCTCCGCCCGCTGGTGGCGGAACTGCGCGAGCGCCTCTCCCGCATGGGCGCCGTGAACGAAACGGCCATCGAGGAGTTCAAGACGCAGAAGGAGCGGCTCGACTTCCTGACGGTCCAGCGCAACGACCTGATCCAGGCGAAAGACTCGCTGACGGAGACGATCCGCAGCCTGGACGAAACGACAGCCAAGCTGTTCTCCGATGCCTACGCGGCGATCCGCGTGAACTTTCAGGAGAACTTCCGCCGTCTGGTCAGCGGCGGGAAAGGCGACCTTGTGCTGATCGAGGAAGAAGGCCAGCCCGAGCCCGGCATCGACATCTTTGCACAGCCGCCGGGCAAGAACATCGGTGGCTCCATTGCGCTGATGTCCGGCGGAGAGAAGGCCATGACTGCGATCGCCCTGATGCTGGCGCTGTTCCAGTACAAGCCGTCGCCGATCTGCATCCTGGACGAGATCGACGCGCCGCTGGACGACGTGAACTGCATGAGGCTCTGCGAGGCGCTGAAGGAGTACGCGCGCACGACGCAGTTCCTCATCATCACCCACAACAAGATCACGATGTCGCTTGCCAACACAATCTATGGCGTTACGATGCAGGAGCCGGGAATCAGCAAGCTGGTCAGCGTGAAGTTCGACCAGATCGACGAAAGCGGAATTCTTGAGAAGACAGGCTAATCGCGGGCGGAACGAAACCGCGCCAGCTCCGACTCCAAAGTCGAAACGCGTTCCTCCAGGGAGCGCAACCGGCCCTCGATTCCCCGCGCCCTTGCCGCCTCCGGGCCGTGGTAGTGCAAGACCGCGGCCGCAAGCTCCTCGCGGTCGGCCCAGATAACGCCGCGCCGCCGCATCGCCGTGTCCAGCGCCGGCAGGAATCGCGACAAGTCGGTCGAGGGAAGCGGGAAAGTGGCCCCCGGCTCGTCGTCCGCCGCGAGGCCCAGTGCCTCAACCAGCGCGGCGACCGACTGCTCTCCCCCGCTGGTCCACGATGGGTCGGGGGCTTCCGCCAGCACGTCCCTCACGGAGGACTCCAGCAAGGCGGCGCCGATGCGCTCTGAAAGCGGGGGCTTGAAGAGGGGCTCGACGATCGCCGCCGGGGTGTCCTCATAGGGCATCGGCTCCGGCAATGGCGCGGGGGTATGCCCGCATCCCGCCAGCAGCAACGGAACAAGGCCCGCCGCTTCCCATTGCCACCGGCGCGCCACAGACATTGCATCGCGGCACTTCAAGTGCCGGTGGTACCGCTTCATGATTCGCTCCGATCTCGGGCAACTCGTCGTTTCACACTGCCGGCAGGACCTGGCGCCATTCATCGGCGATGACCGGGTCGAGGACTGCGAGAATGATCTGCTGCGCCGGTGGACGGAGCGCCAGCGATATCATCACACGCTGGAGCACTTGTGCGACCTGCTCCGCCGCATCGACGCCGACTGGAAGGCGGGCTCCAACGACCGCGCGGTGCTGGTCGCCACGGCCCTTTTTCACGACTGCGTGTATCACCCCGGCGACCCGCTGAACGAGGAGCATTCCGCCGACGTCTTTCGCCGGTGGTGCGGGAAGAAGAACCATCCGCTCCAGCGCAACGTGGAGCGGATGATCGAGGCCAGCAACTATCGCGAGACGCCGACGGGACTCCTGGCGACGTTCCTGCGCTACGACGCGGCAATGCTCTACGAGGGGGACTACTCGGCGCTGTCGCGACTGGAGAAGAATATCTTCCGCGAGTTTCAGGCGGCGCCCTATCCCGAGTACCGCGCCCACCGGCTGCGCTTTCTGCGGGAGTGGCATGTCCGCTATCCCGAAATGCCCGCGCTCCCCAAGGCCATCGAGGTGGCCGAGGCGTTCCAGCCGTCCATCGTCGCCTATGCGGGATCGTTCAACCCGTTCCACCTTGGGCATCTGGACGTCATTCGCCGAGCCGAGGAAGCCTTCGACAAGGTGATCGTTGGCGTCGGCGTGAACCGGCGAAAGGCCGATCAGAACCTGGACTCCTATGAGAAGCTCAAGACAACGCTCCAGTTCCATCAGGTCGATTACTTCGAAGGATTGGTGACCCAGTTCCTCGAAAGCGCCCTCCCCGGCACCACGCCGCGGCGCCTGGTGCGCGGGTTGCGCGATGGCTATGACCTGGCCAAGGAGATCATCCAGTTCCGGTTCATCCACGATCTGGATCCCCAAGTCGAGGTGATGTTCTTCCCCTGCCGCCGCGAACTCGCCCACGTATCGTCCTCGGCGGTGCGGGAACTGTCGCTGATCGATCCGAGGCAGGCGGCCAGCTATTGCCCGGATACGAAGCAGATTTATGGGTTGGTGGAGTAGGGGGTGAATCATGCCCGAGATCGTGCCATGCTCAAGGACGTCATCCACGTTGAACCACTCAGCGGCCACCGCCTGCGCCTCCGATTCGAGGATGGGGTCGAGGGGACCGTTGGCCTGGCCCAACGGCGCGGACATCGACCCCGATGTGCTCTATGCTATCGTGACCGGCGCGGAACTCCCGTTCCTTGCCGCCGGGGGCGAGTAGCGCGGGATGGTCAAATTCGGCCAGTTGGGGGAATGGGGAATTGGGGTGAGGACTTCGGCGGAAGGGGCGCGCTACTCTTGAACCCGCCCCATCGGTCCTATTGGTCCCCTTCGTCCCATTTCCCCTATTCGTTTCATAATACTTGGTTTAAGTTACGGCTTGCGTGGCGGCGCGGTCGGCAATAGGTTCCGTGGGTCAGCCCGCGATGGGCAATTCGGGCCATTCCATCGGACCGCCGCCATGTCTCGCTCCGTTCATCAGGTCCTTGCCCGTCTCGAGCGTCTCGAGGTCCTGTACAAGATATCCAACATCATCAACACGACCCTGGAGCCGGGGGAAATCCTCCGCATGTTGCTTCAGGAAGTCGTCCGCATTACGGACGCCACAAGCGGGTCCATCGCGATGGTGGACGCGAAGAAGGGCGTCCTGAACATCGAGGCGGCGACGAACATCCCGCCACGCCTGTGGAAGCACTGCAAGCTGGAGCTGGGCGTGGGCGTGACGGGCTATTGCGCGTGGATGGGAAAACCCATCCGCGTGGACGACGTCAGCCGCGACGCGCGCTACGTCCGCCTCAAGGCCGACATCCGCAGCGAGATGGCCCTCCCGATGGTCCTCGAAGGAAAGGTCATCGGCGTCATCAACGTGGACTCCACGCGGACGGCGGCGTTCTCGGTCGAGGACGAGGAACTCTGCATGGCGGTGGCCAACCAGAGCGCCAAGGTGATCGAGACGGCGCGACTGCACGAGGCCGTGAAACGCCACGCGGAGGAGATGGAGGCGCTCTTTACGGTGGGGCGGACGCTGATCTCTCCGGGCCCCATCGAGCAGATCCTCACGCGCATCGTGGAGGAGGGCCTCGTGCTGCTGAATGGCAAGGTCTGCGTTCTGCTGGAGGCGGGAGAGAAGGGCGAGCTTCACACGCGCGCCATCGCCGGCGCCAGCGAGGCATGGCGCGACAAGCCACCCTCGACCGTCGCCCAGTCGCTCGTGGGGCAGGTCGTCCGCAAGGCCCAGCCGATCCGCATTCCCGACGTGCGCCGCAACGCGCGGTTCCGCCACGCGGAACTGGCGCGGGAGGAGGGGTTGGTGTCGCTCCTCGCGGTGCCGGTGGCCTATCAGGATACCGTGTATGCGGTGCTTGCAATATATACGCACGAGCCCCGGCGGTTTCGCGATCCGGAGGTGCGGATGCTGCAATTGCTCGCCAACCAGGGCGCCATCGCGATGGAGAACGCGCGGCGCACGGAGCGGCTGATCGCGCTGGAGGAATCCGTGCGCCAGTCGGAGCGCTTCTCGCTGCTGGGAACGCTCGCCGCCGAAATCGCCCACGAGATCCGAAACCCGATCACCATCATCAACCTGATGATGCACAGCATCGGCCAGAACGCCGACCACACGGACCAAACGCGCGAGGACCTGCGCATTGTAACGGAGAAGCTGGATCGCATCAACCACATCGTGGAGCAGACGCTGAACATCGCGCGCACCACGGAGTCGAATTTCGTGAAGGCGTCGATGAACAAGCTGGCGGAGGAGCTGCTCCTTTTCCTCAACCACAAGCTTAACAAGTCGCGCGTCAAGGTGGTCACGCAACTCGACCCGCGCATCCCCGAAGTGACAATGGACCCGGGACAGATCCAGCAGGTGTTGCTGAACCTGATGGTGAACGCGCAGGAGGCGATGAGCGAGAAGGGAGGAACGATGACCGTGAGGACGAAGCTCGGCAAGGACAGGTCCATTGGGCCATGCGTCCGGTGCAGCGTGGAGGACACCGGCGTTGGGATCCAGCCGGAGACGCAGGAGCGCCTCTTCGAGCCGTTCTATACCACGCGCGACGGCGGCACGGGGCTGGGCCTGTTCATCAGCAACAAGCTCGTCCGCCGCCACAACGGCCACATCCGGGTGGAGAGCACGCCGGGCGAGGGCAGTGTGGTGACGGTGATCCTGCCCATCGCACAGGGAGGCGACGCCTGATGGCCGCAACGCGCCAACGCATCCTGGTGGTGGACGACGAAAAGGACGTGATCACGGGCTTTCGCCGCGTCTTCGAGAAGGACGATCTGGACATCGACGCGGCCCACACCGGCGAGGAAGCCATCGCCCAGGTGAAGAACCGCCGCCCCGATTTGATCCTGATGGACCTGCGAATGCCGGGGCTGGACGGATTGCAGACGCTGAAGCGGCTGCGCGCGGTGGACACGCGGATCCTGATCATCCTGATGACGGCGTTCAGCACATCGGCCAACGTGATCGAGGCGATGAAGAACGGCGCCTACGACTATCTGGTGAAGCCGTTCAGCGTGGAGAAGCTGCGCGAGGTGGTCTTCGAGGCGCTGAAGGTGGCGCACGACATGCGCACGGTTGTGAACTATGAGCCGCGCCTTGCCGAGGAGGAATTCGGCGACCTGATCATCGGCAAGTCGGAGGCGATGCAGAGCGTCTATAAAACAATCGGGCAGGTGGCGACGAGCAATGCGACGGTGCTGATCACGGGAGAGAGCGGCACGGGCAAGGAACTGGCCTCGCGCGCGATCTTCAGCCACAGCGAGCGCGCCAAGAAGCCCTTCATCGCGGTGAACTGCGCGGCGATTCCGGAGACGCTGCTGGAGAGCGAGCTCTTCGGCCATGAGCGCGGCGCCTTCACCAGCGCCACGGCGCGGCGAATCGGCAAGTTCGAGCTGGCCAACGAGGGGACGCTCTTCCTGGACGAAATCGGCGACATGTCGGTGGCGACGCAGACGAAGATACTCCGCGTGTTGCAGAGCGGCGAGTTCGAGCGCATCGGCGGCGCCGACACCGTCCGCGTGGATGTCCGCATCATCGCGGCGACGAATCGCGACCTGGAGCGGATGATGGAGCGCGGCGAGTTCCGGCCCGACCTGTTCTATCGCCTCAACGTCGTGCGCGTGGAGATGCCGTCCCTGAAGGAGCGGCACGCCGACATCCCGATGCTGGTGGAGTATTTCCTGCGCAAGCAGTTCAAGGACCGCCGCGACAAGCGCCTTCAGATCAGTGCCGCCGCGATGGACAAGATGATGGCTTATAGCTGGCCCGGCAACGTCCGCGAATTGGAGAACACGATTCGCAATGCCGTGCTGACGGCGAAGAGCGACACCATCCTCGCGTCGGATATACGCCTCAAGGAAGAGACGCCCGACGGCCGCCGCGCGAGCGGTGATTCCGCGCCGCCGATGCCCGACGCGGGCGCGGCGAAGTCCCTCTTTCAGGCCAAGGAATCCGTACGCCCCGCGGTGGAGGATTTCCGGTTCAAGGACATCGAGGATCTGGTGGACCCGATCTTTGACAAGCTGGTGGAGGCGCGCGGGCGCGGGCACAAGTTCTCCACCTTTGACGTGATGGAGCGCGCGCTTCTCATCCACGCGCTGAACCTGACCGGCGGAAATCAGCTCAAGGCCTCGAAGATCCTCGGGATCACGCGCTCCACGCTGAGGAAGCGGATCGCGCGCTATGGATTGCAGCTCGATACGCGGGTGCGCGGGGCGTGACAATGCGCGTCCGTGTGCTCTATTTCTCGACGTTGAAGGCAGCCACCGGCGGAGTCGGCGAAGAAGTGATCGATGCCGCCGAGGGGACGACGCTGGAGCTGCTGCTGGTCCGCCTGACTCAGCGCCACCCGATGCTCGCGGATTTTCGCGCATCGATGATGCTCACCCGCAACCGCGAGTGGTCCGAGGCCGGCGCCGTGCTGGAGGACGGCGACGAGATCGGGCTGATGCCGCCGGTGAGCGGGGGGTGAAAAGGTGGCGTGGGCGCCCCCCCCGAGCCGTATATACATCGCAATACCGGGCGATCCATCTGCCTGCCGAAGGAGCCGCGCGGGCAAGATGCCCACGCTCCCCTTAATTGTCAGTGCCGCCGCCGCTTCTTTGGCCTGCCGGGATTCGCGGGCGGCGAGCCGCCCTGTGCGTCGGGCGGTGATCCGCCGGGGCTGCCGCCCTCGGCGCGCTGCTCGTTTCCTCCGCCCTCCTGGCCTTCCGGGCGCGGGCCGCCGCGATTGCGTCCGCGGTTGCGCTTGCGGCTGGGCCTCTTCGATCCCTCCTCGCCCTGGGGCGCGGCGGTCGCGTCTCCGGGCTCGGCGGAGGCGGCCTCCTGGGGGGCGCGTTGCTGTTGCTGCTGGGGGGGCCTCTGCTGGTGCTGGGGCCTGCCGCCACGCTTTTCCGGGCGGTTCTGCTGCTGGCCGCCGGCGGGGCGCTGCTGTCCGCCGCCCTGCGGGCGCTGGGGCTTGGGACGATTCTGGTGTGGGGCGGGTGCGGGCGCGGGCGCGGGGCGGGGTGCTTCCTCGGCGGGCGCTTCCGCATCGGCGGTCGCTACGCCAATGTCCTCGCCGCCTTCCTCCAGCTCCTCGCGGATCTGCTTGCCGAACTTGCGCATCTGATCGGGGATGCGGGCGACGCCTTCGCCGATTTCCTCGGCCTTGATGGTCTTGAGCGGGCCGGAGCCCTCGGTGATCAGATACGTCCCCGCGATCAGGTTACGGTCCACGATCACCACGTCCTTGTTGTCCCACTTCACGGTGGCGCCCTTGGGGAACGCGGCGCGTGAGAGCTTGCGGTACTGGTCCACCTCGTAGGAGAGGCAGCAAAGCAGGCGCCCGCACTGGCCCGCGAGCTTGGACGGCGGGAGAGTGATGTCCTGATCCTTGGCCATGCGGATCGAGATGGGGCGGAATTCCTTGAGCCAGGTGGAACAGCACGTCTGCAGGCCGCAGATGCCGAAGCCGTCGATGAAGCGCGCCTCGTCGCGGACGCCGATCTGCCATAGCTCGACGCGGATCTTGAGGATCAGGTTCAGCTCGCGTACCAGCGCCCGGAAGTCCACGCGGGAATCGCTGGTGAAGGTCAGCACCAGCTTTCCCTCCTTCGGCTCGATGCGGGCATAGGTGATCTTGATGTCCAGCCGGAGTTCCTTGGATTTCTCCTTGGCGAGGAGCAAGGCGCGGCGCTCCTCCGACTTGCGGGTCCACCACGCCTCGACCTCCGGCTCGCTGGCGCGGCGGATCACGCGGGAATAGGGTTCGCGGCGGAGCTCGAGCTGCTGGGAGGACTTGTACTCGAAGCCGGAAATGAAAGCGATGTCCTCGCCCCCGGCCCGCGGAACGACCACGAACTCCTGAGGCTTGAGGTCGGGGAGCCCAACCGGCTCGAAGAGCGTCGGCATGTCTTCCTGGCTGAATTTTGCGGCCACGAACTGCGCCATGCGGATTCCTGTCGAGTTGCGGGGTGGCCCGGGGCATAAGGGCTGCGGGGCGTTAGCGGGGCAGTCTGTGGCCCGGTGCCCCGGACGCTCAAGCGAAACCGTTCCCGGAGGCGCCGGATGAGGCTACATGGGCAGATCGTCTGGATCACCGGTTCCGCCCGCCGGGTGGGGCGCGCGATGGCGCTGGCCTGCGCGGCGGAGGGCGCCGCCATCGCCGTGCACTGCCGCGCCTCCCTATCCGAGGCCGAGGCCACCGCCCGCGAAATCCAGGACATGGGCTCCCGCGCGATCGTGGTTCAGGGGGATCACTCCATCGAGGCCGATGTGGCCCGCATGACGGCGGAGATCGAGGCCGGCCTTGGCGGCCTGACGGCGCTGGTGAACAATGCGGCGACCTTCCCCAAGCGCCGCTTCGAGGACATCACCCCCGCCGAATTCGACGCCGTGGTGGCCGCCAACCTGCGCGGGCCGTTCCTCTGCGCGCGGGCGTGCCTGCCGATGCTTCGGCAAGCCTCGCCGGGCCGCATCGTCAACATTACCGACTGGGCCGTGGAACGCCCCTATCGCCACTATGCACACTACATGGCGGCCAAGGGCGGGCTCCACACGATGACCCGCGCCCTCGCCCGCGAACTGGCCCCCGGCATCCTCGTCAACGGCATCGCCCCGGGCCCCGTCCTGGAACCCGAGGACTTGGACCCCATCACCCGCGAGATCATCCTCAAGCGCACCCCCACCGGCCGCTGGGGCACGCCGGATTCCGTGGCGAAGGCACTGATATTCCTCCTCGAATCGGTGGACGTCTGCGGCGAAATCGTCACGGTGGACGGCGGGCGATCGGTCGGGTGATCAGAACCGCATCTTCACGATCACGCCGTCGCCCACGTCGATGGTGACCATGCCGAACTGGATGTCGATCACGTGGAGGCCGCCGATCTTCTGGCCGGCGCGGATTTGCTTGTTGTTGAGCAGCGCCACGTAGCCGTTCCCCATCTCCACCACGCCGCCGACCTCCAGCCCGAGTTCCTCGGGCCGCACGATCTGGCCATCCTTGAAGATGCCCTTCAGGTCCCCCGCCAGATCGCGGTCGCGCGAGACAGGCGTGGGGGCGGTAGTCGCCACGGGCGCCGCCGTGGGCGAGGGCCACGGCGTCGGCGACGGCCACGGGGTGGGAGCCGGGAGCGCGGCGGCGACGGGTTCGGGATCGGGAGGTGGCGCAGCGGGCGTCGCCACAGCGACCGTGGCCACGGCTGGCGGTTCCACGGCGGGCGGACCAGGCTTCGAGAAAATCGTCCACGCGGCCACCGTTCCGCCCACCAACAGCAACGCCACAACCCCCAGCGCCCCCATCGCCACCCGCAACTGCCGCTTGTTCCGCTCCTGCTCCTCACGCAGCCGCTTCTCCAGCGCGCTCTGCTGCCCGAGGTTGTCGCCGCTGATGGAATCGAGCCCCCGGGCGGTGCGCTTGCGGCTGGCTTTCTCGAGGGCGTCGAGGATGGAGCTCATGGCACCTCCCCCGCCGCCAACAGCCGCAGCGCCGTCAGTGCGTCGATCTCGCCGGTGCCGGGGAGTTCGCGGAGCTTGCGGAATTGCTGGACGAGGGACTCGGTGAAGGGGTCGTAGAGGCCCGTTGGCTCCACCAGGTACAGGCCCGCGTTGCGAAGGCATTGCTGGAGCGCCAGGACGCGGGTGCCGCTGTCCAGCGGGCGGAGGCCGGTGATGCCGTCGGGGTCGAAGTAGGGCGCCATGATGGCGGTCAGGTGGTCTTCCAAGGTTTCGGCGGCGATGGTGACGCGACCCTTGCGGGGATCGTGGAGGACAACGGTATTCGCGTCGGTGGAGACCAGCACCGCCCAGGGGCCGAATTCGGTGGCGTTGTTGTCGACCTGCACCAGCACGGGGAGCGAGTCGGCTCCGAGGTTGGAGAGGGTGGCGGGAAAGCGCGCCTCGCGCAGGAACAGCGGCGCGCGGCCCTGGGTAAGCTGGAGGGCGGCGATCTGGTCGGTTGTCATGGCGCGAAGCTGGGCAAGCTCTCCGTCGCCGAGGCGTTCCCCGCGCTTGAGGGCGATCCAGGTGAGGACGCTGGCGGGATAGCCGACGGCGGGATCGGTGACGCGCATGACGCCGCTGGCGTCATAGGTCCAGGGAAGGTCGGGCTTGGGGGTGGGGGTCGGCGGAACGAGCATCTGGGCGAGGAGCGACGGGTTCTCCGGCGTGGCCGTTGGCGCCACGGCCGGCGACGCCTCCTCGACGACCTCGGGGCTGGGGGCGGGCGGGGCTTCCCGCGCGGGGATCGTCGGCGTCGGCTGGGCAAGGGTCGCGCTGGTCGCGGGATCGGGTGGACTCGGCGGCGGCGGGACGAAGGCGATCTCTGGCGGCAGGACTCCCTCGGCAACTGACGGGGAGGGCTCCGGCGTGGGGATCATCGTTGGCTCGGGAGGTGGCTGAGTGAAGGCGGGGGTGCGGCGCGGCGCGGCATCGGGGGGCGGGACAAGCGTTGGCGTGGGGTTGGGCCTGACCGCGGCCACCGTGGGCA
>Ga0105049_10001925_pt1 | contig 24588 bp, 18 predicted proteins | sample MAT06_FD_78087 | JGI IMG/M metagenome (GOLD analysis project Ga0105049, IMG submission 78087) | Freshwater microbial communities from Lake Fryxell liftoff mats and glacier meltwater in Antarctica - MAT-06 | ecosystem: Environmental > Aquatic > Freshwater > Ice > Liftoff microbial mat | place...
CAGCAGCCATGACTTGGTTTGCTTGGCGGGGAGGGAATAGGGTTCATCCTTGTAGGCGGGTACGTTGGTCATCTCTAATTGATACCTGCCGTTGACTTCCATGGGCGGGTTGCCCCGGTAATTCACCGCGATCGATTGGAAGCCTGCATATTCATACCGCTTGAAATCGTAATGCACGACCCGGGCGGGATAATTATGCTGGAATTGCATGGTGATGACCGAGGTCAGGTCATATCTAACAACCCAGCGCACTTCGATTACACACCCGGGTTGCAGACCGGGCAAGGCGATCGATTTGGCCCGGATTTTCTTGTCGTCGGATCGGGAAATCAGTTGATCAAAGATGGAATTCTTCGCCAAAGGAATGCTGGTGCCATCCGGCAGGTGGGTGCGGGCATCGATCCCGCTGACGCTGGCGTTGTTGTCGTATTCGATCTGGTATTTCAGGAAACCGTCGATGCCCTGTTGGTTGAATATTTTCACCCTGAGGTCATAGCTATAATAGGTCACGTCGCCTGCACTGTCGTTGATGCTGACCTGACAGTTCAGGATTTCCGCGCCGGCACCGGGTTCAATCGACGATTCGGTCAGGGCGATTTCTTCCCGGGTGATGGGGGTCCATTTTGCGAAGGCCAGGTCCGGTAAAACCATCGCCATCAATATGGTCATGAAAATTGAAGCGAAGTGACGGTTCACTGGGGGTGCCATGGAATGGAGGATGTTGGGTTGTTGGTTGGTAAGAGATGGCATTCAGTACCGGCAACGACAATTAGAAACTGACTCAACATGCCGGGGAGGGGAGTGGGGGCACAGGGGCGTGGTACTTTTCGTGGGAGCGTGGAGGTCCAGATCGATCGCGCGAGTTGATCGCGCCGGGTGACAACTCAGGACTGATGCTTTTTGGACGTCTGAGCGCGGTGACTGTATTTGAACAGCTAGGACCACGGGGTAAACGACCACCCTGAGTTGGACGCGAAGCTCATTCGCTACGCCGACGACTTCGTGCTGTTGTGTCGCCCCGGCCGCGGTCGCGCGATGATGGAGCGACTGAAAAAGCAGGAGCAAGCCAATCGACTGACGCTGAACGAAACGAAAACCCGGCTGGTTAACTTCCGGTCGGAACCCTTTCGTTTCTTCGGCTTCGACTTCGCGTGGCGACGACTGCTGGCACGGCCTGTTCAGTTTCTTCACCGACGAGCGCTTGTTCGGACGATATCAAGCTGGTCTTTTGCCGCAGACGTGTGGCTGGTGCCGATAGTTTTGCGATGAATGTTTCCGGAAAACCGGATGCGGGAAATCCGCCCGTCCGGTTTGATGAGGGGCGGGGAGTGCAGCGGTGAACTGACATCTTCGATCGGTTCAATTACCTCAACTGCACTCTCTGCCTACTCTATCCCCCTTCGATTTGTCCGTGACCCGGTTTGTCCCAACCGGGCGGCTTCCGTTTTTGCGTCCTCAGTCCTCCGGTTCCATCAAGCCCTTGCCCGAGGGGGATAGGTAGGTTATTATTCAAGACAATGAAAAAGTCCCCGTCGCCCCGTTACAACTCGTGTCGTTTCCTTTCTCCACTGATCACGCTCGGCATTGGCCTTGCAGCGTTTCTGGTGGGCGGTTTCCCCTTAACTGGTGTCTGCGGCACCGCCGTCGCCGCGCCGCTTGCCGGGACCGCCACCGTGCCGACCCCGCGCGTCCTCGCGGCGGGGCTCGTCGCCCCCGACATTCTCGGCATCACGATCGAGGACGGCACGCTCATCCGGGAAGGCCAGATTCCCTACACGGCGAAACAGGGCGATGAGATCAAGCTGCCGAATGTTGATTACAGGCCGGCGAACACGCCGCAGCTCTGGCGCGACAAGGCCTTTGTCGGATGGCTCGTGGACAACCGCAAGATGCTCAGTTGCGGGGACAGGCTTGAGGGTTTTCTATCAGGAACGGAATGGTTGGATCAGGCGGCGTCTTACAAAATCGAGGCTGCGGCCGACCCCCGTTTCAGTCAGGGAGGCGTTCCCCTTCAGGTCTTCCGGAAGAGCGTACCCCAAGCCGCGCCGAGGATTGTGGCCCAGCTAGAGATGACGCGGACGTGCTCGGTGCGCCACACGATCTACCTGCGCTTGGATTCCCCTTGGCTGCGAGGCGTCGAGTACCGTATCCGGTTTCCCCGTGATCTGCCCCCGCTGACGCTTGTGCTATCGGACGAACTCGAATCCGAGGCGATCCACGTGACCCAGATTGGTTTTCGCCCGCAGGACGAGCCGAAGGTCGCCTTTTTGTCCTGCTGGCTGGGCACGGGTGGGGCACTGGTGCAGCCTTCTTCGGTTCCTTTCCAGGTGGTCGATGCGACCGGGCATGAAGTCCTTCGTGGGACTGGCACTATCACCACGAGAGCCACGGACAACGAGAGCGATCCCAAGCAGCCCCGCAATCTCAACCTGACCGATGTCGTCCTCCTCGATTTTTCCGGACTCAGGACACCGGGGGAGTATCGGGTGCGTGTGCCGGGGGTGGGCTCCTCCTATCCGATTCGGATTTCCGATGATGTGTGGAGCAAGGCCTTCGTTCACTCGATGAGGGCTTTTTATACCCAGCGCAGCGGCGTGGAGCTTCTGCCCCGTCACGCGGGTTTCCATCGGCCGCGCAACATGCATCCGGCCGATGGGGTGACGATCTATCAGAGCACTTGCACGCTCATGGATAGCAACAACGGCCTGAATGCATTGGGGAACGACGTGGACAATTTCGCCAACCTCGTGAAAGGGGCCACGACTCAGGTCGTCGGTGCCGAGGCTTGGGGCGGATACATGGACGCGGGCGACTGGGACCGGCGAATCCAGCACTTGAAAGCGACGCGCCAGCATCTCGATCTCCTGCTCGAAGTGGGCGCGCCGGTCGAGGCGGTCAGGTTGAACATCCCGGAGAGCGGGAATGGCCGGCCCGACCTGTTGAACGAGGCTTTGTGGAATCTGGATTTCTATCGCCGTCTCATGACGTCCGAGGGAGGCGTGCGCGGCGGCATCGAGTCGGAGGAGCATCCCAAGGCGGGAGAGGGGAGCTGGCAGGAAAGCTGGAAGCTTTACGCCTACGCTCCGGATGTTTGGAGCAGCTACCAATTTGCCGCCACGGCCGCCCGCTGTGCTCACTATGCGCAGGCGCGCCATCCCGATGTGGCCGAGGTTTATCGCACGGCGGCGCTCAAGGCGATGGACTGGGCGGAGGCCGAGCTGGCTCGCCTCCCCGAGACGTACCTTGCCAGGGAATCGAAACGCGGGAAGGTGTCCGAGGTGCTGGGCAAGGTGCGCAATCTGGCGGCGGCGGACCTCTATCGGCTGACCGGTGACGGCCGCTGGAACGAACTGTTCGTCAGAACTTTTTTGCTGCGCAACGAAGAAGCCTTCTGGGTCTACCTGCGAACAGAGCGGGAACGTGACCCGAGACGGCTTGCACAGTGCCGGGAGGAACTGCTCCGGCTGGCGCAATGGATCCTCGATGAACAGCAGAAGGTCGGCTTCCGCTGGGTGCGCCAGCAGCCCGCAGTCGAGAACCGGATCTGGGGTTTGTTTTCCGAGAACAGTGGTGCCGAGCAACTGGTGCATGCCTGGCGTCTGACTGGCGAGGCCCAGTATCGTCAAGGCGCGGTGATGGCCGCAATGATGGGAGTCGGTGCCAATCCCAATAACCTGACCTACACCAGCGGTCTCGGGCGCAACCCGATGCGCAACGTGTTTTATCATGACACTGAGATGCAGGGCTTGGAGCCTCCCGGTGGCCTCACTGCCTTCGGTCCCTTCAATCCGGCCAACACGCACCACGCGTTCCTCGACCAGATCAAGAACCTGGAAGTGTATTTCGTCCCGCAGTTCAGGGCTTGGCCACAGGCCGAGTTTTGCTTGGACACAGGTCGCGTGCATCCGATCGACGAGTTTACGCCCAACGGCACGCTGGGCCCCGTCTCCTATCTGTGGGGCTCCTTGGCCTACTGAGCCAATGATTCAGCAATACCTGAGCACAATGAAGGGGTCACGAGCAATGAAGGGGTCACGTGTTGAATGTTGACAAACGCCCCGATCAGCCGAGCTGGCTGACAGCGAGTAGCCGAGGCTGTGTTTCTTGGGTAGGAGCGCTTGCCCCCAAGTGTCATCACACTCGTGCGTGCGCGGCGCACTCACCATGGCGGTTGAGGGCAACCGCCCCTACCTTATTCGGCGTTTTCTTCGGTAGGGCGCACAATGAAGGGGTCACGTGTTGAATGTTGACAAACTGTCTGGCTAGGCCGGGGGATGGGCAATGGGCAGACTGGCGGGTGAAATTAAGGCGGGGTGGGGCGCAGCATCGAGGGCGGAAAGTGAAGAAGGGAGAGTGAAAAGGGGAGGGAAGATGATCGCATGCTTGGCTGGGCGGCGGGGACCGCGTTGTTGCTGCGCTCCAACACGGCTACGGGAAAGATGGGGCGCGGGAACGCGTGGTCACTGAACCGCGTGTTCACTGAACCGCGTGTTCGCTGCGCTCCAACACGGCTACGGGAAAGATGGGGCTATTCGGCTGGGGTGCGGAATCATTCTCATTCTCGTTATCTTACTCGTAATCGTTCTCTGCGAAGCGAAGCGAAGCGGTTTGATGGCGAGTACGAGAAGGAGAACGAGAACGAGTGGTGCTAAAGCTTGGGGGCGTGCGCCGGGGCGATTGTCTGTGCTTCCAACCCGAACCAGTCGGGGCAAATTATCCCGGAAAATTCGATCCAAGGCTAATAAAAATATTTCCGATTACGTCTGCGGGAAGGGTGGCGTGCTATTTCCGGGTGCAATCCTGGGCGGGAAAGGGGAACTGCTGGTCTTGGGATAGATGCTGCGATTGACCGCGCGCGAGAGCTCTTCGTTGGTGAAGGGCTTGGAGAGCAGGCTCACTCGGCCGAGCTGGGCGAGTTTATCCGGAGCCACACTGGTGAAATATCCGGACATGATTACGATCGGGAGCGTGGTCGTCATGTTGCGAACTTCCACGGCGAGCTCGATTCCCTTCATGACAGGCATTGTCTGGTCGGTGAGCAGCATGGCAAAATCGGCGGATTGGCGGCGCAACACCTCGAGGCATTGGTGCGGTGAATCGAAGGCCGCGACGCGATAGCCGAGCTTTTCCAGCGCCATCTGGGCGAAGCTGCGGACGACATCTTCATCGTCGACCACGGCGATGAGTTCGCCGTTGCCGCGCGGCATCGAGGTGTCTGGCGCGGCGGCTTCCGAGAATTCGTCTTCGGCTTCGGGGAGATAGAGCGTGAACGTGGCGCCTTTGCCGGGGGAACTTTCGACGGTGATGTTGCCGCGATGGGCTTGGATAATGCCGTGGACGACGGAGAGACCGAGTCCGGTGCCTTGGCCGACTTCCTTGGTGGTGAAGAAAGGATCGAAGATGCGTTTGCTGGTTTCTTCATCCATGCCGTGGCCGTTGTCGGCGAAGGTGAGTTTGAGGTAGCGGCCGGCTTGGATGTGGGTGATGACGGCGGCTTCGGCTTCGTCGATGAGGGCGGGTTGCAGGGTGATGCGCATGGTGCCGCCGGTGATGCGCATGGCGTGGGCGGCATTGGATCCGAGATTGAGCAGGACTTGGTGGAGTTGGGTGGCGTCGGCGAGAACGCGCCGGCACTCGGGCGCGATGTCGACTTCCATGCTGATGGTGGCGGGGATGGTGGCGCGGAGGAAACGGCGGGCGTCGTCGATCAACCGAGCCAGATCCACGCCGACTTTTTCGCTGCTGGCTTGGCGGGAGAAGGTGAGGATTTGATCAACCAGTTCGCGGGCGCGGAGGCTGGCATCGCGCGAGGCATTAAGGTAGTTCTTCGCGGAGTCGCCTTCGGGGAGACTGTCCAAGGCGAGGTCTTGATAACCGAGAATGCCGGTGAGGAGATTGTTGAAATCGTGGGCGATACCGCCGGCGAGGGTGCCGAGAGTTTCCATTTTTTGGGCTTGGAACAATTGGCCTTCAAACTGCCGGCGCATGTCCTCGGCTTCGCGGCGGGCGGTGATATCTTGAAAGGCGCCGTACACGCTGATGGCGAGGCCGTCTTTGATCTCGGCGCGACCGAGGACACGGACCCAGAGTTTGTGTTGGCGGGCGGTGACGAAGGGCAGTTCGAGATCGAAGCTGGTGCCGGCGCGGACGGCGTGTTGCAACGCTTCGGAGAAAGTATTTTTGGAAGGGGAAGGATAGAACTCCAATGATTTGGCCAGTGAGGGTTCGTAGCCGAGTTCGACTTCGTGGATGCGATACATCTCGGGCGACCACGTGAGCTGAGTGGTGCTGAGATCCCATTCCCACGCGCCGATTTGCGCGAGGCGGCCAAGTTGCAGGGACATTTCTTCGCCGTGGCGGAGACGTTCTTCGAGTTGTTTGCGAGAAGTGATATCGGTTTGGGTGCCGACCACGCGGAGCGGTTGGCCCTTGGGATCACGGGCGACGACTTTGCCCCGGTCCAACACCCAGATCCAATGGCCGGTTTTGTGGCGCAGGCGATATTCGCTTTGATAAACGGATTTTCGGCCTTCGAGGTGGTCGGCCATGCTGGCATTGGTGGCCGGGATATCTTCGGGATGGCCGAGGGCTTGCCAGATGTGGCGATCGTTGGGCAATTCGCTGGGGAGGTAGCCGACAATCTCCATCATGCGGGCATTGCGGTAGACTTCTCCGGCGGTGATATCCCAATCCCAGACTCCGTCGTTATTGCCGGCGAGGGCGAGTTGCCAGCGTTCCTCGGAAATCCGCAATTCCTCCCGGAGCTCGTGCTCACCGGTGATGTCGTTGTCGAAGCCCACGGTGGAGAGCAGGGAACCATCGGCATCGCGCAGGAGGTAGCGGTGGGAGGAGATATAGCGTTCGCTGCCGTCGGGGCGGATGATGCGGAACTGGTGTTGTTGCTGGGAGGCGCGACCTTTGAGTTCCTGTTCGGTTTCTTTTTGCACGCGGGCCAAATCTTCCGGATGCACGCGGGCTTCCCATTCCTCGATCGTGCCGGCGAGTTGCGAGCGTTTCACGCCGTACATCTCGAGCAGATGGTCGTCCCAATCGAGTTTATCGGTGGCAAAATCATGTTCCCAAACGCCGTAACCGGTGGCGTTGAGGACAAAGAGCAGCCGCTGATTCAACGTGGTGACGGCCCGCTCCTGCTGGCGCTCGAGGGTGATGTCGCGGTTAAGCCCGACGATGCGGACGGGGCGATTATCGGCATCACAATAGACTTTGCCACGGGAGATCAGGTGACGGATTTGGCCATCGGGGCGGACGATGCGGAACTCTTCGTCGAAGGTGCCGTTTTCTCCGCGATGGCGTTCCTTGAATAGGCGGACTTTTTCCCGTTCTTCGGGGTGCACGAAATCGAGAAAGGATTCGTATCGTTGATCAAATTTTTCCGGAGCGATGCCGAAGAGTGAACACTGGCGCTGGTCCCAGATCAGGCGCCCACTGGCGACATCCTGATCCCAGACGCCGTAATCGCTGGCTTGCAGGGCGAGTTGCAAGCGCTCGGTGGCTTCCTGCTGGTGCTTCGTGCGCAAGGCGACCTGCATTTCCAGATTGGCGGTCTGATGCTGGAGCCGGGCGAGCAAGGAATCGCGAATGCCTTCTGCTTCGCGGCGTTTTTCGTTCAGCGCTTCCATGCGCTGCAAGGAAGAAATAAAACCGCCGAGGAGGAAGAGGGTTGAAACCAAGACGACTAAGATCAGCAAATCATGATGCTGAGGGATGAGAGGAAGAATCAGCCAAGCCAGCAGGCCGTAAATCAAGAGAGGGGTGAAGAGTCCGAATAGCAGCAGCCGAAACGCGATGAAAGCGAGTGGGTGATTGGGGGAAAAAACCCGGAGCAAGGTGGAATCGAACCGGCTGCACAACAAGCCCGTGCCCAGAAGCAGGAATCCCAGTACGCTGGCCCCGGTGATATCAAATCCTTGCTGCGCGGGGGTGATGAGTTGTCCCATGAAGACCATCAGGGCGTAACTGATCACCACCAGGCCCAGCCAATTCGCGAGAGAGATGCGGATGCGCCGTTTTTGGCCCACGAGAAAAATGCCCAGAGCCGCGACGACGAAGGGCAACGTGGTGCCGATCGGAATCTTGCCGCCGGCAATCGGGATCAGTTGGGTGCCGGGAAAATCCAAGAAACCCAGACCAAGGTCGCGACCCAGTACTTCGGTGGCGAGGGTGCCGGCGGCATGCAGGCCAACAAAGACCGCTAGGATGCGGGCGAAAAATTGGGCGCGGCGGTTGCCCTCCTGTTGCATCAGTAATAAAGCTAGGCTGGACAGGATGAAGGCGAGAGCCGTATTCGGGCTCATCTGCTTGCAGTCAGGGATGAGGTAGCGCAGCCAGTCCAGCCACGAGCCCGCAAGGGAGAGCAATCCAAGCAAGCCGGTAAGGCCGGCAGCTAAAGTGGCGAGGCGACGTAATTTGAGCTCAGCGATCATCCAGAAAAGAAATAATTAAAAGCCCGGAGTCGCGATGGGAAGGGCAATCTCAGGGTCGGGGCCGGAGGTTTTAAGGTATTGTAGGGAAACGGACGTGGGTTTTTCGACGCAGGTGGGTTTCACCCCAGGGCTGGATAAGCTGGTTTGCCCAAACGCGTACAGTCAGGGGCGATCGCGGCGTAAGGTGGGATTAATCGATGCGACTGACTGCATGGGCAGCGAGTTTGCGCTAAATATCAGCCGGGAAAGGCCGATATGCCCCATAAGAAGATATGCAAAGGTATCATATTTATATTTTCACTCTGGTCTTGATCCTCGGAATCCCGGCGGTCGGGGCGGATGATGTGCTCGAACCACCGGTGCCCGTGCGCACAGTGGCGCCGAAGTATCCCGCTGACCTCGAGCGCGAGGGCGTTACCGGGGTGGTGAGCATCGATTGCGTCATCGATGAGAAGGGCAATGTGACCGAGGCTAAAGTCCTGAAATCTTCGCATCCGGCATTTGCCACTCCAGCAGTCGAGGCCCTCAGCAAGTGGAAGTTCAAGCCGGCCAAACGTGGCGGGGTCGTGATATCCATCAAAATTACCATCCCGATGCAATTTAATCTTAGTGAATAATCAGTCCTGTCCCCAACCCGTATTCTCCATGTCGCAAGGATCCCTCACCATCGGTCGTAGAATCGCCCTCGGATTTTCCTTGGTCTTCGTGCTGCTTGGCACGGTGGCCGCCATCGCCTGGTTTGCGCTGGGCGCATCCGGCCGCAAGTTGTCGCTCTATGCCAGCAGTGCGGAAGAAACCAACGGGGCCGCCAAACTTGAGACCTCCATGCTGGAGCTCAAACTCCAGGTAAACGAATTTCTGGCGACGACCAAAGCTGACCACGTACAGGCCTACAATCAGGTGAAGGACAAGTTGAACAAGGATCTGGCGCAGGCGGCCGAAATGGGCAGTGATCCCGCCCGTCGGCAGGAACTTGAACAAGCCGGAAAATTTCTCACGGAATACGATGCCGCGTTCCAGCAGGTGGTGGAAAACGCCAGCAAGCTCGAGCGCGTCGTACAGGAGCAGTTAACTCCGCAGGGTGCTGCGATCACCGCCGGCCTGCAGAAAGTGCTGACCGATGCCCGCAACAACGGCGATATGAACGGAGCCTTCGGGATTTCCAGCGGCCAAAAAGCCTACTTTGAATGCAGCAGTCTGGTGAACTCCTTTTTGCTCACCGCCAAGGATGAATATGCCACCGGGGCGCGCGACGGCATGAAGTCCGTTTCCGCTGCCATTGTGAAGCTGCAGAAGGATCAGGCCGAATTGGTGATCATGGACGCCACGCTCAAGGATGAGGCGAAGGACAAGCTTCTGCTGGAAATCGGCAAAGCGGCCACCGCCTATGACCGGGCGCTGCAGTTGATCATCGAACTCAAGCACGGGCGCAACGAGCTCATCGAAAAGCAACTCAACCAGATCGCCCCGAAATTCACCGCGACTCTGGGCCGCGTGCGTGAATCCGTGACCACGTTCCAAGGAGAACTGGCGCAGCGGACTCAGGTCGAGCAACGCCGCAACGAATTTCTGGTGCTCAGCAGCACACTGGGCTGTGCGCTGCTCGGACTCATCTCCGCTTGGCTTATTATCCGCAGTATTACCCGGCCGATTGCCAAGATCGCGGATTTTCTCGTGACGGAATCATCCAACACCCACGGGGCCGCCTCGACGGTGTCGGAAGTCAGCCAGTCGATGGCAGATGGCGCCAGCCGCCAAGCCGCCTCCCTGGAAGAGAGCAGCGCATCGTTGCATGAAATGGCGAGCATGACCCAGCGTAACACCGAGAGCGCCCAATCCGCGAAAACCCTCGCAGCCGAAGCCCGCAGCACGGCGGATGCTGGTGCCCGCGACATGGCGGCGATGAAAAGTGCGATGACGGCCATCCAAGTTTCCAGTCTGGAAATTGCGAAGATCATCAAGACGATCGATGAAATCGCCTTTCAAACAAACATTCTCGCCTTGAACGCGGCGGTCGAAGCGGCCCGTGCCGGAGAGGCCGGAGCCGGATTTGCCGTCGTGGCCGAGGAAGTCCGTAGTCTCGCCCAACGTTCCGCCCAAGCGGCGCGGGAGACGGCCACGAAAATCGCCGATGCCTCGTCCAAGAGCGAACAGGGCGTCAGTATCAGTGGACAGGTCGCCGCCAGTCTCGATGGGATCGTGGAGCGCATCCGCCAACTGGATGAAATGGTGGGAGGCATCGCGCAAGCGTCCAAGGAACAGAGCGAAGGCATCACGCAGCTCAATCAAGCCGTGGCCGGAATGGATCAGATCACCCAGTCCAATGCCGCACTCGCCGAGCAATCCGCTTCTGCCGCGCAGGAGATGCAGACGCAGGCCGCGCAGGTCAGGAGCGCCGTGGGCGATCTGATGCGCATGGTAACGGGTGGGGCAAGCGAGACGGTCGCGCTGACGAATTCCGCAGCGAAGAAAAAACCGGTGGCGGCACTTCAAAGCGCTAAATATAAATCTGCTCCGCGTGTTGCTCCGGCGAAATATCAGGTCATCAAGCGCCACTAATCGGTCACTTCAGGGTGCCTCTTGTGCAGTCCATCCTTACCTCGCAACCTCCAGCCGATGGACGATAGGCCTCAATTTTTTCGGATTTGATCCGATGCATTCCCTCTTGGAATATGCCGTCAAATAATCATAGACCTCGTTGGTTGCCGCGAGCCGTGGCGGGGATAGGGCTGTCGTTTGGCTTGTTATTGATCGGCTTTGGTTTGGGCTTTTCGCCGCGCTCACTGCAAAGTCTTTTGCTGCCGGTAAGTGGCGGAGCGATGTTTGCGACTTTATACACCGTTGTCGGGGTGGCCCTGATTTGGATCACCGTGAGCTATTGGGCCCAAAACGATAAAAACCGTCTGCTGCTGATCATTAAACCGAATACGATGGCGGGGCGGCTGAGCCGAAGGCTGTTGCTCATGTCTCTGCTCTTGCCGCCAGTCGGAAGTATGCTGGAGAAACTGCTCCTCAATTACGGACTGCCCGTGGACATGCACATGGGGATGTTTGCGTTGATCCAACTGCTTTTGCTTTCCGCGATCGTGCTCTATGTCGGAATGGTCCTGCGCAACAGCGAGCGGGAACGGGATCGCGCTGAAATGGAGCGCACCTTGGCTATGCGTCAGGTGGAACGGCAGGCCAGCATACTGCAAAGTGAAGTGGCGCGACGCACTACCGAACTTTGCCAGGCTCTCTCTTACAACACACGCCTGGCCCTCGTGGCGGCACACACGACTGACGCGATCCTTGTCACCGACGCGAATGGTTTGATCGAGTGGGTGAACGAAGGATTCTTCCGCCTGAGCGGCTATGGCGCGGAAGAAGTCATCAACCGAAAGCCCGGCAGTTTTCTGCAAGGAGAAATGACGGATCTCAATACCGCGGCCTACATACGCGAGCGCTTGGCCGCGCAACTGGGCTTTAGCGTGGAGATTATTAATTATTCCAAGAGCGGCGTGCCTTATTGGGCCGAATTAAAGGTGCAGCCGATGCGCGATGCCACGGGTGTGGTCACGGGTTTTATGGGGACGGCCAGCGATATCACCGCGCGAAAAGCGGCGGAGGAAAGAACCAACGCGGCCAAGGAAGAAGCGGAGCAACTCAACACGCAGTTGGAAATGGTGATCGCCCAAGCCCAGCAATCCGCCACCGAAGCCAATATCGCCAGTCAGGCCAAGAGTTCATTCCTCGCGACCATGAGTCACGAAATTCGCACGCCGTTGAATGGCGTCATCGGCATGGCCAGCTTGTTGCGCGACACCGGGCTGGATGAACGCCAGTTGGATTTCGTGCGCACCATCGAAACCAGTGGCGATGCACTCCTCTCGATTATTAATGATGTGCTGGATTATTCCAAGATTGAGGCCGGGCGGATTGAATTGGAGAGCGCCCCCTTTGATCTGCGCCAATGCATCGAAGATGCGCTCGACCTTTTTGCGGCCAAAGCCACCGAAAAAAATCTCGAACTTATTTCGCGCGTGGGACCAGGCGTGCCCAGTATTATTCTGGGCGATGTGACGCGTCTCCGCCAAGTCGTCGTTAATCTGGTCGGTAACGCCTTGAAGTTTACCGCGACCGGCGAAGTGGTGGTTTCGATTGAGCATTCTGCGACCAGTGAGGATGGGGCGCACGTGATCACCCTTGCGGTACGAGACACCGGAATCGGCATCCCGGCTGATCGCATGAGCCGACTCTTCCAGCCGTTCTCCCAAGTGGATTCTTCCACGACGCGCAAATATGGCGGCTCCGGTCTGGGGTTGGCCATCAGCCGACGGCTGGCGGAAGCCATGGGTGGAATCATGTGGGTGGATAGCGAGGCCGGGAAAGGTTCGACCTTCAGCTTCACTCTGAAAACCCGCGCCGAAGCCACCGCCACGCAGCCACGCTGGCAGACCTCCGCCCAGATCTTCGCGGGGAAAAATGTTTTGGTGGTTGATGATAACGCTGCCGTCCGGGCTTGGTTGACTGAGCAGATTTCCGACTGGGGTGCTCATGTCACCTCGGCTGATACGGGTGCGGCTGCGCTGGCGTACCTGCAAAGCGATGAACCCTGCGACGTGGCGCTGTTTGATCGGGAGATGCCGGGAATGGATGGACTCACGCTGGCGGCACAGGTCAGGGCAATTCCTGCCCGGCTCACGCTGCCCTTTGTTTTGCTCAGTTCGCTGACCAACAATGCGACGCCTCCGGGATTTGCCACTTTAGTGAGTAAGCCGATGAAACCAGCGCCGCTGTTCACCGTGCTTGATCGGACCATCGGCAACGGACTCTCCGCTGAAGCCGCGGCCCAGGCGCAGGCGGCCGCCCAGTCACAGACGATCGTCGCGCAAGTTCCTCTTTCCTCGATGCGCTTACTTTTGGTGGAGGATAACGTCGTCAATCTGCGCGTCGCCACCATGTTGCTGGGGAAACTCGGCTTCAAAGCCCACGTCGCCACCAATGGTCAAGAGGCCCTTGAGGCTCTTAAGGAAGGTTCCTTCGACGTCATTCTGATGGATATGGAAATGCCCGTGCTCGATGGCTGCGAGGCTACGCGTCGCATTCGGGAAACCTCTTCAGCGACGAAACCGTGGATCATTGCTCTCACCGCTAACGCCATGGGGGCTGATCGCACGAGGGCCTTTGCCTCGGGCATGAACGATTTTGTCACCAAGCCCATCCGCCTCTCGGAATTAAGCACGTCGTTGCAACGGGCCGCGGAAAAAATGAAAGAAACCGTCCCAGAGTCGGTCGATGTGGTGTGAGGACGAATTCGCAAGGTGGAACGCGGCCGCTGGACGCGTTTTCCCCTCTGATCCTCAAGCGCAACGTTGCGAGGCCAGCTCGCCACCTACGGGCTTCCCGCCAATCCCACAGGTCCCGGAGGCCTGTGGTTACTTGATGACGGATCGGTTTGGGGTGTTTTGCCGACGCCCTACAGCAGTGAGTAGGTGCCTGTCAGTGGTGGGATATTCAGCCGTCCGAAATCAACCTGCCGCCGCGCCGGCCGGCCGAAATAAAAAGCAGGTGGTCGCAAGCATCCTCATCCATGGCGTAAGCCGATGCGGATATCTGCGACCACCCTGTGCCTTGAAAATTAACGCGAGCCGGATGCTTTCTTCGCCCTTGCCGGGACGAATTCATGGGACCGAAACGGCATGGGATCAAAAATCACCTGCGGGTTGTTCAGTTCCGGCGGTGGGAAAAGGAAGCGGCCCCAAGTGACGTCACTACGCAAACGCGTGGAGAGGCTAGGCACTCCGGGGCTTTGACGGGTAGGGGAAAATTGTGCGGCCATGCTATGTATATCGGTAATCTTATTTCCTTCTTAAGTTTTGGATGTGATAAAAATTGGTGAGGAAATGCGCGTTGCTTCAGTTGGAACTCCGGCTTGATGCGACCGATCAAACCAGACCGGGGTCACGCCCGCGTCGTATTTCAATAATTATTTCAATAATCGTGCAGCTTGCTGATTCACTCGGGTGGGAGGACGAGCTGGAGGGATACAGTCATGAGGTGGAACCCGACCTCTGGGCGGGTTAAACGATACCGCGGCAGAAAAACTTCCCCGAACCCCAAGGTGCCGGTTTGCGTAGTAGCCGTGTTTGCGCGAAGCGAAAACGCGGTGCGTGAACGAACGAATGAATGATCGCCAGCACCTTCAGTCAAATTACCCGTCCTGACGGGGCTCATCGGTCAGGGAAAATGAATTTGCCAACGTTGATGCGACTTTGGGCTGATTCAGCGAGCTTCCGCCCGGGCCGGAATCGGCCGGAAAGCAGGCCTTTCTTGGGCAAAGATTAGTTTTAAAATTCCAGTTGACGACGGGTTCGTGCGCCCAATAGTCGGCCTTTCTCGCGGGAGTAGCTCAGTTGGTAGAGCACCACCTTGCCAAGGTGGACGTCGAGAGTTCGAGTCTCTTCTCCCGCTCCATTTTCAAAAACCGCTGTTCCTCAGCGGTTTTTTTGTTATCACTGCCGCCGTGAAAGCCTCCGACTTCTTCGCCCTGCCTGCCTCTTTGTCCCGGTTTGCCGCATTTTTTCCGGCCGAGGTTGCGCCTTGGCTGTGGCTGAAAGCCATCGGCGCGGCCTTGGAAGCCAATGAATTTTCCCCCAACGAACTCACGATCCCGCCCGGCGTGAGCATTCAGGGACGGGTCTGGATTCACCCCACGGTTAAACTCCCGGCTTACGCCACCATTATCGGTCCGGCCTATATCGGCGCTAAAACCGAAATCCGCCCGGGCGCTTTCATTCGCGGTAATGTGATCGTGGGCGAAGGCTGCGTCTTGGGAAATGCCAGCGAATTCAAAAACTGCCTGCTCCTCGATGGCGTGCAGGCGCCGCACTACAACTACGTGGGCGATTCTATTCTGGGTAACAAGGCCCACCTCGGGGCCGGCGCGATCTGCTCCAATCTCCGGCTCGATCAAGGCGAGGTCGTCGTGAAACTACCTTCCGGCTCCGTCGGCAGCGGCCTGCGCAAATTCGGGGCCATTCTCGGCGACCAAGCGGAAGTCGGCTGCAACTCCGTGTTGAACCCCGGCACGCTCCTCGGCCCCCGCGCCCTCGTGATGCCGAGCATGGCCTTCAGCGGTTATCTCCCCGCCGCGACCATCGCCCGCGTGCGCGAGGCCATCGTCACAATGCCGCGCCGGGACTGAATAACCTCGTTCTCGAAATTGTACTCCTTCGCGTTCTCTCCTTTTTCACTCCCACTAATCCAAGAGAACGAGAACGATTAAGAGAACGAGAACGATCTATCCCTGTCTTGAAATTAGCATTCATTCGCGTCAATTAGCGGTTACTCTCGGCTTGGAACTCGGCCCTGCCATTTCGCTTGGCTCAGGCACACTTTCACTTTTCCCTCCTCCTCCTCTCACTCCGGTCCGACGGGCCGCCCTGCGAAGCTCATCGAGCGGAGCAGGGTCACTTTCCCTTTCACTTCATCATGCCCCGCATCCTCACTGGCATCACGCCTTCCGGCACCCTCCACATCGGCAACTACTTTGGCGCGATGCGTCCCGCCATCGAACTTCAGGCCGGCGGCGATGCCTATTATTTCATCGCTGACTACCACTCGATGACGGTCATCACCGACGCCGCCGAACGCCGTGGTTTCACCCAAGGAATCGCCCTCGATTGGCTGGCTTGCGGACTAGATCCGGCCAAGGCCGTTTTCTGGCGCCAGAGTGATGTGTCCCAAGTCTGCGAACTCATGTGGCTCATCGGCTCGCTCACGCCCATGGGCCTGCTCGAGCGCGCCCACAGCTACAAGGACAAGACGGCCAAAGGCATCTCGCCCAACTTCGGCCTCTTTGCCTATCCGGTGCTGATGGCCGCCGACATCTTGCTCTACGACACCAACGTCGTGCCTGTCGGCCGCGACCAGAAGCAGCACCTCGAGATGACGCGCGACATCGCGATCAAGTTCAACCTCACCTACGGCGAAGGCACCTTCGTCGTGCCCGAGGAAAAAATCCAAGAAGACGTCGCCGTGGTTCCCGGCCTTGACGGCCAGAAAATGTCCAAGAGCTACGGCAACACCATCGAGATTTTCGGCGACGAAAAAGCGCTCCGCAAAAAAATCATGGGCATCGTGATGGATTCGCGCACACCCGCCGAGCCCAAGCCCGACGCCGAGAAGAATCTCGCGATCCAGCTCCTCCGCCTCGTCGCGCCGAAGGATGTTTCGACCGACTACGAAAACCGCCTCCGCGCCGGCGGCCTCGGCTATGGCGATCTGAAGAAAGCACTCTTCGAGCATTACTGGAATTATTTCGCGCCGTATCGCGCCAAGCGCGCCGAGCTCGTCGCCAATCCCGACTATGTCGAAAAAGTTCTACGCGACGGCGCCGCCCGCGCCCAAGCCGTCGCCGAGAAGACGATGGCCCGCGCGCTCCAAGCATGTGGCCTGCGGTGAAATGATCGAGGTAGCGCGCGTCTCCCTAACGCGCCGACTCGGTTTCCGCTCTCAGCAGGCTTGCCAACGCGTTCGGTTTTCATAGGTTTCGGCCATGGATTATCGCTCCAGCATCACCATCGAGCCGGGCAAACGCGGAGGGAAGCCCTGCATCCGGGGATTGCGAGTTACGGTTTATGATATGCTCGACTATCTGGCTGCGGGCATGACGCATGAGCAGATCCGTAAGTGATTTCCTTACCTGACGGAAAACGCCATCCGGGCTTGTCTCGCCTCCGCGGCTGACCGCGAGCGCCGAGTGGCCGTGGCCGGATGAAACTGCTGCTGTTTAAAATTATCGCCGGCCCACTGAACGAATTGATCCTTGGCCAAGGCTCCGAGTTGATGTTGCAGGCGGATGCCTTTGAAAAAAGCGGCGGCCGAGGTGCGAAAAAGAGGGAGAGCAAATGCTGGGATGAACCGGCGAGCACGAGCGCGGTGTGCTTGGCCATTTGCAGGGCCGCGCGGAGACTGCGGGTCGCCTTCTGGCCTTTGTCCGCCAGATGGGGTGGTCCTGAAACTCATCCAAAAAAAGCAGGCCGCCGGATTTTTTGGCGCGCTTGTCGAAGGCCATGATCACATCGCCCCAATTCTGCGGGGTCTCCGCGTGTTGGCCGGTGAGCTTCATCTCCACGCCGGTAACCGGGATGGAGGCGGCCAGCTCCGCGGTCAGTCCGCCGAAAATTCCAGAGGCTTCCTGTTGCTGGAAGACGGTCCAGGCCCAGCGAAAGCGCTCGTTGATGTCCTCCGTAGCGGTCACGCCCACGAGGTCCACGTGCAGAATCCGACGGCGGGCACGCACGCAATCAGCAATGATCGCCGAGCTTTTCCCCATACGGCGTTCCCCGGCAATGAGAGTCCACAACCGGCCGGCGGCGGCGCGGGCCAGCAGGGCGGACAGATCTGGGCGAGGGCAGAAGGCGTCGGGATTGCTGTAGGCGCGGGCCGGATTCAGATCGAAGGGGTTCATGTGGTTTCGCCTTGAGGAGAAACAGTTTCTCCAAACGGTGAAACCGGAGGCTGATTCATTCTCGGCGCGCCCTGAGGGAATTCTCGGTTGCACCGCCAGAGACCGGTGTTTTGTAGGGCCTGTGTCTTGCACAGGCCGGGTACGCGCGCTTCTGTTCTCGCTCGCGGCGTCTGCAAGACAGACGCCCTACCCAGGAGGTCTCCGAGGAATTAGATTAAATCAGCCCTGTGGTGAAACTGAATTCAAATCACTGGATAACGCGGCATCGGCAACGCGGCGATGCGGGCCATGATGCGCTCGGAAGAAACCTGATAACGCTCTTTGCCGGCTTCCTTGGCGTCGTATTCGGAGGCGGGGATCGGCGGGCCGAACACCACGGTCACCGATGTGCCGAAGCGGGGGATTTTCATGCCTTTGCCGAAGGCTTCGTCCGATCCGTAGATGCGGCAGGGCACGACGGGCGCGCCGGTCTTGCAGGCCATCAAGCCGACGCCGGCTTTCGGCTTCTGGAGATGGCCGTCGGGTGAACGCGTGCCTTCGGGGAAAAGCACGATGGCGCGGTTTTCGGCGAGCGCCTGTAACACGCGGCGGATCGCGCCGACATCACCGCTGTCGCGGTCGACGGGAATGGTTTCCACTTTGTTCAACCACCAGCTCATGAGCGAAAGATTCCAGAGAGTTTTGCGGGCGAAGAAACGCATTTGCCGCGATACTTGACAGCCCACAATCGGCGGATCGAGCAGGCTGGCATGGCTGGAGGCGATGAGGAAAGGACCGCTGGTCGGGATGTGTTCCGTGCCGATCACTTCGCCGCGAAAGCAGGCGTCGTACACGCCCTTGGCGAAGTAGTGAAAGAAAGCGTAGAACGGCGTCATCTGCAGGTGATCAGGAGTGCGGGGCATGGGGCGGAAGTGGAAAGTGAAAGTGCCCCTGCTTCGCTCGATGAGCTTCGCAGGGCGGCCTGTCGGGCCGGAGTGAGTGAGGAGAGGCGAGAGTGAAAGTGAGAGGGGAAAGTGGACAGTATTTGTGGGTGGGGAATGTTTCAGGTTCTGAGGTGGGAGGGGTTTTATACCCCGACTTAAATCAGGACCAGTTTCCATGTTGGGGCATAAAGCCCCTCCCACTGCCGGTGTGCGGATGTTTTAAGTTTTCTGATATGGCTCAGGGCAATTTAGCGGCGATCAGGGTGGCGAGTTTTTCTACGACTTGCTCGAGGGTGAGGAACGTGGAGTCGATGTCAGTCGCACCAGCGGGCACGACGAGGGGGGCGTTTTTGCGCGTGGTGTCGAGGCGGTCGCGCTCGGCGATGGAATCCTGCCGGCCTTCGGCGGCGCGGCGCTTGGCGCGTTCGATGGGATCGGCGTGCAGGAAAAAGCGAAAATCAGCCTGCGGAAAAATCACCGAACCGATGTCGCGGCCTTCCATCACGAGGCCGCGAAAGTGGTATTGTTTTGCGACGTCCACCTGGCCGCGTTGATAGGCGAGGAGCGCAGAACGCACCTCGGGAATCGCCGCGTAGTGGGAGACGTGTTCGTTGACCTGTTGGCTGCGGATTTCGTCGCCGGCAGGTTGGCCGTCGATGAGCATCTGGGCGGAGCGGCCGTTGAGCCGGGTCGTGAGTTGCACGTGGGCGAGCGCGGCTTTGACGGTAGGCAGATCGCTGTACGCCACGCCGCGACGTAAGAGTTCGAAGGTGATTTGCCGATAGAACGAACCGGTGTCGACGTGCAGCAGATTGAAGCGCTCGGCGAGCAGGCGCGAGGTGGAGGACTTGCCGGAGGCGGCACCGCCGTCGATGGCTATGATGATGAGAGGGGAGGTGCTCATGTAGGATTTAGCGCGTGCCCTCCGAGGCAACTGACGTGGAGAACAGCACCCAGAAGTTTGGCCACAAAAAGGCACAAAAAATATTGGGGCTGCGGACGAGAAATTTTCGCGCGCCTATAGGCGCCTTGTCAGTTGCGACTCCAAGCTGATTTTTGTGCCTCTTTGTGGCCAAAAATCTCTGGGCGTTTGGTTGGCTCAGATTCATTCGTGGGAGAGTCTTAATGAGAGCCAGCGCGCAGGCTGGCGAGCAAATCGAAAAAATGCGGAAAAGTTTTCGAGCAACACGCGGGATCTTTGATGGTGAGCCACGGCTGGCCGTTTTTCAGGAGGTCGAAGCAGCCGAGGATGCCGAAGCTCATGGCGAAACGGTGATCGTGGTACGTCTCGATTTCTACGCCGGCGATGAGCGGACGCGGATGGATTTCCAAGGAGTCTTCCTCCTCGATGACGTGCTGGCCGAGCTTCTTCAGCTCGCGAGCCATGCCGGCAACGCGGTCGGTTTCCTGTTTTCGTGTGTGGGCAATGCCGGAGATTTTGGTCGGACTGGAGAGCAGTGGCGCGATGGCGGCGAGGGAGAGAAAGGTGTCGGAGAAGGCGTTGAAATCCACTTTCAGTCCTTGGTGGGCGGATCCACCGGTGAGGGTTTGGCCATCGATCTTGAGCAAGCCATGGCGAACCAGCAGGCGGCAAAATTCGGCATCACCTTGGAGAGCGTCAGTGGCGAGGTTCAGGCCATCGATGCGGATCGAACCGCGCGTGAGGGCGGCGAGCGTGGCGAAATAACTGGCGGCGGTCGCATCGCCTTCGATCGCGTAGGCTGTGGGTGCGGCGGCGAATTGAGCGACCATGCGGTTGGTCATCTCGACGAACGGGCGAGAGACCGTTTCTCCTTTTAGTTTCACGGTCAGCGGCGTGCGTGCCTGCGGTGCGACTATCAGTAACGCGGAGAGTAACTGGCTGCTTTCGGAGGCATCGAGTTCAACGGTGCCGCCGGGGAGGCCGTTGGTTTTGAGCGTGAAGGGAAAAGCGCGCGCGCTGGCTTGGGCACCTTGGGTTTCGAGTGCGTCGAGCAGGGCACCGATGGGGCGTCGGCGCATGGCTTCATCGCCGTCGAAATGATAAATGCCGTCGGGGCGCAGGCAGACAAACGCCGTGAGGAAGCGCGCGGCCGTGCCGGCGTTGCCGACTTCGATTTTGGCTTCGCGCACGGGAATCTCGCCACCGCGACCTTCGATGCGGATCGTCAGCGCGGATTGGTCGGGTTCGACTTTGAAGCCCAACGCGCGCAACGCGGCGATCATGATGAGCGTGTCGCGACTGAAGAGCGCACCGGTGAGCGTGACGGTCTTGGTGCCAAGCGCGGCGAGAATCAGCGCGCGGTTGGTGATGCTTTTTGAGCCGGGCAACGTGACGCTGCCGCGCACCGGTTGGGTGTAGGGTTGGATCGGGAGAAGCGTGGGCAGTTGAGACATCGAAGATTTAAGGGGGGCGAGCTATATTGAAACTTTGCTGGCTTGGGGATTTCGCACCAGAACAATCTCAAGGTTGGGTTCGCCGTGGGGCCACAGAAAGGGTGTATCGTTGGACGGCAGGAGTCTCTGCCTGCTGTGGTCGGTAGTGCGCTGGTCACGCTATTCTGCTGGCCAGCAGAACGAGACGAGCTCGCAACCTACATAAGCGCTACTTTGCGAGACGAGCTCGCAACCGTAAGACTGGTCTCTGCCTGTCGTGGTTGTGGCCTGGGTCTACCGACCCATGATCCTGATTGGTAGCCGTGTTTGAGCTAACGGCGAAAACGCCGGTGGGTTTAGCGAAAGTTCACTCCACGTTATCGCTCCGCTCCAACGTGGCTACCCCCAACGCACCGCTCCCACCATCACGGAATCGGGCGGAACGGGTCGCGGTAGGCTTTGGCGCGTTCCATGATGGCCTGAACCTCGAACCAGTCGCGGTTGGCGAGGGCGCGTTCCATGCCGTGTAATTCTTCCTGGTAGGCGCGGAGAGCGCGGAGAACTTCGTCGCGGTTTTGCTCGAGGATGGTTTTCCAGAGTTTGGGGTCGCTGCCGGCGATACGGGTCGTGTCGCGCAAGCCGCCGCCGGCGAAGTTGCGCCAGCCGACGTTGCGCTTCGCGAGACTGGCGCAGAGGGTGGAGGCGAGGACTTGGGGCAGATGGCTGATGTGGGCGACGATTTCGTCGTGAATATCGGGTGCGACCGTGGCGACTTCGGATTCGAGCGCCGTCCAGAAGGCGGCGACTTTCTCGGCGGCCTGCGGATCGGTGTCGGGCAGGGGAGTGACGAAGGTGGTGCGACCGGCGAAGAGGTTGGCGCGACCGTGTTCCCAGCCGGTTTTTTCGGAGCCGGCCATCGGGTGGGAGCCGACGAAAAATCCTTGGCCTTCAACTGCGGCAGTGCTGAGGCGGCAGATTTCGCCTTTCACGCTGCCGACATCGGTGACGATGGCGCCGGGTTTGAGCGCGGGGGCGATTTGGCGGACGAGAGGAATGATTTGATCCACCGGGGCGCAGATGAACACGAGGGAAACGTCGCGCACGGCGGCTTCGGGAGTGTCGGCCACGGCATCGCACCAGGGTTGCTCACGGAGTTTAAGCCGCACTTCAGGTCGGCGCGCCCAGAGCGTGCAGCGTTGGGCGGCGCCGTAGTGGCGGGCCGCGATGGCGACAGAGCCGCCGAGGAGGCCGGGAGCGAGAATGGCGATGGAGTCGGTCACGGCAGAAAACGAAAACGTTTAGCCGCGCCTTGTCGAGCCAGACGGCAGGGTGGGGAAGGAGGAAGGGCGTAGCTGCGTTTGAGGGCGAAGGCCGAAAGCGCGGTGATTAGTGTGGGAGAACCGCGTTGTCGCTACCGCTCCAACACGGCTACAAGTGAGTGAAGCAAAACGCGCCGTAGCTTTGTGATGACTGACCCTTGTTTGAATAGCCTCGGGATTCCGTGTAGGTGGCGCGCTGGTCGCGCCACGGGCGTTCTGCTGGCCAGCAGAACGAGGCAAGCTCGCAACCTACGGGAACCGAAGTCTGCGAAAACCAAGCTTAGGAAACCCAAGCCCACGGGCACGGAGGCCTGTGGCTACGTCAACCTGCCGGCTTCAGCCTTTTCCTAGTTTTTTGATCTTGGTGAATTCGGCGGCTTTCAACGGCATCACGGAGAGGCGGCTTTGCCGGACCAATGCGATATCTTTGAGCGAGGACTCGGCTTTGATTTGGGCCAGGGTAACGGGTGAGGGCAACGGCTCAACCGGGTTGAGATCCACGGCTACCCAAACATCGGCCTCGGGAGTTTTGGCGCAGGTGGGATCGGGGAAGGCGGCTTTGGCTACGCGAGCGATGCCGACCACGGATTTAGACTCGCCGCTGTGATAGAAGAGGACGGGGTCTCCCGGTTGCATGGCCTTGAGGTTATTCCGGGCGGCGTAATTGCGGACGCCGGTCCAGGTGGTGCGGCCGTCGCGGACGAAGTCGGCCCACGAATAATCCGCGGGTTCTTGTTTAACCAACCAATATTGCGTTGTCATGGGAAAGGCGATGGTTCTGTTTTGCGGGATGCAGGAAGAGCAGAATCCGGAGTTAAGAAAAAAGGCCCACCGGGCGCAAATGATCCTTTATGGGGTCATGATTTTTTTCACAATTTTGCCTTTTATATTGCTCTGGCTGATCCGGCGGGGCGCTTTCAAATGATTCTGTCATGAATAAAACCCTGCTCGTTCTCCGGATCGGATTCTTAGCCCTATGCGTGGGAGTAAGCTTGTTGCTCTGTTATACCATTCGCGAGTGGGATCACTACCGCACGATGGCCGTCTTGGTTGGTGGACTGATCGGCACCCTGATTGTGCTCGTGGATGTGATGCTCAAGGGCTTTTCACTGCGCGGACTGAGTGCGCTGACTTTCGGTCTGGGTATCGGATTTATCCTCGCTTGGTTGATCGGCTCATCTCCGCTGCTGGAACAGGGCGATCCCCAGGTGCTCTATCTCGTCCGCCTCGGTCTTTTTGTGATCTGTCCCTATCTGGCCACCGTCGTCGCGTTGCGCGGGAAGGATGAATTTAATTTCGTAATTCCTTACATGCGTTTCGTGCCTCATGAGGTGGATGTTCCCTTGGTCATCATCGATACCAGCGCGTTGATTGACGGTCGGATTGCCCGGGTGTGTGAGACGCAGTTTTTAGGGGCCGGGCTGGTCATTCCCTCTTTCGTGCTGACGGAACTCCAGACGATTGCTGACTCGCCCGAGCCGATCATGCAGGCGCGCGGCCGCCGCGGTTTGGAAGTGTTGAACGAGCTGCGGAAGATCAAGCGGCTGGATATTCGGATTCATCAAAGCGAGGTTGCTCGTCGGCAGGATATCGAGGCCAAGCTGGTTTTTCTGGCGCAATCCATGAAGGCCAAACTGCTGACCACCGATGTGAATCTCGCGAAGATGGCCCAGTTTCAGGGCGTCCAATGGTTGAATCTCAATGCTCTGGAAAAAGCGCTCCGGCCCGAAATGGTGGTCGGTGAGAGCATCGAACTTGAGCTGGTGAAACCCGGCAAGGACGAGGGGCAGGCAGTCGGTTATATGCCGGACGGTTCGCTTGTCGTGGTGAACAACGGTCGCGCCTACATTGGCAAACACGTGACGGCGGAAATCATCGGAGCCTTGCCGACCGGCAACGGGAAGATGATCTTTGCGAATCTGCTCGGCGAGGTCGTGTCGAACTGAGCCGAGGTTCGGCAAAGGCATGCGCGATTCAGCACAGCGAAACCGTGCTCCGATGGTGGAACCCGACCTCCGGGCGGGTTTGCTTGAGACCGTTCATGATGTTCGTATCGCGGCCAGCACCGCGCTTTCGCTACGCTCAAACGCGGC